>Ga0187894_10002035_pt1 | contig 24793 bp, 25 predicted proteins | sample GBC1701081metaG_FD_136650 | JGI IMG/M metagenome (GOLD analysis project Ga0187894, IMG submission 136650) | White microbial mat communities from a lava cave in the Kipuka Kanohina Cave System on the Island of Hawaii, USA - GBC170108-1 metaG ... | reverse complement strand
CTTGCTTCCTCCGCCCTGAGAAGAATTCACCACCAGTGACCCCTTTTTCAGTGCGACGCGAGTCAACCCGCCAGGGAGAACATAGATGTCCTTGCCATAGAGGATATAGGGGCGGAGATCGACATGGCGGCCCTCGAAGTGATCATCCACGATCACCGGAACCCGCGAGAGAGAAAGCGTGGGCTGGGCAATATAGTTGCGTGGACTCGCCTGGATCAAGCGGGCGAACTGCTCGCGCTGAGTAGCGGTCGCATGCGGACCAACCAGCATCCCATAGCCACCCGATTCATTGGCTGCTTTCACCACCAGTTGATCGAGGTGAGCAAGCACATACGCTCGTTCCTTTTCGTCCCAGCAGACGTAGGTCGGGACATTGGGGATTACACTCTCTTCGCCCAGGTAGTATTTGATGATCTTGGGAACATAGGCGTACAGGACTTTGTCATCTGCGATCCCGGTCCCTGGCGCATTTGCCAATGCGACTCGGCCTGCTTTATATACGTCCATTAACCCTGGGACACCCAATTGCGAGTCGGCGCGGAACACCAGCGGATCAAGGAAATCATCATCGATGCGGCGATACAGAACATCGACTCGCTGCAGGCCTTTAGTCGTGCGCATCTGGACCAAGCCGTCGGCAACTACCAAATCTTTCCCTTCAACTAACTCAACTCCCATCTGCTGCGCGAGGAAGGAATGCTCGAAGTAGGCTGAGTTGTAGATGCCTGGAGTCAACACAGCCACCGTTGGAGACCGGACATAATTAGGTGAGAGGTGCTGCAGCATATGGAGCAAATGACTGGGATAGTCGTCGACAGGACGGACGCGCGACGCGCCAAACACCTGGGGCAAGGTCCGCTTGAGGATCTGTCGGCTTTCTAAGACGTACGAGACTCCCGATGGACAGCGCAAATTATCTTCCAGCACATAGATTTGTCCGTCACTGTCACGGACTAAGTCGGTGCCGGTAATATGGCACCAGATCCCGTGTGGAGGATCGAGTCCACGACAGGCCTCACGCAACGATCTGGCCGAACGGACAAGATCCTCAGGAATGACTTTGTCCTTGAGGATTTTTTGTTGGTGATAGATGTCGTTAATGAACAGATTGAGTGCATAGACACGCTGCTTGAGGCCCCGTTCGAGCCATTCCCACTCAGCTGACTCGATGATGCGAGGGATAATATCAAAAGGAAAAATGCGCTCCGCTCCGTCGCCCTCACCGTAGACGTTAAAAGTAATTCCCATATGGAGCAGCGCGCGTTCCGCCGCTTGCTGGCGTTGCAGAAGCTCACCATCAGACAGCGACTCGATCCTTTGATTTAAGAGCTTCGCTCCTGGACGAGGCCGGCCATCGTCCGTAAACATTTCGTCGTAGAATCTGCCGGTATCGTAGGCGTCGAACTTGAGCATAGCGTTCTCGCTTTCCTACCGTTAAAAGGCCAAAAGTATAACAGAGCACGCAATGTGCCAATGCTTCCCGATTGCCAAGTCTCCTTAGGAGATGAGTCTTCTCTATCATAAAAGAGCAAAACCCCTGAGGAGATCAGCGGGTACGCACGAAGGGACTCATCGCAGAAGGATGAGCCTTTTTCAACTCGCCCAAATTTGTAGCACCGGTGATGCCCTGTTTGTGAGCAGCACGAGAGGTGCTGCGCACGCAGCAATATGGTTCTTCTGTTGCTCCCGGTGTGAGCAACGCTTCTACGATACTTCTTCTCCGCATTCGTGCCGGTTGCAGAAAGCTTTTACGATCTTCGTAGCTTGCGCTGTCTTCTGTATTGCCAGCGCAATCGGCACGGAGTTTGCCCCCCTGGTGACCCTGGCCGACGGTGGAGAGGTGGTCGGTTGGAGGACAGAAGGAGAGGACGTTGCCGCGCATGAGGAAACCAGCACCCAACCCCCTGCGGTCGTTTTCGCGCCGTCAATTCCTGCAAGCCTCGGGAATGGCGGCGCTCCTCGCTCACTTACCCCGTGGCCGCACCATATATTTCAGCGATCTTGTCAAACTCGCCATAGCAGCGTGGAAACGCCCGTAAGAGTTATCAAGAGGAATGGCCAGCGCGTTGCTCGCCCGCGCCCTGGCCATAGAACCACCTATGCTGCTCGACGAGCCGTTGAGCATTCTCGATGCGCTTACGCGAACAACCTTACAAGATGAATGAATTCGCCTCTAGAGTGACCGTGGTCCGGACTGTTCAGTCCATGCCCGGCTTCACCCCTAGAGCAAATATCGTCGAGATGCATGTCGCGCTCAGACGAGGACAAGAAATGATTGGTGGGCTGAGCGCTGGCTATCGTGACCCGCAAAAGATCTTCACCACCCAGCAAAAGCGTATCGCCCACAGCATCGGACAGCTCACGGTGATGGCCATCGAGAATGCGCGACTCGTCGAAGCGCTGGCTCAGCTTGATCGCCCAAAGTCGAATTTCCTCGCGGCTATCTCACACGAGCTGCGGACTCCTCTCCATATCACCATGGGTTATACGATGTTGTTGCTCGAGGGCGCTTTTTGGCGAGCTCACACCTAAGCAGACCGAGATCCTCCAACTCGCCCATAAGAGTACGAGCGGGTTAACCGAGGTGACCACCGCGCTGCTTGACTTTAGCCGGTTAGAAGCCGGGCAGGTGCCAGTCGAGATACAGGACGTCAAGGTTGCTGACCTGATTACCCAACTGCAGAAGGAAACGGCAAGTAGGCAGGAGAAGTCTGCGTTACGATTCGCCCGGCAAGTCGCGTTAGCGTTGCCACCTCTCTAATGAGTTTTGACGAGCAAAATCGGTAATCAGGCGTAGGCTGGGATAAGACCAAAGGTCGTTCCCGGCGGGCTTTATGCCGGAAACGCTCCGCTTATTCCGGCCTACATTTTGAGCAGAGTACCGAACTTGGTAGTCAAAACTCATTAGGACCGCGCGAAATTGAAGCTGGTGCTCAACAACTTGCTCGGCAACGCCATAAAGTTCACCGACCATGGCAGCGTGACCGTTGAGGTCGATGCCCGTGATCACGGGGTTGAGTTTTGTATCAGCGACACTGGTATTGGCATCGCACCGGAAGTGTTACCGGTTATTTTCGATTCCTTTCGCCAAAGAGAACATGCTGAAACTCGTCGCCATGAAGGAATGGGGCTCGGACTGTCTATGACACAACGTCTACTGGAGTTGCTCGGGGGAACAATAACGGTAGAAAGCGAGGTCGGTCGCGGCTCTATGTTTCGGGTATGGATCTCTAATGCGAAATAATCCGAACTCGACAAATGAATACAGTACACATGCCGATGGGGAAAACAGGCAGGTTTGGTAGCGACGTCCCGCCGGGGCGTCGCTACGGCGCACCGCACCACCATAAGCGCTGAGGTCGTTCCCGTAGCGGATGCAAGCGAATCCGCTATCAGCACCTCTCGCCACTCTTTTCTTCGCTCATCGCTCGCGAGTCATGGGTTGAGTGCATACCTCGACTGGAATGCCCCATGATGAAAATCGCGCATCTGCTTCTTCCTGTTTCAGCCTTCTCCATCGGGCCAGAAAAGCGGCATCTGCTGCTTCTCCAGCAACACTCCCAGAGGCAAGAAGAAAGAGTTGTGAAAAAACTCCTGCCTTTTCACCCTTCGTAATCTTGCGCGATCTGGCATGTTTCCTGCTCCTCTCAAGTTCTCATAAGCGTGTGATGCGCTGATGCCAGGGGAGGATAAGTCCCTCCTTGTTCCTCCCCATACAGGGGACGGTGTTCCCTCCACCGTCCCCGTCCCTCTCAACATTACATAAACAGACACGGTTGCTCACCTCTTTATCTCCCCAGAAACATCGCCTCTCAACGAACTGCCCCCCTAGCAGCAAGTTGTTCATGGCCTGCTGCTTTGGTCATCACGTCTCGCGTTTCGTGACCTGTCTCTGCCACTTTAATGAGGGAAAAACCTTCCTTCTTTTCGGCAATTACCTTCTCTGAGAAGATGACTACTCGGTCGGTCCATTAATTGCCCTCGTTCCTTTCACTTATATTCTCTGAGCGAAAAAAAGAAGAAGGAATACGAGGAATGTCCCAAGCGCAGCGGGAGCGGTTGGTCGCCATCGGCACGGCGCCTTTTCTACAACGCAAAGAAAACCGTTCCACCATTCATCCCAAAACCCTTTTTCTGGATACCAGCCTACCAGCCTGCACGTGGGCACGGCAGGCTCGCGCCTTGTTTTCCGTCATTGTCGCAAAAGTGGGCATCCAGGTCTTCGTATCGAGGAAGGTTTGGGGACAGGTTCTAGCGTGAATCCTTTTCGGCGAAGGGAGAGGCGAGCTAGGACTGCCTCTTAGGGGATTCAGCTAAGTAGGGGCACGGCATACCGTGCCCCTAACCACGATGCCCTGGTCAGAAGTGTTCACTGGCGACCCTACAAAACCAAAGCTGTACCACCGATTCCTTATGAGCATTATTTATTATGCTGAGGCCCGTTCATCCTTCGACGCGACCCAGCACGAACGGAGGTGCTTTTGTCCTTGCCTTCCTTGCCGTTCACTCTGAGCGTGTCGAGTGAATTGGGCCGGACTCGCCACTGCAGTAGATACTTTGGTGGTGCTCATGGGAGTAAAAAGTCTTCCACGGGTTACCGTGCAACTGCTCCTCGTCGGCCGCGCCCCAGAGACACCAGTCGCCCTCATCCGTTGGGGTACGACCGAGCAGCAGGAAACCCTAATCGGAACGTTGGCCAACATTGCACATAAGGCGTATGCCACCAAACTGGAACCACCAGTCGTAGCGGTTATTGGCAACGTCGTTACCCTCTCCGATCATTTGCATTGGTTCGCCGAGTCTTCCCCTTCGTTTGCATCATTGCTGCAGTCGCTCACTCCGGAATCGCCGGCTTTGCTCTGACCGCAGTAAGTAGTTGAGCAATCCCCCCTGAGAGTCGGCGTTTTTCAACCTGAGAAAAACCCGCAGCCTCGATCATCCGCCGCAGTTCGCCGCTCTCAGGTAAGTAAGAAAGCGAACGGGGGAGATAAGCGTAGGCTTGGGCATCTGAGAGGAGAGCGCCGAGAGCTGGCACGATCCGGGTAAAGTAGAGACTATGTCCCCAGCGCACAAGGCGGTTATTCGGCGTATCCACTTCCAAGAGTCCTAACCGTCCACCCGGCTGCAACACCCGGGCGGCTTCGGCGAGCACGGCTGGGATGGAAACAAAATTCCGGATGGCGAAGCCGGAAATCACTACCGTGGCCCAAGAAGATGGGAGAGGTAAACAGAGAGCATCGGCTTGTATGAGTGATGCTTTGATGGCCCGCCGTCGCGCCCCGGCGAGCATATTGGCGGAAAAGTCGATCCCCACGACAGTGGCACCGGCCTGGGCTGCTAGTTCACTCAGATCTCCCGTGCCACAGGCAAGATCAACGACGGTATCATGAGAGGAGATCGCTACGGTACGAATAGCCACTCGTCGCCAGTACTGATCGAGGCGAAAAGAAAAGAGACGATTGAGCCGATCGTACTGCGGGGCGATGCGATCAAACATCGCCCGGACAAAAGTCGCTTTGTCGCTATCGAGAGGAAGAGGCGCTTTCATTCACAATCTGTATATGCTGATTACGTTCTCGCCCAACACTTGGCGGTGATTCGAGCACCCAGCTATCGACGTCACTCGCATCATATCTGTTCTCTAGAGCGCCGTGCCAGAGCATGCTACCTTCCTCGCTGGTGTTTATCCTGAGCGGAGTCGAAGAACTCAAGACGGGCTGCGATCAGCTCAGCGCGAATGAGTAGAGTGAGGAGGATCACAGATGTTCACCACCGTTGACGGCGTACGCTTGCACTATGAACAAGAGGGGCAAGGGACAGATTTGATTCTCATCCACGGTCTCGGAATGAGCCTGCGGGACTGGGATGCCTGTACCCCTGCCTTGGCGCGGTATCACCGGGTATGGCGCCTGGATGTCCGCGGCTTTGGTGAATCTGAGAAGCCGGCTGGGCCGTATTCTCCTCAACTGTTTGCCCGCGATGTGGCTGGTCTGGCGCGGGCGTGCCACATTACCCATGCCCATGTCGCCGGGATTTCTATGGGCGGCGTCATCGCTCAGCGGCTTGCCCTCGATTTTCCAGACCTCGTGCGGTCCCTAACGCTCATTAGCACATCAAGTGAAGTGAAAACCCAGGCACAGGCCGCGTGGGAGGAGCTGGCAGCCAACGTCGAACAACATGGGGTTGTCGCTGAGGCCAGCTTCATCGAGCGTCTCTTCGCCCCGAGCTTTGTCATAGCGCACCCTGAGAAGGTGCGCGACAGAGTCAGCCGCGAGGCGGCCAACGACCCGCGCGCATGGGCAGCAGCGGCGCGAGCCGTGAGTGTATTTAATTGGACAGCCGATCTCAGTCGCGTCCAGGTGCCTACCCTGATCGTGCAGGGACTAGAGGATACACTCACCCCTCCGGGAGGAGCGGTCAAGATGAGTCGGTCCCTGCCGCACTCGCGGTTGTTCATGCTTGCCGGGTGTGGCCATTTCGTGCCCGACGAGAAACCAGAAATATTTACTTACACCCTGCTCGCCTTTCTCGCCGGCGTCGATCTGAGCCGTTGAGGACAGACATGCAAATTGGCGTGGACATCGGCGGGACCTTCACCGATATCGTGACCCTTCGAGACGATGGTGAACTGGTGCTCACCAAGGTGCCGACTACTCCGCAGAACCTCTTGCAAGGGATCGCTGAAGCAGTTCGGCGCGTGCTGCATCTCGCAAACGCTAGCCCGAGCGCCGTGCGGCGCTTCATGCACGGAACCACCATCGCCACTAACGCCGTTCTCGAGCAAAAAGGGGCGATCACTGGTATTCTCATGACCGAAGGCTTTGAGGACGTTCTGGAACTCGGGCGGCAGAAGCGCTCTCGTATGTATGACCTCGATATGGACGCTGAGACCCCGACGTTCTTAGCCCCTCGCCGACACCGAGTGGGGATTCGCGAACGCATGGATGCCAAAGGTCAGGTATTGACTCCGCTCGATGAAGCACAGGTACGTAGCGCGGTTGCCCGGCTGCTCGCCGACGGAGTCCAAGCGATTGCCGTTTGCTACCTCTTTTCGTTTCTTAATTCGCGGCACGAGCGGCGGACGCGCGAACTGATTCATGAGGCAGCGCCTGAACTGACCGTGTCGCTTTCGTCGGACGTAGACCCCAGGTTTCGGGAGTACGAACGCCTGTGTGTCACCGCTTTCGACGCCTATCTTGCCCCCACAGTCAGCCGTTACCTCACCGGACTCGCCGAGACGCTGAAGGGGTTAGGTATTCAAGCCGTGCCACTGATCATGGGCTCGCGCGGTGGTATTACCTCAGCGGCTCTGGCGGCACGACAACCTGTGACACTCTTTCTCTCAGGTCCCGCTGGCGGTGTCGTTGGCGCACGGTGGGCGGCCGAGCAGTCAGGGATCACAGACTTTATCTCGCTCGACATGGGCGGAACGAGCAATGATGTGAGCGTGGTCCAGGGGGGTCGACCCGTGATCACTAGTGAAGGACGCATCGGATCATTTCCAGTGCGAACGCCGATGGTGGATTGCAATACGATCGGCGCCGGCGGCGGCAGTATCGCTTGGCTCGATGCGGCTGGCGGTTTGCGGGTCGGGCCGATGAGCGCTGGCGCCGAGCCCGGACCCGCATGCTACGGTCGGGGTGGCGATCAACCTACAGTGACCGACGCCAGTGTGTTGCTTGGCTATCTCAACCCCGAAAACTTCGCCGGCGGATCGTTGCGGCTGGACGTTAGCGCGGCCGAGGCGACGATCGCTGGACTGGCTGAGCGCCTTGGCCTGAGCGTGATCGCTACTGCAGCGGGCATCCACCAGGTCGTCAACGCGCGCATGGCAGACCAGATCCGCCTGATGACTATTCAGCGCGGGTACGACCCGCGTCAATTCGCGCTCGTCCTCCTCGGTGGTGCTGGCCCCGTCCACGGAGGGGTACTGGCAGCGGAGCTGGAGATACGCGAGATCCTGGTGCCGGCAGCCCCTGGAGTTTTGTCGGCGTTCGGCCTGCTGACGGCCGCCATTGAGCACCATCACGTCCAGACACTGCCAGGCAGAGTCGATCAGGCAGATCTCATGGCGGTGAACTCACTTCTGGTCACTCTCAATGAGGCGGGCTATAGGCAGATGCGACAAGAAGGAGTGCCCCTGGAGGAAGTGCGTGTGACCTACACGGCCGACATGCGCTACGTCGGACAAGCCTATGAGCTGGAAGTGCCGATCGCCGTACCGCTCCGGGGCGAAGATCTTGCCGGGGTGCAGAGCGCATTTCATGCTGTCCACGAGCGGGTCTATGGTTACCGTCGAGCCGGACAACCAGTGGAGTTCATCAACTTCCGAGCGGTCCACACCTATCTACTCCCGCGACCGTCTGTACGCTCCGTCTCTCGATCGGCAAGCAATCTTACCGACGCGCAGATCGGGGCACGCCCGGCGTACTTTTCTCCGACTGGGTTCGTGGCAACGCCGATTTTCGCCCGAGCCAAGCTGCCGGCGGGCGAACGTTTTCCTGGCCCGGCTATTATTGAGCAGCCAGACACAACTACAGTCATTCCCCCTGGCTCTACGGCACAGGTTGAGGAGTCCGGCAACCTGAGAATTCGGAAGGAGTAGCATGGACATCGATCCAGTCTTACTCGAAGTGTTGCGTAATCGCCTGGACACTATTGCTGACGAGATGGAACTGACGCTACTGAAGAGCGCTGCTTCACCAATAGTGAAGGAAGGGCTCGATGCCTCAGCTGCACTCTTCAGCGTGAGCGGAGAGACGATTGCGCAAGCCGCCGCGATCCCTATCCATCTCGGGGCCCTGGAGTTCGCGGCCAAGCGACTCGTGCGAGCCTTTCCGCCCGAGAAGATGGTGGCAGGGGATGTGTTCCTGTTGAACGACCCTTACGATGGCGGTACCCATCTTCCCGATATCACGGTGGCGGTGCCGGTTGTAGCCGACGGGCGGACGGTCGCCCTGTCATGTACTATGTGCCATCACCAGGACGTGGGTGGGCGGACGCCGGGTAGTGTGCCTACTAACGCAACGGAGCTCTATCAGGAAGGCGTCATTATCCCGCCGACCCAGCTTTTCCGGGCAGGTGTCTTAGACGAGAACCTCTTTGCGCTGCTGCGCCGGAATGTGCGGATCCCTGAGGGGTTCACCGGCGATCTCATGGCGCAGGTTGCCGCCAGCCGGCTCGGCGGTGTGCGGCTCGGCGAACTGTTTGCCCGCTATGGGACTGAAGTTGTACTCGGCTATATCGACGAACTCTTTGCGAGAGCCGAAACGCTCACCCGGCGGCAGATCGACGCCATTCCGGACGGTACGTATACCTTCACTGACTATCTGGACAACGACGGACTTGATCTCGACCGGTTGGTGCAGATTGCCGTGGCTGTGACCGTGCGAGGCTCGTCGATGCTTATCGACTTCACTGGTACGAGTCCGCAAGTACGAGGCCCATTCAACTCTGTGCCGGCCTCCACCCTCTCGGCGGTTTACTACGCCGTGCGGGCAATCTCAGATCCGGCGATTCCAAATAACGGTGGCTGCTTCCGCGCCCTTGAGGCGATCTTGCCACCTGGGAGCTTGGTGAACCCTCGGCCACCGGCGCCGGTCAGCTGCCGGACGGCGACGATCAAGCGGATCGCGGACACGATCCTCGGCGCTCTGGTAAAGGCTTTGCCCAATCGCATGCCGGCGGCCAATTCGGGCACGTTGCTAGTGATGGCCTTCGGTGGTACTGACCCTGAGACTGGCCGGCCCTTTGTGGCAAGCGAATTGGCGGCAGGCGGCATGGGTGCTCGTCCCCAGAAAGATGGCATTGACGTCATTGAGACTGATGTCTCGAATTGCATGAACATTCCGATCGAAGCCCTGGAGATGAACTTCCCGCTCCGGATCCGTCGCAGTGCACTATGGACAGACTCCGCCGGAGCAGGGAAATTTCGTGGCGGGCTTGGGCTCGAAAAGGTCTTCGAGGCGACGACAACGGACGTCACGGTTTCACATCGAGGCGAACGTTTTAGTACAGCGCCGTGGGGTTTGCTTGGCGGCCAGCCCGCCCGCAGTGGGCGCGCGTTCGTCGTGCGGAAAGATGGGAGCCGAGAAGAAGTCGCGTCCAAACAGATGCTGACCCTGCGGCCGGGGGATCAACTCTGGGAGTACATTGCAGGAGGCGCAGGGTACGGAGATCCCTTAGAGCGAGATCCAGAGCTGGTGTTGGCTGACGTGCGAGATCAAAAGATTGATCCTGAGATCGCTGAGACTGACTATGGGGTAGTCCTGTTGTCAAACGGAACAGCCGTGGACCACGAGGGGACGAAGGCCCGCCGCACGGCGCTGCGCCAGGCCCGCGGACCGATCGAGTGGGTCTTTGATCGTGGTGGCGACCAGGGGCGAGAGACGTGATCGTCTTTAAGGCCCTCGCACCATGTATTTGTCACTGCCATCAAATAAAACCGCTCCCTTAGCGAAAGATTCGCCAACCTTGAACATAGCTACACAGCACTACGGCAAAGGTCTTCAGAACAGTCATGGTAGGTTCCCCTATTGCTTGCATCACTTGCTTAGGCTTGGAGACGAGGTCGCTAACGCATTGGCTCCAGCTATTGCGAGTTCCTCATCTTGCTGCGCGCTGGCTGCACCACTCACACCGACCGCGCCAACGATCTGGTCACTCACGACGATCGGTATCCCACCTTGCAGCGGTGTGAAATCTGTCAGGGCGGTCATAGCGGTGCGTCCCTTATTAATGATGTCTTCAAAAAACTTCGTGGGTTTCTTAAAGAGAGCGGCTGTGCGTGCCTTACCAATAGAAATATGCGCGCCGGCAGCAAACGTTCCGTCGAGCCGTTCCAGAGCCACCAGATTCCCACCCTCGTCCACGACGGCGATGACCCCGCCCGGTGCGTTCTTCTGCTTCGCCTCCGCGGCTGCCGCGGCGATGACCTTCTTCGCCCCTTCAAGGGTCAATCCTTTCTTGTCAACTATCTGTGCTTGTATCGGGCAAGCCAGTGCCCAAAGAAACAATGTCGCAGCGATACTTTTGAAAAGCGTCATGACTAGCTCCTTCCTCTGATCGATAGGGCAAACGCCCCCAGGTATGGAAACCGTTCACCAGCACGAAGCGACCAGTAGAGGATGGCGCAGTAAGCAACACAGCATGAGAGCGCCGGTCCTGATTCCATTGACCGTACTCGAAGCAACCCCGTCCAAGTATCCGCTTCGAACCACTCAGCTTCGAGCGTAAGCTGTTTACTATCAGTTGAAGTTGAAGAGGGTTTGTTCGCCATACCGATATGATTCCACCGCGCTGCTTTTGGTTTCAGTCATCATCAGTCACGTGGTTGCACCATCCGCAAGAAAGAAGAACGCACCCATGAGAAAACAATTCGTCGGAATGAGCATCGCACTTGCTGTGGCAGTTGTCTCGCGGCGTTTAAAGCCAATGCCGCACAGTATAGCGCTGCAGCAGATCCGGTCACCGAAACAAAAGTGGATAAAGCCATAGCGCCGATCTACGCCTACCGCAGTCGCGCCTATTTCTCTGCCTCTGAAGAATCGATTGCGATGTTTGCGCAGGAACCCCAGCGGTAGATCAACGCCTCCATTGATGGCCGACGTGCTTTTGCTGGGGGGTCAACATCGAGACCGCGGTGGCAATGAGGCAGAGAACAGGCGTTTCGGATAGATCCGGAACGATATATAAAGGGAAAGTCAGCCGAGGGAGGCGGACAGGACGACGGGATACTGTCTGTCTTTTTGATGGAATCCCTAGGGAGGGAAGTATGTACTTCATCATTGGCGACTATGTGGCAGGGATGCTCATCGGCACGCTGACGGCACTGGGTGTGCGGGCAGCGGTCTGGCCCGGCATGGATATGGTCATTGCCATGCTCGTCGGCATGGCGGTCGGGATGGTCATTCACCTCGTCTTGGGGTTGTTGCTCGCGCCCCTGCTCGGGATAGGCACAATGATACCGGCAATGATGATTGGTATGTACGGCGGGATGTTCTTCGGTATGCGCGATTCGATGGCCGCGGGCTCGCGAACGCTGACTGCGGCGGCGACTGTCGGCGCGCTCTTCGGCGCCATCGTGGTGCTTGGCATACAAATTTATGACCGCGCTCTCCGGGGCGCTGTCATTGATGCCGGGGACTGAATCTGGAGGTTTCTTATGGACACCGAGACGCAACGTAAGTGGGATGCCGCCAGCCGCACCCTTGACCTCTTCGCCTGGGGTGACGACCATCGCCTCGGGCCGCACAAGCGCCGGTTGTTCAGTAAGATTTGCGGCGCCACGCTCATGGTCGCCGCCGGAACGGGTAATGATTTCAAGTTCTTCCCACCTGATCAGCACATCGTGGCCATCGATATTAGCCCCCAAATGCTGGAGCGAGCCGCCAAGAAAGCGGCTGCTTACCAGGGAACCATTGAGCTCCACGTGATGGATGTGTGTGAGCTACCATTTGCGGATGCCAGCTTCGATACTGTGGTGACCGTCTGCACCTTCTGTTCGGTCCCGAAGCCCGTGGTCGGCCTGCGGGAGCTTTATCGGGTATTACAGCCGGGTGGGCAATTGTTGATGTTTGAGCACGTACGGAGCAAGATCGGTCCATTCGGCATCTTTCTCGACCTCATGACGCCCCTCGCTCGGCGTTTTGGCCCAGATCTGAATCGAGACACGGTAGGGAATGTGCAGAAGGCGGGCTTCCGGCTCCGGCGAGAAGAGAATATGTATCTCGATATCGTGAAGATCATTGAGGCGGTGAAGGGATGAGCCTGATGTCCATGACCGCAGAAGAGAATGGATGTGACGCCGAATCCTCGGCGGTTGCACACCTCGTCAGGCGTATACGTCATGCGAGCGGGCGCCCACACCACGCCGCTGCGATCGCAAGATACAACCGTGCCACCCGATACGGAACAGGCTCGGGGCCAAATACCCAGCAGCGGCTCAACCGGTGGGGAGTTGTCGAGCAGGGGTGAGAAAGCGTAATAAGGAAACCCTATGGTGGGAAAGCGATAGCAAAGAAGACTCAACGACGCTGGAGACAAGCTTATGGCGTGGTGGAGCAAAAAGAAAATTGGGGAAATGACCGCAGCGGAAATCCGTCAACTGGTCGCTGAAAAGTATGCCGACGTTGCGCGGGCACCGCGGGCACGCTACAAGTTTCGGGTCGGTACCGATTATGCGCGAGACCTGGGCTACCCGACTTCCTTGCTTGAAGGCTTGCCCCTTGCCGTGAGCGAAGCGTTCACGGGCGTTTCTGCTTCGCTCACGGCGCTCTCCGAAGCAAAGTTTGGGGAGACTATCCTCGAACTCGGTTGCGGTGGCGGCCTTGATACCGCACTCCTGGCAACGCGGGTGGGTCCAGAGGGGAAGGTGATCGGTATAGATTATGCCGGTCCCATGCTTGACCGAGCCCGGGTTAATCTTGAGCAGCTTGGATGCCACAACGTGGCCCTTTTTCATGCGCCAGCCCAGAGACTGCCCCTGCCTGACAATGCAGTAGACTGCGTGGTAAGCAACGGCATTTTTAATCTCTCGGCAGACAAGGACGCAATTTTTCAAGAGATCCGCCGAGTGCTCAAGCCGGGCGGCCGCACGGTGAACGCCGAGATTGTCCTCCGCACCGAACCGACGCAAGCTGAGCGCGACAGTCAGGAGGACTGGTTCACCTGAATCGCCGGCGCCATGTCAGAGAAGGGTTTTCTGACTCGTTACATCGGCGCAGACTTCACCAAAGTCGAGATTCTCAGCCGCGAACCAAATAAGCGTACAAAAAACCCGAACGCTTATGTCGTCATCGCCCGAGCCTATAAAGAAGACGCGTTGCCTTTGCCGCTGTCTCGGCAAGAACTCGCTCTCGCGAACGCACGGGACGCCCTCAAACAGTTGTGGCTCTTCCCCGTTGCTCCAGAGGTGTGCAATCTGGCTTGCACACACTGTCTGTATGCGTCATCCCCCTTGCGAAAGAATCCCTATCGGCTGACCGAACAGGAACTCGCTACGGTCTTCGCGGAGCTGGAGAGTCTGGAGGCAGCGCCGCATATGATTTTCACCGGAGGCGAGCCGACGCTGCACCCACACTTGTATTCCTTGCTTGATCGGGTGGAGCAGCACGGCTATTCCTTTCAACTGCACACTAACGGTACCCGCATTCATGCCCGTGAAGCCGAACGTCTAGCCGCATTTGCCCACCTCAAGAAAGTGCAGATCTCGCTCGAAGGTCCGAGTCCGGATCTCAATGACGCGGTGATGGGTCAAGGGCTCTATCATCGCGTATTGCGAGTGATCGAAGACCTCCGGACTCAAGACGTTCCCGTGGCCATTGCGGTCACGCCGATGGAAAGCAATCAGGACCATCTGTCTGCAATCGAACGCTGTGCCGAGAAAACTGGGGCGGAACTGATTCGCATCCTCCTGTATGATCTCGGCGCTGCAACCGACAACGGGCTCAAACCGGCGGTCACAGATTCCCAGAAAGACGGCCCCATAGATATGGATACGGAACTCATGTGCGATACAGGAGTTGCGTACTCCGAAGGGAAATATTTCCCGTGCCCCGTACTCGTGAAAGATCCCGACGCTTTTCTTGGAACCAGTTTGAGAAAAGCTTTGAGTCCTCGTGCACGGGAGCAAGTCCTACGGTTACGAGAAACCAAAGCGACCTGTGAGGTGTGTCTGAAGGGCAGCAGTTGAGCGTAGCGCTGCGCCCGGTGGGCGTTCTCGCAGAAAGCAAATGGCAAAGATCAAAAAGCAAATGGCAAAAAGAGAAACAAGCAGCTTCGGACCGTGAACGTTGAACCTTGAACCAATTATGGAAACCCGCCCAATTGTGATGCAGGAATACCCACGCTGCGTGTACATTGAAGTGACCAACACGTGCAACCTTCTGTGCCAGACCTGTCCTATTACCTTTATGGATTTAGAAGCGCGTGATGTGTTGAGCTACGACAAGTTCCTCGCAATCGTTACGCAGTTCCCACATATTGAACGAGCCGTGCTACATGGCATCGGTGAGCCATTGCTGAATAAAGCGCTGCCGCAGATGATCACCTATCTCAAGCACCACAAAGGCAGCCATGTGTTGTTCAACTCGAATGCAACCTTACTGAGAGCCGAGTGGCAGCGAAACTTGATCGAAGCCCAGCTCGATGAGTTGCGCGTGTCGCTCGATGCGGCATCACCAGATACCTACCGCAAGATCCGCGGGGCGCCCGCGTTTGACAAGATCGTCGAGAACCTGCGTGGGATGGTCGCGACAAAAGCCGCACTGGGCAGCTCGGTCCCCACGCTTTCGTTGTGGTGTACGGGCATGAAAGAGAACATTCGTGAGCTGCCTGATTTGGTGCGGCTTGCTGCGTCCCTGGGAATCGGCGAGGTCTACCTCCAACGCCTGGTATTCTACGACGAGGGCCACACCATCGGCCTCGCGCGTGCGGATCAGTCTCTCTATGGTCTCACCGATAGAGATGTCGCGGACATTATCGCTGAGTGCGAACAGGTGAGTCGGGATCTGGGGATACGGCTCGAAGCCTCCGGCACAACCAACCCACGGAACAGTCTCTCCAAGGACCATGCTGACCCCGCTCCGTGGCGGGCGTGTCAACGCCCCTGGACGGTAACGTATGTGACCGTGAATGGGAACATTCTTCCCTGTTGTATCGCACCGTTTGCCACCAACGATTACCAAAGTATCATCCTGGGCAATGTGTATGCGCGCCCCTTTGACGAGATCTGGAATGGTGCCCAGTATCAAGAATTTCGCACCGGGTTGCAATCCTTGCAGGCCCCCTCAGACGCCTGCGCCAAGTGTGGCGCGAAGTGGAGCTTGTGAGGTTAGCTTTCAACCATCAGTGTCTCGCTACCAGTTTTGCGGAGAGAGTGCTCTTTTTCTGCGGCTCAGCGAAAAGCGAGAATGTCTCGTGCGACGAGAAACCTTCAACTCTGTGTGGAATCTAACAACAAAGATAGCAGAGAAGCAGGATAAAAGGCGTCTTCTCTGTGCGGAAGGTTGAACGCTGAGAGCTAGCAGCTTTTTATGACTAACGCTCTTGTGATCGTGGCAAAGGCGCCGGTGGTCGGGCAGGTGAAGACCCGACTCTGTCCACCACTCTCAGCGGCTGAAGCGACGGAGCTGTTCCGCTGCTTCCTCGTCGATACGGTGGCACGGGCATGCACGGTGCCCGGGGTGCAAGTCTGCCTCGCTTGCACCCCAGCGGACAGCGAAGGCCTGTTCCGTACCCTGCTGCCTTTTCCTGTGCGGTATCTGCGACAGCGGGGAGCTTCGTTAGGAGAACGATTGGCGAACATCTTTACTGATCTGCTGCAGGAAGGGTTTGCCCAGGTTGTTATCATGGATAGTGACAGCCCAACCCTGCCGACTGCGTATCTGCAGGAAGCGTTTACGTTGCTCGGTGACCCCAAGCACGATGCGGTGTTCGGACCGTGTGACGATGGGGGGTACTATCTCGTGGGCGCGCGTGCCGTGCATCACGAACTGTTCGAGAATATCCCCTGGAGTACGCCGTCGGTGTTAACCGAAACTCTTGCACAGGCACGAGTGTACGGGTTGTGCATCGCCCTACTCCCTTCATGGTACGACGTCGATAATGGTGCGGATCTGCACAAACTCGCTGCCGAGCTTGGCCAGCTCGACGGTAACACTGGAGTGCCGAGAACTCAGGCATTCTTGACGCAACTCGGGCTTTGCCCGGCAGAAAGGAGATCAAGATGAGCACGACGATGCGCAGCGAGGAAGGATGGCATTCTCCAGGGTGGGGGCTGGCAATCTATCGGATTGTCGTGGGAATCATGTGGCTTGATTTGTGCCTGCAAAAAGCACCCTGGGTGTTTGACAAAGAAGGCAACCGCTATGGCTGGCTCTATGGGTGGATTTGGACCGAAATCAATAATCCGACCTTCTCGTGGTATGCTCATTTTCTGCAGGACTTCTTCCTCCCCAATATCGCGGTGATGGGAATGGTCGTCTTTTTACAGGAGATGGCGATCGCGCTCTCGCTTATTACCGGAACGTTCGTGCCGCTGGTTGGTGGGTTGCTCGGAATGGTCATGCAAATCAATCTCCTGATTGGCAACTATTCAGTTCCTGGCGAATGGTTCTGGACATACCCACTACTGATCGTGTCGCACTTAGCCTTCACGGTGGACAGAGCAGGACGAGTGCTCGGGGTTGATGGAATGCTCGCCTGGCGCGCGGAAGCGAACCGTGAGCACACCGGGTTGATCGGCAAGCTACTGCCGTATGCCGTGTAGTTCAGTGGGGCGCACAGCCGTGCGCCTCGCCGGTCGAGGAACGCGTAGGTAGGGGTGGGAACGACAGGCAAACTCTCCGCCCTGGGGATCGTTTCTTTTGCGATCTACTGCCTCAGTTTTCGTTGGGATCGCCTCTTTCCACCACCACCCCCGTTGCCCGGCTGGTATCCTATCGAAGTCTTTTTCTTGTTTATACTCTACTACCTGACGTTACGTGTGGTGTGGCGAAATCCCGAGCCCCCTCGTGCTGCGTTGTGGGCGGTTGTTACCTTCGCCGTACTTTTCCGGTTGCCGTTACTCTCTACCGAGCCGCGCATGTCAACAGATCTGTACCGCTACCTGTGGGACGGCCGGGTACAGATGGCCGGCATCAACCCCTACCTCTATCCACCCGAAGATGAAGCACTGCGGCCTCTCCGCGATGAGGCAGTCTATCGTTGGATCAACCGCAAAGAGTTCCCGACGATCTATCCAGCTGCTGCCCAGTTGATCTTCTGGGGAGCAGCAAAGCTTGGGCTGACGACACCGACGCGATTCAAGTCGCTTTTGTTTCTAGCCGACCTCGGCTCACTGTTACTGCTCTTGCGTCTCCTGAATCACTACCACATCAACCGACTCCGGGCTGTGCTCTACGCCTGGAATCCCCTTGTCGTCTACGAGTCTGCTCATGCCGGACATGTAGAGGCAGTGGTGGTCTTCCTGGTCGTAGTGACACTGCTCGCCTTTGTGCGCCAACGAGAAATGCTGGGTTTAATCAGCTTGGCGCTGGCGACGGCGGTAAAATTTTATCCTGCCCTGCTCGTTGCCGTGCTCGCCAGGAGGCGCATTATACGGTGTGTTCTGATATTCGCGGCGGTGGGAGTGTGTACGTACCTTCCGTATCTCTCGGCAGGTGGAAAACTCGTCGGCTTTCTCCCGCGATACTTCTCGGACCCAGATGAAATCACCAACCTGGGGCTGCCATCGCTGTTGTTCTACGTGCTTCCTCCGAGCCAGGCGGGGTGGGTGCTGCACTTCCTCGTCGTCACCGTAGCAGTATGGATATTTCTTCGTCCTTATCTGGACCCCATAGAAGCGCACGACTTAACGACAGCAGCGATACCAGTGCAGCTTGCTCTCCAAGACTTGTATTCGATTTACCTGCTCGTCAGTGTCCATACACTGCTGCTCTATCCTGCACTATACCCCTGGTACCTGAGTTGGCTGATTCCTCTCGCATGTTTTTTCCCGTCACCCGGCTGGCTGTACCTTTCCTGCGCCTCCGCTCTTGTCTACACGACGTGGCCCACGCCAAGGTGGGTGTTGTGGCTCGAATACATGCCACTCTACGTCTTGCTCGGAATGGAAATCTTCTGCAGCAGAAAGGGGACGGTGGGTTTCTTCTCACTCGGAATCTCTGCTCGGCTAGATTCCAGTCGTTGGAGGTGAGAGGCGCCGTTCACTCAAGAAAAAATCGATGGTCAGCCTCTCTTTGTCGACTCCACGGGAGAGGCATCCCCATTTTCCTTTGCTCTTGCTGTACGTTTCGTCAATACGCCAAGAGGATCGGGAGCACGACCCCCAAACACAAAACGAAGAACCAGAGCGCCGGCGCAGGAGTGCCGACGGGACGACGCAAGCGTGCTTCGCGGGCGGCGATGCGGGGATCGAGTCGGAGCCAGTCATCATGGTTACGCTCCAGGAGCAAAAACACGGCTGCCGTCACAGCGCCATAGAGGAGATGGCCAACCAGTTCGGGCAGTGCGGCGCTTGCGGCTGCAGGAGTCCACGTGAAAGATCCTCCCAACATGATTGGGAGAAAGGTCAATGGCCCAAGAAACCACCATACTAGTCCATACACCATACCCCACACTATACCTGCGCCGACATGCGGTGATTCCCGTTGAAACAGGAGGCCGTAACTCATACCGATAGGCGCGCTAATCAGCAGATGTACCAGGAAACCCACCGCGGGCGATGTCCCACCAACGATGCTAGCGATACGCGATAACGCGCCAGTGGACGCCATCACCACACTGAAGAGCACTCCGCCCACCAGACTCGCCAGTGCTCCCCATCCTAAGGAGCGTAACGTCCGGACTCCCGCTCCCTCGGGTTCGCGACGCAACGGGTCAGACTCAATGAAGAACGCAATCCACAGGCGATCCAGCGTCGCATAGATCAGACCGACTAATAATCCGTAGACAACATGGCCGACCAACGAGCCGAAGAGTTCGGTGCCTCGCGCAGCGGACCAGTCGATCGGGACACCTTGCAAGATTGGCAGGAGCGTCAGGGGGCCGAGGAACCACCACAACAGCCCGTACCCTAAGCCCCAGCCCAGGCTCGACCCATAGCCACGCACGTCGCGTTGAAAAAGCAAACCAAAGGTGGCACCGATAATAATGGCAAACACGAAATGCAACGTCATGCCGACGCCAGAGGAAGTCGAATGTACCAGGCCAGCAATGAGAGGAAAGAAGTTGACCTTCGCCATCCACTTGCCAAAGGCCCAACCGCCGACGATCCCCGCAATTCCTCCGACCATCAGCGCACGCGGCAGGCTGAAGGAAGCTGTTTCTGATCGGGGTTCTAACCCTCTCACGACTCCGAGCGCGACTCCGAGTGGCAGACCAAAGCAGAGAAGGTATGCGACAAGGGTTGGGAACTGGCTGCGAGCGACGTCAAGCATTCCCGTCTCTGTTCTTACCATGGCAGAAAATAATCCGGCAGGGTCGACTAACCACAGTAGCAAGGCATAGGCCAATCCCCATAATAAACCAGCTCCGGCTGTGGTCGCTCGCGACGATGCCAACAGCGCAAAGAAGAAACCGTATGCTCCTCCCAGCACGACTCCGATCATGGGGGGAGCTAGGCCCACAGAGGCACCAATAGTTCCGCCTACTCCGCCGACGACAACACAGAGAGTGATACATTTGATCAGGGTAAAACGCATACCATACTCCAACTTGCGCTAGGCGCGATCCTTCAATGAGCAGCCAGGCGGGTCGCCTGTTCGGAGCGGACTTGCTGCGGCATGATTGACGGTTCGGTTCCCTCTGGTTTCCTCTCGTCAAAATCAATGGTCTGCACGATATCGCGCGGGAAGAACAGCTCGACGATCCAGTCCACCAACACGCGCACTTTGCGCTCCAGGCTAGGCAGCTTCGCCAGGTAGATCCCGCGCCAGAGAAACCAAGCGAATAATCCAGAGAAACGAAATCCCTTAATCTCGGCACAGGCCGTATGGTGACCGACCACGCAAAGCGCGCCCAGCGCGTCGAAATGGAACGGCTTCAAGGGTTGTCTTCGCACGCTCGCGTAGATGTTGTGTGCAAGGGTCACGGCTTCGCGGAGTGCAAATTGTGCGGTAGGCGGGCATGGCTGCCCGGTTCGTGCATCAGTTACCAAAGCGCAATCGCCTGCTGCCCACACCCCCAGGTGGCCCGGGACCGCGAGCATTGTGTCGACGACGACTGCGCCCCGCTTATCGTGCTCTAGTGCGAGCGTTTGGAGGAGAGGATTCGGTGCAGTCCCGGCTGTCCACACCAATGTCTCAGCGTGGATTTCTTCTTGTGGATTGAGAATCACCGTACCCCGTCGGGCATCGGCAATCCGCGCGTTGAGTTTAACGAGCACCCCGCGCGCGGCCATGCGTTGGAGCGCATAGGCAGCAAGCTCCTGGCTGAGTTCCGGCAGGATACGGTCTCGCGAATGCACGAGGATCACCCGGACTTCTTCCGGAGAGATGTTAGGATAGTAAGCGAGCATGCCACGCGCTAAATCGTTGAGTGCGCCGGCCAGTTCTGCCCCAGCAAAGCCGCCACCCGCAATGACAAAGGTGAGCATCGCCTGACGAGCCGGCGAGGGCGGCTCGTCCTCAGCCCGTTCGAACAGGTCAATGACATGGTTGCGAATGCGGATCGCATCGCCCAAGGTTTTGAAATCAAATGCCTCGGCTTTGACATTCTGTAGTCCCAAGTAGTTTGATACTGCTCCGAGTGCGAGCACGAGATGGTCAAACGGGATTTCGTGCCCCTCCGCCTTGTCGGTGGAAAGCGCCTGCGATGCCAGAGGAATATCAGGGGCTAACCGCACAGCGCGCTTTTGCAGGTCAATAGCACTCACCTTATTGCGGATCACAGTAGTGCGGCGCAAACCCGTCCGCAGAGGACTGGTAATGTGCGTGGCTTCCAAACTGCTGCCTGCCACTTCCGCAAGCATTGGGGTGAATAGCAGGGCATTGGTGTCGCTCACGAGTGTGATGGAAACAGACGGGTCGGCGCCAAATTTCTGCTCTAAGTGCTCAGCCGTGGTCACGCCCGCAAATCCACCACCAAGGATGACAATCCGGGTTTTCACTTCTCGCGGTGGTGGCAGGGGTTCGTATTCTGGTCCGAGCCAATGGAAAGCGAGGTCGTTGAGAGCCTGAGAGATCAACCCCAGACTCGCGCCATACCAGAGCCAGCCAATCAGTGCAGGAAACAACGCTCGCATCCCTGGCGCTGTCCATTGGGGAGCACTGCCCCACAACAAGGGCAAACCAATGACACTCACGACAATCCATAAGGGAACACCCAGGGCCGCGGTGGTCATGATGCTGTCCACATACGCCCGTGGGGTTGGGGCAAAGACGAGGGTATATGCCACACCCACGAGGACTCCCACGCAAACGCCCAGGGCAGCGTTCCGCAAGGCTACTGCCAAGAGGAGACTGCTGATCGAACCGCAGAGAAGGCCGATGGCGCCGCGTCGAGCGAATTTATTCATAGGTGCATTCTGCCGCCTGTATTGTCGGGAATATGATGCCGCCGGGGTACGCCTGGTTTCCCTGCTTTTTGGCATCGCTGCGCGCCGCGTTTCGCAAATGTCCGCTTAAAGCGGTTTGCAGTTGCATGCGCCCTTTGCTGTAGGGGCAATCCTTGTGATTGCCCATTGCGTGGGGCAGGGCGAATACAAGATTCGCCCCTACACCTTAGCCCTTTGGCCTCATCCGAGTGAAAACCACTGTAATGATCTCATCGTCTCTATGTGGGAACTTATTTGAAAGCGTGCAGGTTGATTCATAACATGAAACTGCGGCTTCACGCGCTGCATCCAATAAACAGGTACGCTTTCTGTCAGCGATAAGCGATGACGATGAGAAGGTGCAGTAGCATTCTAAAACCTCTTGTTGCGAACCAAGACTTTTTGCGATCACCCTCTTTCAACAGAAAACTCCCAGCGAGGGGTGGCCTCAGGTCAGCATCATGCAAAGGAGAAGAGAGCGATGACGCGTTTCCAGTACCTTACGCGGGTTCCCGGACTTCTGGCGGTTGCTCTGTTTGTCAGCTTCCCCAGCTTCGCCGTGGGCGACTCGCCGAAGTCTCCCGTCACTGTGGTGAACGCCACGAACGGTATCGGCCTCAAAGGCTACGACCCGGTCGCCTACTTTATCACCGGCCATTCCACGCCAGGCGTGGACGCCTACACCTATCACTGGAAGGGTGTTACGTATCGTTTGGCTTCTGCCGAGAATCAGGAGCGCTTCAAGACCGACCCCGAGCAGTACCTCCCACAGTACGGCGGGTATTGTGCTTATGCGATGTCCCTAAACCGCATCGCCGATATTGATCCGGATCGCTGGGCAATCGTTGGCGGCAAGCTCTACCTGAACAACAATCTCTTCGCCCATACCCTCTGGTCAGTGAACAAAAGCAGAAACATCGCTGCGGCTGATCGGAACTGGCCCGTGTATCCGAAGACGGAAGTAGTCCAGTGAGCTCCAACGGCTTTCCTCCGGTGCAGTCCTGGTGCGATCCGCGGGCCCTGAAGGTCCTGGGGATGGGTACGGCTCTACCAGGTCTGCCTGTATCGACCGTCGAGTTGCTCGAGCGAGTGGAGGCGCGATTCGGTGTCGCCGTAGCGCGTCGTGGCACTGCATTCGCCGACAAACTCAAGATTGAGACGCGGCACATCTGCCGTGACTTTGCCGCACGCCACGAAGTGCCGCGCCCGGGGCACACCAATCCCGACCTAGCGGCCACTGCACTGCACGTGGCACTTGAAGACGCGCACCTCGGAATCGGCGACCTCGCATATCTCATCGGCCACACGACCAGCCCCGCTTGCCTGGCGCCGCCGAACATTGCCCTGGTGGCGGACCGAGTCGGCTTCACCGGCCCCTACATGGAGCTGCGGCAAGCCTGCACCGGCTTTGCCAATGCGCTCGTGATTGCCCAAGGACTCGTTTCCACGCCTGGGGTTAAGGCTGTGGCGATTATCGGCTCCGAAACGGGTTCGGTCTACTTCGACCCGCAGCGCGCCGGCGAGGATGTGCGCCAGCTCGTCAACCTCGTGCAGATGGGGGACGGCGCGGCGGCGATTGTCCTCGGGCCCGACGATGCGAGGCCTAGCGCGCGCATCTCCAACAATTTCTTCGGCCAGATCGGCCTTGGTCGAACTCCTGGCTTCACACTCGCTACCGGCGGCTCCGACATGCCTTTCGTTGCAAGGGGAGCCCTTGAGTTCGACCATGATTGCACGGCGGTGCGGACCAGCGGACCCGAGCTGTTCGATCGTGGCGCTGCAGTCGCGGGTGCTCTCGGGATCGCTGTTGCCACGGTAGACCACGTGATCCCACATCAAGCAAACGGACGCATGGCAGAGCTGCTGGGTCCCTATCTCGGGATTGAGCCGCAACACATCTTTGTCAACGCCAATCATCTCGGCAACACAGGCTCCGCGGCCATCTGGCTGGCCCTCGCCGAGCTGCGGTCGGGTCTTGAGCCCGGCGCGAGCGTGCTCGCCTTGGGAGCAGAGGCCACGAAGTATATGTTCGGGGGGTTCTCCTATGTCCATGGGTGAACCCGCGGAGGAGCAGAGCGACACAGCAGTCCACACCGGTGAAACTCTCGTCAACATTGGAGATGTAACGAAGCGGTACGCTCGGCGTGTGGCGGTCGAGAAGCTGGCGCTTACGCTGGGGGTGGGCGAAGTCTTCGGCCTCATCGGCGCAAACGGTGGCGGGAAGACCACGACGCTACGAATCATTGCCGGAATACTGACACCTGACCGAGGGCACGGACATGTGCTCGGCTTCGACCTCGTGCGCAACGCCGGGGGGATCCGCCAACACGTCGGCTATATGTCGCAGCGGCTCTCACTCTATGCGGACCTCTCAGTCTTCGAGAATCTTCGGTTCCGCGCAGAGGTCTATGGATTGGACAGGCCGCGAGCCGCGGCCGACGCGGCAATCGACGACTTCGAACTGACCTCATATGGTCGCAGCGCTGCGAAGCAGCTCTCGGGCGGCTGGGCCCGCCGGCTTCAGCTCGCGGCGGCCTTGATCCATTCACCGCGACTGATCCTTCTCGATGAGCCGACAGCCGGCCTCGATGCCGTGTCACGCCAGGAGGTCTGGCAACGCATTGGACGCTTGGCTGCTCAAGGAGTGGGCGTGATCGTCAGCACTCATGACCTCGCCGAGGCTGAGCGGTGCTCTCGCATCGCCTTCTTATCGGAAGGGCGGGTTGTTGCGGTCGGTACGCCCGAACAGGTCGCCTG
>Ga0187894_10002034_pt1 | contig 24804 bp, 20 predicted proteins | sample GBC1701081metaG_FD_136650 | JGI IMG/M metagenome (GOLD analysis project Ga0187894, IMG submission 136650) | White microbial mat communities from a lava cave in the Kipuka Kanohina Cave System on the Island of Hawaii, USA - GBC170108-1 metaG ... | reverse complement strand
TCTCGAGCGTCTGGAGGGACTCCCACGGCGCCGCCCTGCCATTGGAGTCATTGGCTACGTCGGTCACCCGGCGCAGCGGTTTCGGCGGACTCCACCGCCACGAAGCGCGCCGGCCTCCCACCCATCAACGTCGTCGCGCGAGGTAGATGGCCGCGCCCACTGCCAGGACGGCCGCACCGGGCACGATCGACGCCAACGGAAGCGTCAGCGCCAGCGTCGTGCAGCCCAACACCCCGAGCCCGGCCAGCCATCTGGGCCATCCCCGGTCTTCGGGCGCGAGCGTCCAGGCCGCGGCGTTCGCTATCGCGTAGTATGTCAAGACAGCGAACGAGCTGAACCCGATCGCCGATCGGACATCCACGCTCGCGGCGACGACCGCGACGACGCAGCCGACGACCACCTCCGCTCGGTGCGGCACATGGAAGCGTGGATGCACCGCCGCCAGGGACGACGGGAGATCGTGGTTCGAGGCCATGGCGAAGGCGGTACGGCTCACGCCGACGATGAGCGATAGGAGAACGCCGAGGGACGCGATGGTCGCCCCGACGCGGGCGACGGGGGAGAGCCACGCAAGTCCGCCAGCCTCGACCGCCATCGCGAGCGGCGCCGCAGTGGACGCGAGCGCATCGGCCCCGGCCCCGGCGAGCGCGCTGACCGCGACGCTTGCGTAGACGACCAACGTGATGCTGAGCGCGAGCGGGATGGCACGCGGGATGGTCCGCTTCGGTTCGATGACCTCTTCACCCAGGGTAGCGAGCCGCGCGTACCCGGCGAACGCGAAGAAGAGGAACCCTGCCGACTGAAGGATGCCGTACGGCGTCGTGCCTTCGAGCGGCCATAATCGGCTCACATCAGCGGCGCCGCCGGCCCAGACCGCGCCGACCACGACCGCGAGCGCGACGAGGACGGCAGCGACGATCACGCGCGTGAGGACGGCCGTCTTCTGCACGCCGAGGTAGTTCACCGCGGTGAGCGCCAGGACGGCGGCGGCGGCGAGCGGCCGCGCGACCGACGGCGCGGCGTAGCTCGCGAAGGTCATCGCCATCGCCGCGCAGCTCGCGAGCTTGCCGATGACGAAGCCCCAGCCGGCGAGGAACCCCCAGAAGGGACCGAGGCGCTTGCGGCCATAGACGTAGGTGCCGCCCGACTCTGGATAGAGCGCCGCGAGCTGCGCGGAGGAGGTCGCGTTGCAGTAGGCGACGAGCGCCGCGAGCGCGAGGCCCACGAGCAACCCGTTCCCCGCGGCGCGGGCCGCCGGGGCGAACGCGGCGAAGACACCGGCGCCGATCATCGAACCCAGGCCGATCACCACGGCGTCGAAACTGCCGAGCCTGCGGGCGAGCCGGCTCGGCGCATCCGCGCCGTTCACGGCTTGGCCCATTCCTCGCGCGCCGCGCCGAGCTTCTCGACGTCGCGTCGGAGCACGTCGCGCTTGGCGAAGGACTCCACGAGGCCGCGCAGGTGCCTTATGTCCTGATGCGCACAAGGACGAAGCGGCCTGCGTCCTTTCTGAACGGGCGACGTCTTAACGGTCGGAGGTGCCGAGAGATGAGCACGCAAACCCCTGAAGATACGAAGCAAACCGTGCGAGAACATTACGCCAAAGTCGCCGCGCTCCGCGACGGGGAGACCGTGCTCGACCTCGGGAGCGGCGGCGGTATCGACTGCTTTCTCGCTGCCGAGCAGGTGGGGGCCGAGCGGCCGAGTCATCGGCGTCGATCGCTCCGTCGATGTTATCGTCTCGAACTGCGTGATCAACCTATCGGCGGCCGAGCGGACCACCATAAAGATACGTGCAACGGCTGCTTACCAATCGCTGGAAGACCCGCTGGTTGGACCTACGCGTGGAACGCCGGGGTCACGCCCTGGAAGCCCATCTCGACGCCGGACGACTACTCGTATACAGGGTTCGACTTCAATTCGGTTCTCACCGTTCTTCAAGGCGGTAGCCGGTGCCGCGCACCGTCTGCACCAGCGGGCCGGCGACGCCCAGCTTGTCGCGCAGGCGTTTGACGTGGGTGTCCACCGTGCGTGTGGAGACGCCGGGCTTGTATCCCCAGACCTCCTCCAGCAGGTCTTCGCGGGACCGCACGCGGCCTTTGTGCTCGATGAGGTAGACCAGCAGCCTCATCTCCATCGCGCTGACGTGGACCTCCTGATCCTCGACGAAGACGTGGTGGCCGTCCACGTCCACCTTCAGCGGCCCCACCGACATGATGCGACGGTGAGGCAACGCGGAAGAACCCTTCGGCGCCACCGGGGCGTCGCCGGCGCGCCGGCGGCCGCGCAGGATGGCGCCCACGCGCAGCATCAGCTCCCTCACGCTGAAGGGTTTGACCACGTAGTCGTCCGCACCCAGCTCGAAACCGACCACGCGGTCAATCTCCTCGCCGCTCGCGGTCAGCATGACGACCGCCGGCTGCTCGCGGGCGCGGTCGGCGCGAATGCGGCGGCAGATTTCAGTGCCCGAGATGTCCGGCAGCATCAGATCCAGCAGGACGAGGTGCGGAGCGAATCCCGCGATCTCCGCCAGCCCATGCTGCCCGGTTTCCGCCACGTGCACTTCGTAGCCCACCGCCCGCAGGTTGTAGCTGAGCAGATCCCGCAGGTCCTGCTCGTCTTCAATGACGAGCACGCGGTGATCGGCCGGACGATCTCCCAGGGCTGCCATCGTCATCGCCACAAGCTAGCGGATGCGCGTGACGAGACGATGGCGGCCCGGGCACATCTCGGAAACGTCGCCAGCCAGCCCGTGATGGAAGTCGCTCCACGTCGCCTGGGCGGCTGCGGGCCCCGTCCGCTGGCTGCTAGTTCTGAGGATACGCGGTCCAGGTCGCGGTCCAGTCGACCGTCCCCATGGCGCCCACGAAGGTCGCGGTGTCGAAGAACGCATCTCCGGCCGGGGTGGCGACGGCGCCGGTGAGGGCGGGCGAGCCGGCCATCGGCAGGAAGCTCGGGCCGTCCTGCTTCTGGGCGTCCGTCAACATGGGATCGACCACCCGGTTGCTCGGGGTGCCGGTGGTGAAGAACGCCGCCTCGTCGAAGCCGGCGTCGTTGTCCGCGGAGGTGCCGGCCGCCTCGACCGCGAAGTTCACGTCCGCCGCCGCATTCTTGAAGAAGATCGAGCCTTCCACCGTGAGGTTGCGGGGCACCGTCGCCGTCTGCGCGACCGACGCCGGCGTCCGCACATCCACCGCCGTGATGGGGAAGTGGGTGATGATGAAGTTGTTGAGCCGCCCCGCCGTGCCGTTGCGCAGGACCGCCCCCCGCTGGGGCTTCACGGTCGAGCTCGACCCGACGAGCGACGCGTTGTAGATGGTCGGCATCGAGCGCGGCGTCACGTCGAGGTTGGTGGGATGGTTGTCGCACTCCATGCCGCTGTCGCCCACCGCGTTGTTCTGCTGGATGATCAGGTACTGCACCTTGCCGACCCAGCCGAAGTCCCAGTCGAGACCGTCGTCGTCGGCCTGGCTGATCACGATGTGCTTGAGGTTCGCCGTGCCGCCGAATACCTCCACGCCATCGTCGGCGCCGCGGTGGCTCTGCACGTAGTCGACCGTCGTGGCGCTGCCCACCCCACCCAGCGTCAGGCCGTTCAGCTCTTTCATGGGCGACAGCTCGAAGCCGGCGAATTCGATGCGCACGTACCTGAACACGCCGCTGTTGTCGTTGGGGTCGGTCCCGCCGTAGACGATGCCAGGGGTGCCGGACGCGAACCCTTCGATCTCCTGCGATCCGGAGCTGGCGTTGATGGGCGCTCGCCCGAGAATGACCACGCCCCCCCAGTCAGCGGCGCGCCGCATCCCGGCGTCCTTTCCGCTGGTGAAGATGATGGGCTTGGCGGCGCTGCCGTCCGCCATGATCTTGGCGCCCTGGGTGATCACCAGCGACGATCCCAGGTCGCCTTTGATCACCGTCCCGGGCTGGATCGTCAGCACGGCCGGAGCCCGGACGAAGATGTGCTTCGTGAGGCGGTAAGTGTTCTGCGCCTCCCACGTCGCGTCGGCGGTCACGTCGACGGTCACGGCGACGGCCATCCCCGGCATCACGGCGCTGTCGAGGGCGCCGTCATCGGACGCGGCTCCGGTGTCGCTTCCACCCGTACCACCGGTATCGCCGCCGACGGGAGCGTCGGGCATCGACGCGTCCGGTGTCATCCCCGCGTCCCCGCCGCCGCCACCCGGCCCACCGTCGTCGCCGCCGCAGCCTGCTCCCATCCCCGCCAGAACGATGCCGGCGGCCGCTGTCCGGAACACCCAGGCCATGCTGACTCCAGTCTTCACGTTTGCCATGTGCTCTTCCCTTTCATCAGGTTCGTCGTCGTTACCGTCGTCGTCACGATCTTGGAGACCACTCGAGGGCCGCGCCGAAGGAGACGCCAGGCTTGAACCGCAGGACCTCCAAGTCCGCCTGTCGGAACACCACTGACTGATCGAGCAGGTTGCTCACGGACAGCTTCAGGCTCAGGTCGCCCGGCAGGCGTTGACCCAGCGTCAGATCCACGCGATGGACCGGCTGCTCGTAGATGTCGGGCAGCGTCGCGAAACCGACGTCGGAGATGCGCCGGCCGGCCACGTTGTAGAGCGCGCTCACCTCGGTGCCGGACCGTCCGCGCCGGTATCCCAGCTCGACGTTGACCGTGAACGGTGACTGCCCCTGCAGCGCCCGATTCAGGTTGATCATGGACTGCGGCATATCGATGCTCCCCGGGCGCAGCCGAACGCGCGACCGGATGACGCTCGCGTTCGCCGCCAGGCTCAAGCTGCGCAGCGCGTTCGACAGCCGACCGAGGGCAAGGCGTCCCTCGACCTCCAGGCCGAGAGCCGTGGCGCCGTCCGCGTTGCGGAACGAGACGTCGCCCGTGTCGTTCGTGATGATGCTCTCGATGGGCTCATCGAAGGCCTTGTAAAAGGCGCTGGCGGCCACCAGCTCGGTGCCGCCGATGAACCGCTCCCAGCGCAGGTCGAAGTTCTGGATCGACGTCTGCCGCAGATCGGGATTGCCCGAGATCGTCCGGCGGCGCACGTAGTCGAAGAACAGGAACGGCGCCAGCTCGCGAAACTGCGCCCGCGCCACGGTGACGCTGTAGCCGGCGCGCAGGTTGCTCGACCCGGGAAGCCCCAGGATGACGCTGGCGGCGGGCAGCAGTTTGCTGTCCGACCGAGATGTGCCCGGGACGGGCATCTGCACGGCGGCGAAACGTGTCCCCGATGTGAGCTCCTGGTCCGCCAGCTCGTAGCGCGCGCCCGCCACCACGCGGACGGGGTCGAAGCGCGAGACGTCGGCCATCAAATAGCCCGCGTAGATGTTTCGGGTGGCGTCGTAGGCGTCGGCCTCCTGCGTGACTTCCTGGAAGTCGACGTCCGGGCCGATGTGCTCGGGGGTAAACAGGTGATCGGCCGGCAGCAGCAGCGCGTCGACGTCCCCGCCCACCTCGACGAACGCGAACCGGAAGCGGCGCGCATCGAACGTGCGCGACGAGATCTGCACCGCGCCGCCCCACTTCAGTTTTCCGCCCTCGATCACCGACACGGTGGCGTCCACACCGCCACCGCCGCTCCACTCTTCGAGCTCGGCGAAGAAGCGCTCACCGGAGCCGGGCTCTTCCTCGAACTGAAAACGGGTCGGGCTCTCGACGGGCGCCAGGTATGTGTTGTCGCGTGTGTCCGGTTCGTACCGTCCGGTTCGGGACAGGTTGCCCTGCCAGCCGAGGAGCAGCTTGCCGCCCAGGAGCGCGTCCTCGCCGACCAGCTGGGCAAAGGACAGGCTCCGCTCCACGAACTGCAGCCGCGTGCCCTGCAGGTTCGAGTTCTCCGAGAACCTGAAGCCGGTCGCCTTCAGCGCCCGGTCGTCGGCGTTGTGCGTGTACAGCGAGAGCAGGTTGACGCGGTGGTTGGGCGACGGAGCGAACCCGACGTTCAGGAGACCGCCGATCGACGCCGATTCGACAGTGCTGGCCGCGTCGACGGTTTCCACCACTTCCACGTCGCCCGTCGTGCCTTTCTGCGTGGCACGGACCGACTGAAGCCGGTGGCTCCACTTGTAGCCGTAGCTGAAGGTCCCCAGGTATCCGAACCGCTTGCCGCCCGGTGACAGCGTGTCCCCCACCGTCGCCGAAAGTCCGAGGTTCGGCCCCGGCCGATGGCGGCGCGTGAGCCACGTGCGACCGAATGATTCCGCGATGGGCTCGATCTCCGCGTCGGTAAACGGCGGCTCCCCGCGGGGGCCGGGTCTCCGGGCCAGCGCGCGGTCACGTGGCACCGAGCCCGGGAGCGCGCGCGTACCGTCATCGAACCCGAGGAAGTCGAGATCGCCGCCCCGGTATGTCAGCGCGTCGCGGAACGTGGTGACGGTGTCGCCGGATCCGGACAGCTTGAGCTTCAAGGTGAAACGCCCCGGGTAGTCCCGCGTCTCGATTTGCAGCGAGCCGCCCGCGAAGTTCCCCGGCATGTCGGGAGTGAACGTCTTGACCACCGTCAGGTTGGCCAGCAGCGACGCCGGGAAAATGTCCAGCGGCACCGATGGGACGTCGGGCTCGGGGCTGGGGAGGATGACGCCGTTGAGCAGCGCGGCGCTGTAGCGGCCACCGAGGCCGCGCACGGTGACGTAGCGGCCGTCCTGCACGGTGGCGGCGACCACGCGCTTGACGGCGTCCGAGGCGTTGGAGTCCGGCGAGCGCGCGATCTGCTCCGCGCTCACGGCGTCGCTGACGGCGGCCGACTTCTGGCGCTTGACGATCTGGACGGCCTCCGTCGCGGTGTCGGGTCTGGCGACCACGACCACCTCCTGGACCGCGATCTTCTCGTCGTCGCTGCCGAGCGCGACGTCGATGCGGGTCGCCTTGCCGTGCTCCACCTCGATCTTGCTGATGCGCCGCGCGGTGCGCAGCTGGGCCCACACGCGGATCTCATAAACGCCCGGCGGCAGCCCGACGGAGAAGTTGCCGTCGATGTCCGTCAGCACCTTCTTCTTCGTCCCCAGCACGGTCACCTGCGCCTCGATCAGCGCCTCGCCGGTCTTCGCGTCCACCACGGTGCCTTCGATGCGCCCACCGCCTGCGACGTGGACGGATCGCGCGGGGGCCGGCGGCGGCTCGACCGGCGCGGTTTCGGTCGGCGATACAGCGTCCGGCGGCGCGACGTCGCCCGAGCCGGCCTCGGCGCCAGTCCCCGCGTCGGGGCCCACCCCTGCATCCGGAGGCGGCACGAGCACACCGTCCGGCTGCGCCGCGCGCGCCACGGCTCGACCAGGGGGATGTCCGAAAATGACCATCAAGGTGAAAGCCGCCGCAGACAGGCTCCTCACGGGGCCATCGGCTCCGTCAGCACGGCGATGGTGGCCACACCGGCGCCCCGCGCCGCGTCCATCACGCGCACGGCATCTCCGTAGTCGGCGTCGTCTTCCGCGTCGAAGAACACGACGCGATCCTGGCGCGCGGCCAAGATGCGCTGCAGCCGGACCGGGAGATCCGCCTCCGACACCGGCTGCGCGTTGATCCTGATCGATCCATCTTTGTGAACCCGCACGACCACCGGCTTCTGCGCATCGGGCGGTGGTGGCGGCTCGTTCTCCGCCTTTTCGTCTTGCTTGGGGATCGCCAGCCACAGCTTCTTCGTGAGAAGCGGCGTCACCACCATGAAGATGATGAGCAGCACCAGCACCACGTCGACCAGCGGCGTCACGTTCATTTCGGGGCGCACGCGGTGCTTAACGCCGTGCGCGAGGTTCATGCCCATGGTGGTTCGTCTCTTTCTTCGTCTCGTCGACCATCAACGCCACCCCCGGGAAACCGATCTTCTGACAAGCGGCGAACGCGGCGCGCACGGTCGCGTACTTGCTGCCGCGGTCGCTCTTGATGACCACCCGCTTTTCGGGGGCGGCTTCGTGGGCCGCGGTCAGCTTCGCGCCCAGGTCGGAGGCCTCGACCGGCTCCTTCTCCAGGTAATAGCGTCCCTGCGACGTGACGATCAGAGTCATCGCGTCGAGCTTCGATGTCTTGTCGACGTTCACGATCCCGGGCAGCTCGACCCGCTCGCCGTGCTCGAGCTGCGGAGCGATGACCATGAAGATGATGAGCAGCACCAGCACCACGTCGACCAGCGGCGTCACGTTGATCTCCGGCTTGATGCCGCCGCCGGCGCCCGCGCTAAACGGCGGGGACGCCAGCGTGATCGCCATGGTGGTGGTTCTCGTCGGAGGTATGCAGGTCGTCCATCAGGTGCCCGCGCGCGGCGTCGGCCGGCGTCTGCTGCATCAGCTCGAGGTGGTCGATGAACTGGCCGGCCGACGTCCCGAGCCTCTGATGGATCCGGTCGGCGCGGTTGGACAGAAAGTTGAACGCGAGGACAGCAGGAATGGCGACCACCAGGCCGAGCGCCGTGACCACCAACGCCTCCGAGATGCCGCCCGCCACGGAGCTGAGGCCGCCCGAACCGGTCGTGGAAATCTTGGTGAACGCCGCGATGATGCCCACCACGGTTCCCAGAAGCCCCACGAAGGGCGCCACGGATCCTACGGACGCCAGGATGCCCAGGCCGCGCCGCAGGTCGGTGCCCATGTCCTCGTGCTGCCGCGCCAGCTCTCGACGGCAAAGCTCCACCACCGACAGCCCGCGACCCCGCCGCCTTTCGTAGTCGAGATAAATCCTTATGGCGGGCGCCAGCAGGCGGCCCAGATGGCTCGCGGGATAAGCGGCGATGCGATCCTCCAGCTTGCGGTATTCGCCCGACGCGACCAGCGGCCCGGCCTCATTGGCCAAGCGCAGCGACTGCCGGCGCGAACGCCTGTAGGCGATGAGGCGCTCGATGAAAGCCCCCAACCCCGCGATCGCCATCACCAGCAGCGTGAACGTCACGCCGCGGGCCATCCAATCCATCTCGTGGAAAATCTTGAGCAGATCGAAACTCATGAGGACCTTCCTTTCTTAGCCCCCTACCGACAGGCGAAAGGGGATCTTCACGATGCTGAAAACCGCGATGGGCCGGCCGCCGAGGGTCGCGGGTTTGTAGCTCCAGCGTCGAACCACCTTCAGGGCGGCCTCGACGAAGACGGCGTCTCCGCGCAGCACCTCGACGCCGGTGATGCGGCCGTTCTCGCTGACCACCACCTTCAAGATCACGTGCCCCTCTTTCCCCGCGGAGCGCGCCATCTCGGGGTACGCGGGCGCCTCGTTGCCGGCGTCGGGCACGGGCGGCGTGGCTTCCTCCGGAAGATTCACCGGCTCCATGCGACGCGCGAGCTTCACCGGCGGCGGTGGAGACGGCGGCGCGCCGACGGCCACCGGCTCCGCCGGAACACCTCCCGCCGCTCCGTACGGGTCACCGGCCTCGCCACTCGGGGATGTGCTGGGAACCGGCTCGGCCTCGCGCGGCTCCTCGCGCGGAGTCTCCTTCGGCGCGATCAATTCCCGGGGCGGAGGCGCTGCGATGCCCACCGACCGCTTGGGCCGCACACGCGGCGCCGGAGGCGGGGGCGGCAACTCCACCGCCTTCGGCAGCACCTTCTCGAAGGTGACCTCCACCATCTTTTCTTCCGGCGGCGCGGGCGCCGGGCGGGCGATGGTCGCCACCGCAGCCCCGATCAGGCCGTACGTCGCCATCGCCGCGGTGGTGGACGCCGTGATGCGCCTGCGCGCGGACGCATCGATGGCGGACGGCTGGAACGCTTCGAACATTTCCAGCGGGCAAGTCTAGGGTTGCCCGGTGACGGGCCCGAGGGCCCGCGGCAACCGTTCGGTTACAGTTCGGTTTCTGCGCCGACGGCCACGGCTCAACCGCCCGGGGCGGGTCGGATGTAATTATTTGACGGGAAAGTACCCAACCTGACTGACCACGGACTGTCCTTCCTTTGAGAGAACCCAATCGATGAAGGCCTTGGTTTCTCCCGTTGGGTTGGCGCGCAGATAGAAAAAGAGCGGGCGCGCCAACGGGTATGAGCCGTCCTGCACGGCGACGAGATCCGGCGCCACGGCGGGGCCGGTCGGGCTGCCTTTGATCATCAGAATTTTGATGGCCTTCGCGAAAGCGGCGCCCCCATAACCGATGCCGTTCTTTTCTTTCGAGACCGCGTTGACCACCGCGGCCGTCCCCGGCATGGTCTGGGCCCGCGTGGTGAAGTCCGCGCCGTCCAGCACGTTGTCCTTGAAGAACACATAAGTCCCCGAGCTGTTCTCGCGCGAGTAGACGACGATCTTGGCGTCCGGGCCGCCCACTTCCTTCCAGTTGGTGATTTTGCCCATGTAAATCTTCTTGAGCTGATCGATGGTCAGCTCTTTGATGGGATTTGCCTGGTTCACGTAGATTGCCAGGCCGTCCTTGGCCACTGGGATCTCGACGCCGGTCGTGGCGTGTTTTTCCTTGAGCTTTTCCTTCTCGGCGTCCTTCATGGCGCGGGAGGATTGAGTGATGTCCGTTGTCCCATTGATGAGGGCACTTATTCCGGTGCCGGAGCCGCCCCCCGTGACCTGGATGGCCGTGCCGGTGCCTTTCTTCATGTAGTCCTCGGCCCAGCGCTGGCCGAGGATCACCATGGTGTCCGAGCCCTTGATGGTGATGGTGCCGGCCTGTGCGAGAGCCGGGGTGAAAGCGGCCAGGGCCGCGAGCAGCTTGGCAGTGGTCATGGCGTGTCCCCTTCGTTCGTAGTTCTTGGACGGGAACGTTGCCCACGCCGTGTGACGAACGTGTGTCGCAGCCGCAAATTTTTGTTGGCGGCGGGCAGAGCGACGAGGTTATTCGCCCGCGTAGTGGCACGCGGCGACGTGCGGGGCGGCGGCACCGGCGATGGCGTCGGTCGTGCCCGCCGCGGCCGTCCCGAAGGCGGTCAGCGCCGGCTTTGTCTGCTGGCAGCGGGGGTCGCGGCGCGCCGCGAAGACCGGACAGCGGGGGTGAAAGCGGCATCCGTCCGGTGGGTCGAGCGGCGACGGGGGATCGCCATCCAGGATGACGGGCGCGGGCCCCCCCGTCGCCGCGGACAGCAACGCCCGCGTATAGGGGTGGGCAGGGGCAGCGAACACCGCCGTGGCCGGACCCAGCTCCACGAGCTCGCCCAGGTACATGACGGCGACTCGATCTGCCAAGTGCCGGACCAAGCCGAGATCGTGCGACACGAACAGGTATGACAGCCCGGCGCGCGCGCGCAGCTCGGCGAGGAGGTCGACGATCTGCGCCTGCATCGAGGCGTCGAGCGAAGAGACCGGCTCGTCGGCGACGATGAAATCCGGGCTCGGCGCCAGCGCGCGCGCGATGCCGACGCGCTGACGCTCGCCGCCCGACAGCTCGTGCGGCCGGCGCACCATCGTCTCGGGTTGAAGGCCGACGCGGCCGAGGAGGTCCGCGACGCGCTCACGGCGCTCGGCGCGGGCGCGGGCGATCCGGTGAATGATCAGCGGCTCGGCGACGATCTCTTCGATCGTCTGGCGCGGGTCGAGCGCGCCCAGCGCGTCTTGAAAGACCAGCTGCATGCGTCGGCGCAGCGCCCGCAGCGGAGCGCGCCCGAGGCCCAGGACGTCCACGCCGTCAAACCCCACCGACCCCGACGTGGGCTCGGTCAAGCGCAGTACCGCCCGGCCCACCGTGGTCTTGCCGCATCCGGACTCGCCCACCAGCGCCAGCGTTTCGCCGCGCGAGATCTCGAAGGAGATCCCGTCGACCGCGTGGACCTTGCGGCGCCCGGTGCCAAAGACGGGGCCGCCGCCCGCCGCGAAATGCTTCACCAGGCCGCGCACTGTCACCAGCGGGGTGGCGCCTTGGGGTGGCCGCCGATCCGCGTCGCCGAACCGACGGCGGGCCGGCGCCAGCAGGCTCACGGTGTGGGGATGGCGCGGCTCCCGGAGCAGCGTCCGGGCGGCGGCCTGCTCGACGATGCGTCCCGCGTGCATGACCGCGACGTCGTCGCAGGTCTGGGCCACGACTTTGAAATCGTGGGTGATGAGCAGCATCGCCATGTCGCACTCGCGCTGCAGCCGGCGCAGCAATGTGAGGATCTGCGCCTGCACGGTCACGTCGAGAGCGGTGGTCGGCTCGTCGGCGATCAGCAGCGCGGGCTGGCACGCCAGGGCCATCGCGATCATCGCCCGCTGCTTCATGCCCCCCGAGAGCTGATGCGGATAGGCGCGCGCCTGGGCCGCAGCCGCCGGCATGCCGACCGCCTCCAGGAGCGCCACCGCTCGCCCGTGCGCCTCGCCGGGCGGCAGACGCCCGTGGATGCGCAGCGGCTCGACCACCTGATCGCCGATGGTGAGCACCGGGTTGAGCGCCGCCGCTGGCTCCTGGAAGATCATCGCGATGCGCCGCCCGCGCACCGCTCGAAGGGCGGCCTCGGGCGCGCTCGCCAGGTCGAGCGGCGCGGGCGGCCCGTCGGAAAACCAGATGCTCCCGCCCGCGACGCGCACCGCCGGCTCGTCGAGCAGGCCCATGATGGACAGCGCGGTCAGCGACTTGCCGGCCCCCGACTCTCCGACCAGCCCCAATGTCCGCCCGCGCGCGACGTCGAATGAAGCTCCGTCCACCAAGCGCCGCTCGCGCCCACCCACGCGCGCCGTCGTAACCAGGTCGCGCACGCTGAGAACGGGGCCGTCCAACGCGGACATGCTACCGCCGTGAGCCGCAGCCGATCTCGACCGTCGCCACGCCCGCCGGCGGGGTGATGCGAAAGGCAGCGTCGGGTACCGGCAGGTTGATCGCGCGGTCCTTGATCTTGACTTCGACGCCGTCGTCGAAAGATTGGCCGCCTTCGGCGAAGCGGATGCCCCGCGGGAGATCCACGCCGTCCACCGTCTCGAAATCGTCGTAGGCGACTTGCCAGGCGGGCGCCGCGGCCGTTGAAGATTGAACGGCGACGATGCGGACACGCCCCTTGTCCTGCCGGAAGGCGATCCGTATCCCGCGCCAGGCCAGCACGTCGGTTCCAGCGGCTGCGTCCCAGGTCACGTCACACGGATCGGCCGCCGTGCACGGGGCGGCGGGCGCGGCGGCCAGCGTCTCGGGCACGCCGGGAACGTCGCCCATCAGGATGGCCGCCACGTCGCGCGGCGCGAAGGGAATCCGGATGAGGGACGCCACATTCTCGGGACAGGCGGGGCCGCGCCGCAGGACGCCCGCGCGCACGTCCAGAAACACGAACTCGCCGCCGATGGCGGCGAGGATGGCGACCGTCCCCTGCAGGCTGACCTCCGCCTCGAAGCGCAGACGGCCGTCCCGGTCTGCCAGCATCAGGACCGTCGCCCGCACCCGATCTCCGCCCAGCCAACTGGTGGCCCGCGCCCGCGCGTTGAGGCTCCGGATCGACGCCTGGCGCGCGGTGACGATCTGGACCAGCTCGGCACCGGACGGCGCCGGATGCGGCCGCTCGAGGGACACCAGGCGCAAGCAGCCGATCGCCGACGCCAGAAACAGGATGGCGGCCCCGCGCACCGGACCGTCAGCCCGCTTGAAGCGCCATCGCATCGCGGCAACTCACGAATCGCTCGTCGTTTAAATACCATCGGGTATTCGCGCTCCTCGCGCCTTGCCAGGAACGAAGATGCCTCGGCGAGATATGCAAGTCTTCACGTTTCCAGGGGACTAGCGGCCCGCCGCGGTCTTTGCTTCCAGGGTGCCAACGCGCTCTTCCAGCTCGCGTCGCAGGCGCGCGTCGGGCTTTTCCGCGAGGGCGCGCCGGTACGTGTCCACGGCGCGGGTCCGCTCGGACCGACGCGTGTAGAGATCTCCGAGATGGCCCAAGATCTCCGGGTCGCGCGGCTCCAGGCGCGCCGCCTGCTCCAGGAACGCCGCCGCCTCCTCCAGGTCCCCGGAGCGGAAGTGCGCCCAGCCGACGCTGTCGAGAATTTCGCCCGACCCCGGATCCAGCGCCGCCGCCGCCTGTAGACGGCGCCGCGCGCGCGGCAGATCCGCGGCGTGATCCGCCGCCACGAAGCCCGCGAAGTTGAGCGCTCGCGCGTCGCGCGGGTCCCACGCCAGCACGGCTTCGGCGATCGCGACGGCGCGGCGCCAATCCCCGCGCCGCTCCTCCACCGCCGCCCGGGCCAGCGCCAGCGTCACGCGCGCACCCGAGCCGTCCTCGCCGCCGCCATCGCGAACCTTGGCCGCAGCTTCGTCCAGGCGCCGCGCCGCCCGCGCCCCGTCGCCGCGCTTTTCGTCGATCGCGCTGCGGGCGATGGCGATCTCCACCGCGTCGTCCACGGAGGCGGCCGCTCCCGCCACCGCTTCATCCAGGAGGCGCTGCGCTTCGTCCCATTTGCCGGCCTCGCGCAGGACGCCTGACGCGCGGAGGCGCGCCTGAAGGAAGCTGGGACTGTCCTTGCGGATCGTAAAGAAAGCGGCCAGCGCGCGCTGGTCGTCTTCCGCCTCGGCCGCCAGGGATCCCAGAAACAGCGTCAGGCGCCCGGTCGCGTCACCGCGCTCGATCGCCTTTTCGATCATGGCCCGCGCCTGTTCTGGCCGCTTGGCTGCGCGCGCCAGGCGAGCCCGCGCCTCGACGTCGTCGCCGTCGTGATCAGACCCGACCAGGCGGTCCGCGATCGCCCGCGCTTCTGTCAGATCGCCGCGTTCCGCCAGCCAGTGCACATAGCGCTCCGCCGGCTCGAACGGCGCTTCGGACCTATCGATGGCATTCGCGAACGCCGCCTTCGCTTGTTCGGTGCGCCCCAGGGCGGCATGCAGGTAGGCCAGCAGCAAGAGAGCGTGGACATGATTGGGCTCGAGCCGCACCGTGTCCTGCAGCGCGGCCGTCGCCGCCTCGGATCGCCCGAGCGCCCACGCGTACGAAGCCAGATGGACGCGCCCGTCGAGCGTAGCGGGCGCCAGCCGCACCAGCTCCTGCGCCGTCTCCAGCGCCCCCGCGACGTCCAGGTCGGCGATCTGCGCCTCGGCGAGGCCCAGGTGCGCGTCTTCCAGCAAGGCGAGGTCGCGTTCGCCGCGAGCCAGCGCCACCCCCCGACGCAGCGAATCCACCGCGCCCTTCGCGTCGCCCCGCGCCTCCCGCAGGCCGCCCTCCGCGATCAGGCCAGCCACGGTGGGCTCCAAAGCCAGCGATCGCGCCACCTGGTCGGCGGCGTCGTCGATTCGCGCGAGGCGCAAGAAGACCTCCGCCAGGTGGGCGTGGAGCTCGGGGGCTTCATCGTCAAAGGGCAGCGCCCGCTGCAGCTCGCGCGCCGCTTCTTCCCAGCGGCCTTCTTGTTCGAGCAGGAGAGCGCGCGCGACGTGCTCGTACGCCTGCGGGCTCACCGGCCGCGTCGTAATCACTCTCCCGTCGACGATCTTGGTGACGACGGTCGGTCCGCCGGCGCAGCCGGTTGCCGCCGCCCCCGCCAAACACGCGAGCAGCAGCCAGCAGCGCGACCGTCTTCGAGTCAAAGTGGAATGTTCCCGTGCTTCCTGGGCGGGTTGGCCTGACGCTTGTTCCCCAGCATACCGAGCGCCCGGCACAGCTTGGCCCGGGTCTCGCGCGGCCGGATGACCTCGTCGATGTAACCGAGGGCCGCCGCCGCGTACGGGTTGGCGAACTTCTCGCGATACTCGGCCACCGCCCGCGCGCGCGCCGCCGCCGGATCGGCCGCGCGGGCGAGCTCGTCGCGAAACACGATGCCCACCGCGCCGTCCGGGCCCATCACGGCGATCTCGGACATGGGATAGGCGAAGTTCATGTCCGCGCGGATGTGCTTCGACGACATGACGTCGTACGCGCCGCCGTACGCCTTGCGGGCGATGACGGTGATCTTGGGAACCGTGGCTTCCGCGAACGCGTACAGCAGCTTGGCGCCGTGCTTGATGATGCCGCCGAACTCCTGCCCGGTGCCGGGCAGAAAGCCCGGTACGTCCACGAACGTGACCAGCGGGATGTTGAAGCAATCGCAGAAGCGCACGAACCGCGCCGCCTTCACCGACGCGTTGATGTCCAGACAGCCCGCCAGGTGCGCCGGCTGGTTGGCCACCACGCCCACCACGCGCCCATCGAGGCGCGCCAAGCCGACCACGATGTTCAGGGCGAACTCCGGGTGGATCTCGAAGAAGTGGCCGTCGTCCACCACCGCCCCGATCACGGCCTTCATGTCGTAGGGTTTGGACGGATCCACCGGAATCAGCGCGTCCAGCGCCCGGTCCTCGCGATCCGGGCGGTCCCGGGCCGGGGCGCGGGGGGGATCCTCGCGGTTGTTCTGCGGCAGAAACGTCAGCAGCTCACGCAGCGCGGAAAGACATCCCGCCTCGTCGGGGAAGGCGCGATGGGCGACGCCCGATCGCGCGGCGTGGGTGTCGGCCCCGCCCAGTTCCTCCTTGGTCACCTCCTCGTGGGTCACGGTCTTGATGACGTCGGGGCCGGTGATGAACATGTAGCTGGTGGATTCCACCATGAAGATGAAATCGGTGATGGCCGGCGAGTAGACGGCGCCGCCCGCACACGGTCCCAAGATAGCGGACAGCTGCGGCACCACCCCCGAGGCCAACGTGTTGCGCAGGAAGATCTCCGCGTAGCCGCCCAGCGAGGCCACGCCCTCCTGGATGCGCGCGCCGCCCGAATCGTTGAGCCCCACGATCGGCGCGCCCACCCGCAGGGCGAGGTCCATCACCTTGCAGATCTTCCCCGCGTACGCTTCGGACAGCGAGCCGCCGAACACCGTGAAGTCCTGCGCGAAGACGAACGTCTGCCGGCCGTGCACCAGACCGTAGCCGGTCACCACACCGTCCCCCGGGATCTTCTGCTTCTCCATCCCAAAGTCGATGCAGCGGTGGGTGACGAACTTGTCGATCTCGACGAAGGTGCCGGCATCGCACAGCAGATCGATGCGTTCGCGGGCCGTCAGCTTCCCCGCCTGATGCTGTCGCGCCGCGCGCTCGGGGCCGCCGCCCGCCTCCGCGCGCTGCTCGAGCGCCGTCAGACGCGCGAGAGCGGCGGCGAGCGCCGGGTCGGTGGTGGACGGAGGGGGCGGATTGCCTTCATCGGAGGTGGCCATGTTCCGCCCGCATTCTAGCGAAGTCGCTCGGCCTAGATCAGCCCCAGACGGTCCGCGACGTAGCGGTGGATGGCAGCGCGGGCCGCGTGCGGTGGATCGAGGAAGCGCAGCTCGCGGCCACCGGCGTCGGGTCCTTCCGGGCGGTCGCCGTCCGCCGCCAGCAGCTCGGCGCGCAGACGCAGAGGCTCGGGCGCCTCCGGCAGGCGCAGCACGACGTCCACCGGACGCCCGATCTCGAACGGCGCCGGACGCGCCAGGCGTACGCCGTCCTCGCCGACGCTGCGGCTCAAGCGGAACACCCGCGGCCCCTGCGGCGATGGACCGGGCCCTGTGGCGATCCGGATCTCGACCGGGACGGCCAGGGGCGCTCTCAGCTCCACGACGTAACATTAAAGCACTGTGCGTGTCATGCGCGGTAGCGGATCGCTTTCAGCGCCGCGTCGTTCACGGCGCGGCGGAGCGCGCGAAACCGCGGATCGTCTCGGGGGGCGGGGTGGACCCGGTTCGCCAGCAAGATGACGAAGGCTTCGCGCGCGGGGTCTATCCACAGCGAGCAGCCGGTGAACCCCAGGTGCCCCACAGCCGCGCGCGAGATGACGTCGCCCGCCAGCGAGCCGGACGCGGCCGGTCCGTCCCAGCCGAGGCGCCAGGTGGATCCAGGGATCCCGGCCGAGGACCACATCTCGCGCATCAGGTCGCGCGGCAGCAGCGCCCCCTCCGCCGCGGCCCCGCCTTGCCACGCGCGAATCAGGGCGAAGGCCATCGCCCCGATGTCGGACGCCGTGCTGAACAGTCCCGCGTGGCCGGCGATGCCGCCCATGGCGTGGGTGTTCAGGTCGTCCACTTCGCCCAAAAGCACGCGGCGCCGCTCGGGGCACCGCGCGGTGGCGGCGACCTTGCGGTTGGCCAGCAGGCGGGCGCGCGGCTCCGCGTCGGTCAGGCTGACGAACATCGTCGACGCCAGACCCAGCGGCGTGAAGATGCCGCGGTCCGCCAGCACGTCGAGGCGCGCCCCGGCCGTCCGCTCGATGAGCCAGCCGAGGACGATGAAACCGATGTCCGAATACGTGGAGCCCGCGCCGGGCGCGCGTTCCAGCGGCTCGCGCGCGGCGAGGATCTGCACCAGCCAGCGGGGAGCGGCAGAGTCCGCGGCGGCGCGGTGAAAGGGGCGGTGAGCCGGCAGCCCCGACGCGTGGGCCAGAAGATGGCGGACGGTCACTTTGTCCTTGCCAGGGCCGCGGAGCTCCGGCACCCGGAGCGCGACCAGATCGTCCAGCCGCAACTGGCCCCGATTGACGAGCTGTAGGGCCACCACGCTGGTGACCAGCGCCTTGGTCAGCGACGCGACGTCGTACACCGTGTCCGGCGTCGCCCGTAAGCGGCGTGGCACCACCTGGCGGTGTCCGAAGGCTTCGTGCCGAAGCGCGCGCCCGGCCGACCCCACCAGCACCACCAGCCCCGGCACCACCCCGTCCGCCACAGCAGACTCGCAGATACGGCGCAGCGCTCCGAAACGGGGCGGCATGACGGAGGGATCGTACCCGACTTCACAATTGACGCGTCCGCCCCCCCTGTAGAATGGGGGTGTTGCCCTCCCGGCAGCGGCCCCCCCTCGGGAAACCATGAAACTCGGCGAGTACGAGCTGATCGAGCGCATCGCGGTCGGCGGAATGGCCGAGGTCTACCGCGCGCGGGCAGCAGGAGCCGAGGGATTCGAGAAGCCGGTGGCGGTCAAGCGGGTGCTGCCGCACCTGGCTTCGGATCCGCGCTTCGTTACGATGCTGCTGGGCGAAGCCCGCATCCATGCGTGGCTATCCCATCGCAACATCGTCCAGATCCACGACCTCGGCGTGTCGGAGGAGGGCGAGTACTTCATCGTGCTCGAGTACCTGGAGGGACGCGACCTACGGTCGCTTCTCGATGCGCTGGGCGCGCTGGGCGAGCGCGTTCCCGACGCCCTGGCCCTTCACGTCGCGTCGGAGCTGGCGCAAGGGCTCCACTTCGCACATGAGCTCCGCGATGCCGCCGGCGTTCCGCTGGGTCTCGTGCACCGGGACGTGTCCCCGTCCAACGTCCTCGTGTCCTATGCGGGCGAGGTCAAGCTGTCGGACTTTGGGCTCGCCAAGCGACGCGCCGACAACTCGGTGGCAGGCGCGCTCAAGGGGCGGCTCGAATACATGTCCCCCGAGCAGGCGCGCCGCGCACCTCTCGACCGGCGCACGGACGTCTTTTCGCTCGGCGCGTTGCTGTTCGAGATGCTGACCGGCCGTCGCCTGCGTGACATCACGAACGAAGCGGACGGGTGGCGCGAGGTGGCGGCAGGGGCCGCTCGCAGCGCGCGCGGCGTGCGGCCCGATCTACCGGGTGCGCTCGATCGGCTGCTCGACCGGGCACTGGCCCCCGATCCGTCCGGCCGCTTCGCCGATGCCGCCGCCTTCGGGGCCGCGATCCGCGAGATCTGCGCGCACATGTCGACCATCGCCGGACCGGCTGATCTGCAGGGGCTGCTGCAGCAGGTGCTGCCTCCCGGCAGCCCGCGCGTCGGCTCGGAGCAGCCGTCACAGGTGATCCGCCTGATCTCCGAGATGCGCCCGCCGCCCCCGCCGTCGGAGCTCGCGCCCCCGCGGCCGCCAATGCCCCAGGCCGCGCGGCTGCCGCTTCCGCCTGTAGTCCCCCCGGATGCTCCCGAGCGGCGGCCGCGGCGGACCAAGCGCACTCTCGTGGTGCTTCGCGGGGCCGGGGCGTGGGGCACCGCCCGCGCAGTGATCGGCGGCTTGGCCGTTGTCGCGATGGCCGCCGTCGCCGTCCACTTTCGGATCGTGCCGCTCGACGTGCTGGCGGTGTGGCGAAAGCCCACCTCGCTCATGGTCACGTCACGCCCCGAAGGAGGCCAGGTCACGCTCGACGGCGCGCGTCTGCCAGGACGAACGCCCACGTTCGTCTCGGTCAACCGTGACCGCCAGGATCACGTGGTCGAGGTGACTCGTCCCGGCTTCCGGCCGGGCCGCCTGACCATCCGGTACGACCGCGAGACGACGCTGCGCGTGGTGGTGCCCCTGACCGGCCACACGCCCCCCGCAATCCAGGCCATACCCAGGACGACCCACGGCGCCGCCATCCGGGTCAGCGGACGGTGACGATCTTGCCGTCCATGAGGTGGGCGGCCAGCAAGCCCTTGCGGTAAACGAGGACCTCGTCCAGCCCGCGCGATTTCGCGTTGCCCGCGATGGCGGACACTTCGCGCTCGCGATCGGGTAAAGAGAGCCCATCCCAGCTCTCGTCAACTTGGATGGTCAGTGTCTGACCCCTGGTTTGCGAGCTCTTGAATCCCAGACTGGTGCCCAGCACCGCGGGGCTGAGGGTGATGAGCTTGGTCCCGCCTCCGCCGCCGAACGTGATCGCCAGACAGCCCATGGCCACCAGCACGGCCGCAACCACCAGCTTCTTGACGCGAGACGGCGCGGACGGGGGCGCAAACACCGAGACCTTGGCTGCCGCCGCGTCCGCTTCCGGATCTTTCTTGGCCGAAAGCTTGTCGAGCGCGTCCTTCGCCGGTTGGAATCCAGGCGACGCCTTCAACGCGGCAGTCAGCTCGACCTTGGCTCGCCCGATGTTGCCCTGGCTGCCGAAGACGCAGCCCGAGTAGTAATGGGGAAAGTGGTCGGACGGATCGAGTGACAGGGCGTACTCGAGGTGATACGCGGACAGGCGCAGCCGCTCCGCCGATTCCAGGCTCGGGCACTTGAACGCATACCAGCCCATGCGCGCGTGGAACTCCGAATCCTTTGGGTAGGCGTCGATGGCCCGCGCCATGGCCGCCCGTGCTTTGTCCCAATCGGCGGCCGCCTCCGCCGCCTTCGCTTCCGCGAGCGCCGCGTCCGCTTTCGGCCGCGCTGCCTGCCGCGGATCGACGGCGGTCATCTTCGCGTGAGAGCCCGAGCGTGGACCGACGACCGCGTGGACGCCGGACGAGGGGCCCAGCTTGGCCGCCGCCCGAGGCTCCTGGTTCTCCGCGGGCGCCGCGCCTGCCGGGAAGACGCCGATAACCGCGAAGGCCGCCGCCGCCCGTTTGGCCGCCGCGTCATCGGCAGCGCCCGCCAACATCTCGCGCAGCGGACGCGGACCGGAGGTCAAGTGCGTCACCAGCGGCGCACCAAAGACGTCGCCCAGGGCGGCTTCGTGCCGACGCCAGTCGCCGGGGATGACGATCGGTCCGTCACCAAGACGCCGCAAGATCCTGTCAACCACGCCCGCAGGCGCAAAGCGCAAGAAACCGTCGGCGATCACCCCGATGGGATCCACGTTGAGCCCTACGGATTCCGGCAGGGCGGGCGCCGGAGAGGAGAGCTCGCACGTGACGGTGTTCCATCCGAAGGCGGACGCCGCCACTTCCTGAAGCTGCATTCTTTGCGCGTGTCGCAGCGTAGCGCCCGCCGGCAAGTCCTCTGGCATCAGCGGAAGGTCCTGCGTTTCCATCGCCGCCGTCCGCTGCCGCGCCTTTATCTCGGCAAGCCGGCCCTCTGGAATCCATCCCTTGCGCACCAGCAAGGCGCCCAGGCTGTCGGCGTCGTCGTTCGACTCGGCTCGACAGAAGATCCCCTGGAAGATCCACAACCGCCGCACCGTCTCGTGGTTGCGGAGAGCCAAAGCGCCCGTGGCTCGCCGCGCGGATAACGACACGATCAGACGGCCCAGGGACTCCGCGTCCGAAGGCGGGGCGCCGCCGAGGTCAGGAGAAACCGTCACATTCACCCCCACGAGCGCAGCGCATCTGCGCAGGGAGAATACACCCGCCGCGCGCGATTCCGCGAGATCACGAGCCTGCCGGGCCCGCATTCAACATATAAGAAATGTATTTCATGTAACACTTTTAGTATATGATGGTGGTCGGGGTCCCTATCGCCCCGTCTCGGAGGCGCCCATGACGAAGAGCCCACGCCACCACTCCCGTCGAGCCCCCCGACTTCCGAGCCGCCGCGGCGCGCGGACGGCCGGGTTTACCCTGCTGGAGCTGATGATTGTGGTCTTCATCATCGGCATTCTGGCCGCGACCGCGATTCCCGCGTTCACTCGCTACCTCGCGACGTCGCGAACTCCGGAGGCGTTCGGCATTCTGAACAAAATGTATGCGGGTTCGGTCACGTACTTTCAGACCGACCACATGTCAGGGGCCTCACCTCCCGTCCCGCTCCCGCGACAGTTCCCCGGGCCGTAGGGGATCGAGGTCACCGGAGGCGGCGCCGAGTGCGGATGCCAGAGCACGCGGAAGTGCCCGGGCGGCAACTCCATCTGGAACACCGATCCCGTGTTCTCGGCGTTGAGCTTGAGCATGCCCGACCCACACAGCTACCGGTCGGTCTACACCTCCAGCGGCAGCGGAACCGCCTCGGTGTTCACCGCTCAGGCCATCGGTGACATCGATTGCGATGGTGTTCTGGCACTCTATTCCCGTCGGGGCTCCATCGACTCGACTCGCGGGGACGTCCTGGGCGCGGTGGCCGCGTACGCCGACAACCCCAGCGAATGAATTCGGGGCGCGCCGGCCGCGCGCCAATGTAGTTGCCTTGAGAGCGAAAAGGACCGACGGTCGGGCCTGCATGAAAAGAGATGCAGGAAGACGATGGCCACCGCGCGCCGCGTAGGCTTGGTGGGGGCGGGTTATATCTGCGAATACCACGTGGCGGCGCTCCGTCGAGTGCCGGGCGCGGAGATTGTGGGTCTGTTCGACCTGGACGCCGCGCGCGCCGCCGAAGCCGGCCGTCGCCTCGGGATTGCAGCCCGGTCCTCGCTGGCGGCGCTGCGCGGCGCGGGCGCCGAGGTCATCCACGTCCTGACCCCCCCGCACACCCACGCCCGCGTCGCGCTGGAAGCGGTGGACCTCGGGTGTCACGTGCTGGTGGAAAAACCGCTCGCCACCGACGTCGCCGACTGCCGGCGAATCGAGGAGGCCGCGCGCGCCAAGGGCCTGGAAGTCTGCGTGTGCCATTCCCTGCTCTACGATCCGCAAGTGCGGCTGGCGCTCAACGCCGTTCGGCGCGGCCAGCTCGGACGCGTGGTGTCGATGGACATCCTGCGCGGCTCGTCGTACCCGCCCTACGGGGGCGGTCCGCTGCCGCCGCAGTACCGGTCGGCGGGATATCCGTTTCGGGATCTCGGGGTCCACGCCCTCTATCTCTTCCAGGCGTTCTTAGGCCCCATCGAACGTGTGGAGGCTGACTGGAAGAGCCTGGGCGGAGACACCAACCTGGCCTACGACGAGTGGCGGGCGCTGGTGCGTTGCCGCGACGGGCTGGGGCAGTTCCAGCTTTCATGGAACGCCAAGCCCATGCAGAGCCAGATCATCATCCACGGCACCAAGGGCGTTCGGCGCGTCGATCTGTTCCTGATGTTCCAGGCGTTGCGCGCGGCGACGCCGCTGCCCAAGCCAGCAGAGCGGGTGTGGAACGCGATGACCGATTCTGTCCAGCCGCTGCTGGACGTACCGCGCAGCGTGGCGGCGTTCGCCCGCGGCAAAGTGCGGCCGTATCACGGGCTGCAAGATCTGGTGGCGGCGTTCTACACGGCGCTCGACGCGGGTGCCCCGGCGCCGGTCTCGGTGGCGGAAGCGACGCCGGTGGTCGACTGGACCGAGCGCATCGCCTGCGCCGCTGACCGGGACCACGAGGCGCGCCGCGCCCGCTTCCCGCTGTCGGCCACGGTGCCGGTCCTGGTGACGGGGGCCGGCGGCGCCTTGGGGAGCGCGGTGGTCGAGCGCCTGCGTGCTCGAGGGCAGCGCGTGCGGATCTTCCTCCGTCGCTTCCCCGCCGAGGCGCTGCCCGACACCGAGGTGGTGGTGGGCGATCTGGGGGATCCGGAAGCGGTCCGGCGAGCCGTACGGGGATCCAGGGTGGTGATTCACGCCGGCGCGGCCATGACCGGAGGTTGGACAGAGCACCAGTGCGCCACCGTCGTCGGGACCGAGAACGTCGTCGCCGCGTGCCTCGAGCACGGCGTGGACAAGCTGGTGCATATCAGCTCGATGTCGGTCCTCGACTGGGCGGGCGCCGCGGACGGCGCGCCGCTGTCGGAGGCGACGCCGCTCGAGCCGCGCGCCGAGGAGCGCGGCGCGTACACGCGCGCCAAGCTGGAAGCCGAGCGAATCGTGTCGCGGGCGGTCGCGGAGCGGAACTTGCCCGTCGTCATCTTGCGGCCCGGCCAGATCTTCGGCGGCCGCATTCCTTTGGTCACGCCGGCGGTGGCCCGTCGGGTGGCGGGCCGCTGGCTCGAGCTGGGAGATGGGCGTCTGGTTTTGCCCCTTGTCTACATGGACGACGTGATCGACGCCGTGCTAGCGGCGACTGACGGCGGCCTGCGCGGGGGCGAGGTCATCCAGATCGTCGACGGCGAAGAGCTGACCCAGGAGGACGTGTTGCGCCTGGCACACGGGGAAGCCGTGCGCGCGATTCGAGCGCCGCGGGCGGTCGTCTTCATGGCGGGCGGCCTGTCCCAGGCGTTGCTCGGGGCCCTCGGCAAGAAATCGCCCCTCTCGGTGTACCGGCTCAAGTCGGCCCTCGCTCGCCGCCGTTTCGAGAGCCACCACGCCGGCCCCCTGCTCGGCTGGAAACCGCGCGTCGGCGTCCGCGAAGGCATCCGTCGCATCCTGTCTCAGGATCGGCCCGGCGCCTGATCTTCGATTGGAGTATCCTGGCGTCAGCTTCGCCGGTCCTGCAACAATTTGGTAGGTGCGACATGAAATCAGCGTCAGGCGCGCTCGGGATGTTTCTTCTGACGTTCGCCACATGCGCCCCTCCCGAGGGGCGGGGCGGCGGTCAGGGCGGCAGCGGCGGCGGAACCGGAGGGTCGGGCGGCTCGGGCAGCGG
>Ga0187894_10002033_pt1 | contig 24829 bp, 31 predicted proteins | sample GBC1701081metaG_FD_136650 | JGI IMG/M metagenome (GOLD analysis project Ga0187894, IMG submission 136650) | White microbial mat communities from a lava cave in the Kipuka Kanohina Cave System on the Island of Hawaii, USA - GBC170108-1 metaG ... | reverse complement strand
GGCAGGCACAGCAGCATCTGCCACGCCGTCAGCGCCAGCCCCATGCCGCCCCAGTTGGTCCGTTTCACGATCACGGTGCCGATCGCCCAGGCGAGGCCGGCGCTCAGGCCGGCCGCCAGGCCCGGCGGTGCGTTGGCGTAGGCGCCGAAGTTGGGCACCATCAGCAGGACCACGGCGGTGACACCCATGACAATCGCAATCAGCATGCGCAGCGTGAAGCGCGCACCCAGGAAGATCGCCGACAGCGGCGCCAGCCACAGCGGCATGCTGTAGGCGAGGATCGAAGCCTGGCCCGATGGCAGGTAGACCACGGCCAGTGCCGTGGCCATGTTCCATATCGTCATGTTGCCGATCGAGGCCGCCAGCAGCGGCCACCACAGGTGGCGCGGCACGGTCAGCCGCTCGCCGCGCAGCTTGGCGGCGGCGAACAGGGCCGCCGATGCGATGACGACGACCAACGTGCGGAAGCTCCACACCGAGAGTTCGCTGAGCGCGACGCGAAACAGCGGCCAGTTGGTGCCCCACAGCAGGGTCAGGAGCACCAGCAGCGCGATCGCCCTGGTTGGCGGTGCGGAGCGATCGGTCATCGTGGGGAAGTGCCTGGGGCGGCGGTTTGTTGCGGACGGACCCTAGGGGGTCGGGGGCGTCGGCGTCCACCTTACCCACCGCATGGCGACCATGCATGCGGCCTTTTTCCTGGCCCGAACGGCAGGAACGCGTTCTAAGCCGACTGCTCCTCCGGTGCGCCCAACGAGCAGCCGGCGATGCGCCATGTGCCGTCGGGCTGCTGCTCCATGATGTAGAAGGCGGTCACGGCACTGCCGTCGGGCCCCACGATGTGCACCTTCTGCACGATGACGTCGTCCATCACCGTGAGGGTGCCGAAGCGGTAGGTCTGCGGCCGGTACACCGGTTGATAGCCGCCGCGCACCATCGCCATGAAATGGTCGACCGTGCCGAACATGCGCTGGATCGTGGGTGCGGCATAGCCGAAGGCGGCCTCGCCGTCGTCGCGGCGGAAGGCGGCGATCTGGCTGTCGATGACAGCGCGGATCGAGGCGCTATCGGTAGCATCAGGCGGTTCGGCGGCGCGCACCCCGGCGCCGGAGAGTCCCAGCGCCAGCAGCAGCCACAGGCTGACCAAGGTTTGACGGATCACGACGCGGCTCCCTGTCGTGGCCACAAATCATGGTACGCCGCTCATCGCGGTTGCGGACGCACGACCGCCGCGGGTGTGATCACATGGCGGTGAGAGGGGCGATCAGCGCCGGACGCTTCCGGCGGTCCGCATCGGGCCCAGGCGCCCGGCGTTGACCGCATAGCCGAGGTTGGCCAAGGTCGGCCGCTCGGTCTGCAGGAAGCTGTTCTGGCGCGCGATCTCGCTGTCGACCTCGCCTTTCAGGCGGTTGAGGGTCTGCACGGTGCGACCGGTCTCACCCTCGCCGGCGCGCGCGGGACGGCGATCGGCGCCGATGGTGCGCGCCGGGCTGGGCATGGTGCTGGTGGCCGCGGTCTGCTGCGCCACGTCGGCGGCGAGCGTGTTCAGCTTGCCGAGATCGGCGGTGACGGAGTCGAGATTGGCCTGTGCCTCGTTCCAGCGCGTCACCAGGTCGCGGTTGGCTGGCGTCGTGCCCGCCTGCAGGCGGTCATTGATGGCGGCGATAGCCTCGTTGTAGGCCTGGGTCGGGCGCGCGATCGACTGCCGCAAGGTCTCGAGCCGGCCGGAGAGCACCGTGACCGGGCCCGCCGTCGCCGTCGGCTCGTTGCGTGGCAGCACGGTGCGGGCCGGCCCGGCCGTCGACAGGCGCGGGGCGCCAGGCCCGCTGTCGGCGGGGGTGGTCTCGCTGCAGGCCGCGAGCACCACCGCCATCATCAGGGCAGCCGCGCCGAGGGACGTCCCGATTCGCATGCGTTGCACCCCTCTGGCTGGACCGGCTGCTGCAGGTTGGGGCCATGTTTAGCCGAAAAATGTGGCGGAATCAGTCCGTTGCGTCTCGGCAGCGGACGGTCCGGCAAACTCGGCGGAGGCCGGGCGGTTTTCGTCCGGCGATGGCCAGTAGCCGCTTGCGCTGATAAGGTGATTTGAGTAGTTTCCGCCCCTCGCGGGGTGCCCCTGGCACCAGCGCGTTTGCATGGCTAGGCGCCCGTAGCTCAACTGGATAGAGCATCTGACTACGGATCAGAAGGTTAGGAGTTCGAATCTTCTCGGGCGCGCCAATTCCGCCGAATCCACGATTTCTTACGCTTTACTTTGCCAGACCACTCCTGAAGAAATTCGTTGTCGTGGAATAGGCGAGGTTAGACGGCATTCGACGTTCGCATTCTCTCCGGTGGTTAAGTTTGGTAGAGGTACTTGCATTTACAGGAGGCCAAGCACAATGCCTCCGGCCGCGCACAGTATGACGACAAGCCAGGGCGGCACTTGCCACATGACCAGGAGAAGGAACGCGGCTGCCGCGAGCGCAAAGTCGCCGGCGTTCAGGATTCCGGCGGTCCAGACGGGGTTGTAGAGAGCCGCCAGCAACAGACCCACCACGGCCGCGTTCACGCCTCTGAGCGCGGCCTGCGCCGTGGGGCGATGCCGCAGCTCTTCCCAGAACGGAAGCGCGCCAACGACCAGCAGGAATGACGGCAGGAAGACAGCGACGAGACAGATGGCTGCCCCGATCCATCCGTTCGGCGCAGGATCCATCGCCGCACCGAGATAGGCCGAGAAGGTGAACAGCGGTCCAGGGACAGCCTGAGCAGCACCGTATCCGGCCAAGAACGCGTCGTTCGTCACCCACCCCGGAGGAACAACGGATGCCTGGAGCAACGGCAGTACGACGTGGCCGCCGCCAAACACGAGCGAGCCGGCGCGATAGAAGGCGTCGACGAGCTTTACGCTCTGCCAGGACGTTGCCGACGCCAACAAGGGAAGCGCGAACAAGAGCACGAAGAACAGTGCGAGCATCGCTATACCGGTTCGCCGGCCGATGCTCAGGGGCAGCGACGCATGATCGCTTGCCGCTTCCGCTCGCAATAACGTGATCCCGGCGATGGCGCCGAGAATGATGGCACCAATCTGACCCCAAGCACTCGGCACCGCCAGCACCAGGACAGCCGCGACCACGGCCACGGTTGCCCGTTCCCGGTCTGGTGTAAGCGATCGCATCATTCCGAGGACGGCCTGTGCGACGACCGCGACGGCTACCACCTTCAGGCCATGCAGCCAGCCTGCGCCCGAAACGTCACCTAGCGCGGTGACACCATAGGCGAACAGGACAAGCGCGATGGCTGATGGCAGGGTGAAACCGGTCCATGCCGCAAGTGCGCCGGGATAGCCGGCGCGCGAAAGCCCAATGGCAAGACCGACTTGGCTCGAGGCCGGACCAGGCAGGAACTGGCAAAGGGCGACCAGATCCGCATAGGCCCTGTCGCTGAGCCAGCCGCGGCGCACGACGAACTCGTCTCGGAAATAACCGAGATGCGCCACAGGTCCGCCAAACGACGTCAGCCCGAGGCGCAAAAAGACGACGAACACTTCGGGCCAGCGTCCAATAGGACCAGCTTGCGCCGGCGCCTCGGCGAGCTGCTCGGCTTGCGTCTCTGCGTCAGTCATCATCGCCCCTCGATCAGTTCGCCAAATAGCTCTCGAACCCGGTCCTTTGCGAGCGCCAGCGCCTCGCGCCCCTTCTTGGTCGCCCGGTAGAGGCGGCGCGCGCGCCGCCCGGTGCCCTCGACCTTCGATTTCAGATAGCCCTTGCGTTCGAGCCCATGCAGCATCGGGTAGAGCGTACCGGGGCTTATCCGATAGCTGTGGCGCCGCAGTTCCTCGATCATCCAATGACCGTACACGTCGCCCTCAACGGCGTGATGAAGGATATGCAGCCGCACCAGTCCCGCGAGAAATTCCTGGTGTTCGCCTTCGTCGACCGCCAAGTTGCATCCTTTATCGGATTTCGTAATCGGGAACCGATGCTATCGGTAAGGCGTTAGCACCGCAACCTACTCGACCGAGATGGAGCGGGCTCCTCACAGATTCCCAGCAAAATTCGGAGGTTGATTATGGCAAGCGCTGCCGACCGCGACCCGCGCCACCACACGAAGAACATGCAAAAGAAGTTGCAGGAGGTAAAGAAACACCTTCGCGAAGACATCGAGAAGATCGATGAACCGCAGTTGAAGGCGATGTTTGAGACGTCCGCCGAGGTAATCGGCGGCCTCGAGAAGGCGTTCCGGGACTACGAGCAGAAGAACGAAGCCGCGTGGCGTTGAATTGGCCTAGCTATCAGTCGGTATAATGCGGGCGACCTCGGCTGGAGATCGGGAGATTGCGCCCTTCGGTTTGTTGCGCCGGTCAGGCCGATGCTTGTCCGTCACGCTCTTCGCCGCGATTACCCCTTGTAGGCGATGAGCATGGCTCCGGCCGCGATCAGTGCGACGCCGAGCCAGTTGGGTAGAGAGAGATTCTCTCCGAGGAAGATCACGCCGAATACCGCCACCAAGACGACGCTGAGCTTATCGATCGGCGCGACCCGGGCCGCATCTCCGAGCTTTAGCGCTCGAAAATAGCAAATCCATGAGCCTCCGGTCGCCATCCCGGACAGGACCAGGAAAGCGTAGCTGCGGCTTGAGATCGAGGCGAGCGATTGGAACTGCCGCGTCACTGCCAATATCGCGCCCAGCACAGCCAGGATCACGACGGTACGGATGAAAGTGGCGAAGTCGGAGCCGACATTCTCGACCCCGATCTTGGCGAAGATAGCCGTAAGTGCAGCGAAGACCGCCGAGGCAAGGGCCCAGAACTGCCATGAGGCGAGGATGGTTTTCATTGGTTGGGCTCTCAATTCAGATTGCGGACAAGATGGAGGCCGGCAAACAAGCTGGAGATCGCGAGGAGAACTGATATAGCCGCGTAGACCGCGGCCGCCCAAAGCTGTCCGCGCTCGTAAAGAAGCGCCACGTCGAGAGAGAATGTCGAAAATGTCGTGAAGCCGCCGAGCACGCCGGTTGTGAGAAACAGCCGCCAAGCTTGGCCGGGATCTGCCTTGTGCGCGAACCAGCCGATCAGGAAACCCATGATCAGCGACCCGGCAATATTGACGAACATAGTTCCGGCGGGAAAGTCCGAACCGAGCAGACGCATCACAAGAAGATTTACGCCGTGCCGCAATCCTCCGCCTAATCCGGCGCCCAGGAACACAATCAAGTAACTATTCATCTTCACCCCGCTTCTTATCCAGCAGGGGCGCGGAGCGACGGCAATGGGAGATACATAGCTCCTACCGCGCCAGAGCGCCCGGTAGGAGTCATCAGCCTTGCGGCGGTTATCGGGGGAACCCCATCCCCATCGGACACGAGAATAGCAAGGTTTCTTCGCTAAGTCACGTTGCGCAACCGATTCCCATCTGCCGACTTGCTCATGCGCGGTAGTAGCTTTGCGTCGGATACTCGCGGCGGCATCCGCGGCCGAAGGGCTGCAACATAATTGCGTTCCAGCGGAAACGTGGTGCTTGGTTTCATCAACGCTGGGCATGCATCATTAGTTAGCGCCGCCACCGTACCAAGATAAAGCGGCTCATCGCGGCCGCCTGCCGTGATCCGTCATCATCCGATGCCGGTCAGAAGGCAATGAAATGAGATGGGCATTCTGCGCCGCAGGCTTGAAACCGATCAAATACACCACAGGTTATACCCCTATGGGGTATTCATGCCCATGAGGAATGCAATGGCGAAGCAGAGCGGCAGCGCCATTCAATCGGCTCCGCAGGATCGAGGGACAGGTGCGCGGCATCGCGCAGATGGTCGAGGATGATCGTTATTGCATCGACATCCTGCACCAGATCCAGGCGGTGAAATCGGCGCTGGCGAAGGTCGAGAGTCAAGTCCTCAAGGACCATGCCGCCTGCTGCGTCGCCGAGGCGATAGCCTCGGGCAAGGCGGAAGAGCAACGGGTCAAGTTCGGCGAGCTGGTCGACCTGTTCGAGAAGGCGAGGAGATGACAAAAAAGACCATCAAGACCGCAACACTCTACCGGATGGTGATGGACAAGCACATATGTCCCTACGGCCTCAAGAGCAAGTATCTCTTGGAAAGCGAGGGTTACACGGTCGACGATCATTGGCTGCGCACGCAAGAAGAAACAGATGCATTCAAGCGCGAGTATGACGTCGACACCACGCCGCAGACCTTCATCGATGGCAAGCGGGTCGGGGGTAACGATGAGCTTCGCCGGTTCTTCGGCAAAGCCGTAAAGGACCCCGAGGCGACCAGCTACAAGCCGGTGATCGCCATTTTCGCCATGGCGGCGCTGATGGCGATGGCGGGCAGTTGGGCCCTGAATGGCGCCGTACTTACCGTGCGCACGGGCGAATGGTTCATCGCGATCGCGATGTGCATTCTCGCCATCCAAAAGCTTCAGGACGTCGACGGATTCGCCACCATGTTTCTAGGCTATGACCTGCTGGCGCGCCGGTGGGTGCCGTATGCCTATATCTATCCGTTCGCCGAGGCCCTCGCGGGAGTGCTGATGATCGCGCGAGCGTTGAATTGGATCTCGATCCCCGTGGCCTTGTTTATCGGCGGCATCGGCGCATCGTCAGTGTTCTACGCGGTCTATATCCAGCATCGCGACATCAAATGTGCTTGCGTCGGTGGCGGCTCGAAGGTGCCGCTCGGCTTCGTGTCGCTCACCGAGAACGTGATGATGGTGGCGATGGCGATCTGGATGCTGTTCGCACCCATGGGAGTTATGTGATGAGCTATACCCGCTTTCTGGCGATGATCGCCACATCGACCGTCGTCATGTTCGGGCTGATGTACCTGAACACTTATGCTTGGGATCACATCTTCTACAGTCAGACACGGACGTGGATGGCGATCTACATGGGCGCGGTCATGGCGGTCGTCATGCTGGCGTTCATGTGGACCATGTATGCGGGATTTGGTCGCAAGCTGACTATTTTGGGAGGCGCCGCGCTTGTGTTCGCGGGCTCGCTTTGGCTGGTTCGCAGCCAGGAAACCGTTGATGACGTGGCCTATATGCGGGCGATGATCCCGCACCATTCGATCGCCATCTTGACCAGCGAACGCGCACATATTCGGGACCCGCGGGTTCGCAAGCTCGCTGACGGAATTATCGAGGCCCAGGTCCGGGAAATCGATGAGATGAAACAGCTGATCGCTGAGCTCAAAGCGCGCCCTATTGCTGACGGATCACCGGATTTGCAGCCCGTTCCGGCAAGATAGCGAATGATGGTGGCAGAACATTTTTGATGGCACGACGCGGAGGGATCCGTTCTTTCGCTCAATTTTGCGGGGTGTGCCGCTTAACCTGAAAAAGTCGTAGTGGCTTCGGCAGGCTTCGGAGGCTCGGGGCTGCACTTGCGTACTCCGAGGCTAGCCAAAGCTCTCAAACTGCGACCACCTTCCTTTTGCGCTTACCGCACAATCGTGCTTCTGGTCCCTACCGGCGACCACAGTGTGGGTTCGGCGTTCGCACCTCGGAATGGTGGAATATATGCTGATTGCATCTCAGTCGTGCGGTTCGGCTCTGACGGAGGACAACCAAGCCCGTGCCGCTGCGGCAACGACCGCGAGCGTTGCGACAGCGCCATCACTTTCGCCCTTTTCGAAATCTCCCTCGGTCTGGGCCATGGCATTCGTCACATGCGCAAAGCAGACGACAGAGCGCCGCAACGCAGTGGCAAAAGCGTACAAAGCCGCAGCTTCCATCTCCACAGCGAGCGCTCCGAGATCGCGTGCAGACGCAATCGCGGCCTCAGTTTCGCGGTAAGGCGCATCCGTCGTCCAGGTCGCACCGCGATAGATCGAAATGCCTGAAAGACCCGACAGTGCATCCGCAATGCGAGCAAGAAGCCTCGCGTCGGGCGCCCCGGCGAAGGTCGCCGGTGGAAGATAGTGATAGCTCGTTCCTTCGTCGCGCAGGGCGCGGTCGATCAGGACGAAGTATGGTGGCGGTCCGTTGTCGGTGATCTGGCCGGCGGACGTAACGCTGACCAGCAGCCGACAGCCGGAGGCAAAGAGTTGCTCGGTCACGAGCACGGCGAACGGAGCGCCCACCGCGCAGCCGATGATGCCGGCTTCGCCGACGCCGTCGAGGTCGAAGGCGACGAGTTCGGTGTGATAGCAGGCCCACCCCTCGTGTGTGCGGCCTGCACCGGTTCGCTTGAGATGCCGCACGACGTCACCGTCGGGATCGAGCACGCACACCGGAGGAACGCTGACGAGCGGCGGCTCCTTCTGCCGGCGTGCCTTGCGCAGCAGCGCCTCCGGCCGGAACACGGAGGGAGCCGTGTGATCCTTGCCGTTCACGATCGGCCACGCCGCGCTTGCGCGCTGCTTATCGCTTGCTTCCTGATCTGGGAGACTCGCCACGTATCTCATGTTCAAGCGACCGCTTCGACCGGCAGCCCGGCGGCCTTCCACTCGGGATAGCCGTCCTCGAGCCGACGGACGAGATAGCCGCGTTCGCGCAGCGCTGAGACAGCCTCGAAAGAGAGAACGCAGTAGGGACCGCGGCAATACGCGATCACCTCCCGGTCGGTAGGAAGTTCCCCTAACCGACGCTCCAGCTCGGACAGTGGGATGTTGAGCGCGCCCGGAAGATGTCCGACCGCAAACTCATCCTCCGGCCGAACATCGAGAACGGTGACGAGACCATCGTGCAGCCTTGAGACGAGGTCGTCTCGCGACACAGGCTCCAGCGCGTCACGAGCGCGGAAGTAGTCGGCCATGACGCGGTCGATCTCGGCCACGTTTCGTTCGCCGACGCGGCCGAGCGCCTTGATCAGCGCCACCACTTCCACATCGCCGGCGAGGCGATAGAGCACATGCTTGCCGCGGCGCTCCGTCTCAACGAGGCGCGCCCGCCGGAGGATCTGCAGGTGGCGCGACGTGTTGGCAAAGTTCAGATGGGCGCGCGCCGAAAGCTCTTCGACGCTGCGCTCTCCCTGGGCGAGGTGCTCCAGCAGCTCAAGGCGATGTGCGTGACCTAGCGCCTGTGCCACCTCGGCAAGGCTCGCGTAGATCAATTGTTTCGGTCCGATACTTGACACGGCAGCTCCTCAGTAGAATATTCAGCAGAATGATTGAATGAATCTAACCCTTCGTAGCGAGGAGCGCAAGACCATGATCCTTCGCCAATTCCTTCACACCGATCCAGTCGGCGTCTCGTACCTGGTCGGTTGCGGCGGCAAGGCAGCCGCGGCCATCGTCGATCCGGCGGGAGACATCGAGCTTTACCTGCGCGCCGCCGAAGACGCCGGCATGCGCATCCACTTCGTCATCGACACGCATGTCCATGCCGATCATCTCTCCGCCGGCCGCGCGCTCGCCGAAGCGGCGGGCGCCGCGTACGTGCTATCGGCGAAGGCGGATGTTGCGTTCCCGTTCAAAGGCGTGCGCGACGGAGAGGTCCTCCCGCTCGGTAACGTCACCGCAACCGTCCTGCACACGCCCGGCCACACGCCGGAGCACATCTGCCTCCTCGTCAGCGACCGCACGCGGGCTGACGAACCGTGGTTCGTGCTGACCGGCCACACGCTGATGGTTGGCGATCTCGGCCGCACCGAGCTCGCCGTCAGTGCCGAGCAAGGCGCAAAGGACCTGTTCCGGAGCGCCGGCCGGCTCAAGGCTCTCCCCGACTATGTCGAGGTGCTTCCCGGCGCCTATGCCGGCTCGGTTTGCGGCCGGCGCCTGAGCGGCAAGCCGTGGTCCACCATCGGCTTCGAGAGGCGCCACAACGAGGCCCTGCGGATCGAGGACGAAGCCGCGTTCATCCGCTTCATGCTTGAAGAGATTCCGCCGGCACCGCCCGACGCCGCGCGGATCAGAACCGCCAACTCCGGCTTCACGGCCGCCGCGGCCTAACGCATGGGTGAAGCAGCATCAGTCCGGCGGCCGGCACACACGACGATCAGGCTCGGGCTCAGGGAGAACTGGCAGCAATTCGCGCTGCTCGTCGTGATCAACGCCTTTGTCGGCGGCATGGTCGGGATCGAACGAACGGTCGTCCCGCTTATCGGCTCCGAGGAATTCGGCATCGTCTCGACGACCCTCGTCGTCTCCTTCATCGTCAGCTTCGGCGTCGTCAAGGCGTTCGCCAATCTCGTCTCCGGTCAGTTCGCCGATACCTGGGGGCGCAAGCGCGTCCTCGTGCTGGGATGGCTGATCGGCCTGCCGGTCCCGTTCATGATCATCTGGGCGCCGAGCTGGGAATGGGTGATCGCGGCCAACGCCCTTCTCGGCATCAACCAGGGGCTTGCCTGGTCGATGACCGTAATCATGAAGATCGATCTCGTTGGACCGAAGTCGCGCGGCCTTGCCGTCGGCCTCAACGAGTGTGCCGGCTACCTCGCCGTCGGCGTCACGGCGTTCCTCACCGGCTATTTGGCCTCGCAGTACGGACTACGGCCAGTGCCGATCTATCTCGGCATCGGCTATGCGGTCCTCGGCGCCGCGCTGTCGATTCTGCTCGTCCACGACACGCGCGACCACGTCCGGCTGGAGGTCTCCGGCCATGCGCAGCAATCCGCGCCGATCAGCTTCCGTGAGGTCTTCGCGCTCACCTCGTTCCGGGACCGCAATCTGTTCGCCGCCTCGCAGGCCGGCCTCGTCAACAACATCAACGACGGCATGAGCTGGGGCATCTTCCCGCTGTTCTTCGCTTCTTTTGGCCTCGGTATCGAACGTATCGGCATCCTCAAGGCGGTCTATCCCGCGACCTGGGGTACCCTGCAGATCGCCACCGGTCCCTTGAGTGACAGATGGGGCCGCAAGGGTTTGATCGTCGCCGGCATGTGGGTTCAGGCCGCCGGCCTGTTCCTGACCGCAGCGACGCGCCAGTTCGAGTGGTGGCTCCTCGGCAGCCTCCTTCTTGGCATCGGCACGGCCATGGTCTACCCGAGCCTGATCGCAGCCGTCTCCGATGCCTCGCATCCGACCTGGCGCGCCCGCTCGCTCAGCGTCTACCGGTTCTGGCGAGACCTCGGTTACGCGATCGGCGCGCTCTCTGCCGGCCTCATCGCCGACAGCTTCGGGCTGTCATGGGCGATCACATCCATTGCCGCATTGACGTTTCTGTCAGGCGCCGTGGTCGCCATCGCAATGCGGGAAATAGGGAAGTCCCCGAGTCAACCGGTCGGATCCGAGGCGGCTCCGCAGGAACGACAGGAGGTCTCACATGGGATCGATCTATCTCGACTATAACGCCAGCACGCCGATTGATCCGGCAGTGGTGGCAGCCATGCGGCCGCTTCTGGACGAAACCTTTGGCAATCCATCCAGCGGACACTGGGCGAGCACGCCGGCGAAGGCTGCGCTGGAGAAGGCCCGCAGCCATGTTGCGGCGCTACTCAGCTGCGAACCCGATGAGATCGTGTTTACGAGCGGCGGCAGTGAGGCCAACAACTTCGCAATCAAGGGCACGTTCTTCACGCTCAGGGACAAGGGCGAGCACATCATCACCACCGCGGTCGAGCATCCCGCCGTTCTCGCTCCCTGCCGCTTCCTCGAGCGGTTGGGTGCGACGGTGACCTATCTGCCCGTGGATGCGACGGGCCGGATCGATCCCGAAGCCGTGCGGGGCGCCATCACGCCGCGCACAGGCCTGATCAGTGTCATGCACGCGAACAACGAGGTCGGCACGATCCAGCCGATCGAGGAGATCAGCGCCATCGCGCGCGAGCACCGGATTCGGTTTCACACTGACGCCGCGCAATCGGTTGGCAAGATCCCGACCAAGGTCGATACGCTTGGCGTCGATCTGCTCACGATCGCTGGCCACAAGCTCTACGCACCGAAGGGTATCGGGGCTCTCTATGTCCGCCGTGGCGTCACGTTGGAGCCGCTGATCCATGGAGCAGGCCATGAGCAAGGTCGCCGCGCCGGCACCGAAAGCGCGCTACTCTCCGTCGGTCTCGGCACGGCTTGTGCCCTGGCGCAGGATCTCGCGCCGATGAACCGTGTCCGTGCTCTGCGAGACCGCTTTTGGAAAGCGCTGCAGATGCGATTCGGCAACCGAGTCGCGCTGAACGGCCACGCCGATGGCTTGCCTAACACTCTCAATGTCTCTTTCGTCGGCATGGTTGGCGCCGAGATACTGGCGCGGCTCGATGGCGTCGCAGCATCGACCGGCTCGGCGTGTCATGCCGGCCGGGTCGAGCTCTCGCCCGTGCTTGCCGCCATGGGCGTGCCGGAGGAGATCGGAATGGGCGCTGTCCGCTTCAGTCTCGGACGCCAGACGACAGATGCGGAAATCGATGCGGTTATCGAGCAGCTCACCAGCACACTCCACCCCAGCGTCGTGACACATGCGTAGGCCGCGCTTCATCGCCGAACAGGCGCGTCATGCCCGCGCGGCCGCTCGGCCGGTTGATCGCTTTCATCATGGCTCGTGAAACGTGGCGCGAGAATCAGGGAGCGATTGATGCGCTCGAGGTCCGCGAAACCGATCACGTCATCGACATCGGTTGTGGTCACGGCCGCAGTCTGGGCGCGCTTGCCGCTCGCGCCGCCAGCGGGCGCGTGGTCGGCGTTGACTCCTCCGACCTTATGACCGAGATCGCGGTGACCCGAAACAAGGCTCTCGTAAAAGCCGGCAGAGTCAACGCCGACCACGCGTCCGCCGCGGACTTGCCGTTCGCGACGACACCTTCGACAAGGCGCTTTGCGTGCACGTCATCTATTTCTGGAGGGATTTGCGGACCAGCTTCCGCGAAATAGCCCGCGTACTCAAACCCGGCGGTCGTCTCGTGCCGGCGTTCCGAACCGACGCTGACCAAGCCGTCGTGCGCGCGTTTCCGGCCGACGTATATTGCTTTCGGACGATAGCCGAGGTGATCGGCGCTCAGGAGCGCGGGCTTCTCCATCGATGAAGGTGCCGACCAGAGCCAGGAACAGGCCGGGAAACCCATTTTTCTTGAAGCAATGAAACGCGACGCAGCAGCGTCCCAGCCGAAACGTAGCGCGAAGGATCAAAACGATCCCCATTGACGACGCCGAACGGCAGCGGCACCGAGCGTTGCTCAGCGCCCATCTCCGCACAGCTGACGAGCGAGCGCGCCCTTACTACGAAGCGATCTGCAATCAATCGTAGTAGCTTTGGCGAGCCTCGGATGCTCACGGCGGCGGCTGCGCACGAACAGCGGGAATATCAGAGTGCTCCAGCGGAAACGTAGTTATCAGTTTCATCTACGCTGGGGCGCCAAGCTCCACCGATTCTGCGATTTCCCCCAATCCGCGTCGCGGAACAGGGCCAGATGATGCTTGGTGGCGCTCGGCGTCCGCGTCGGTTCGGCGAGGCCAGATTACTCAGGCAGCTTCACTCACGCCGGCCTGCTCTTTCGCTCTCCGCTGGGCGTGCATGATGAAATCGAACATGAGCGACGCAGCGGCGGCGGCGTGAGTCTCGAGCAGCTTGTGGCCCGCATCGAGAACATGGGCTTCCATCCTCGGCAGAGCCCGCATCCATGACAGGACCTCGGCGAGATCGAAGAAGGGGTCGTGGCGTGCCCAGACCATCAGGGAAGGCGGCTGCCAGCGCGCGAGATATTCGGCGATTTCGTCGAACCGGGCGACGTAATTCCCATAGTCCTTGACGAGCGCTCGCTGGGTATCCATCCGGCCCAGCAACTGCATCACCCCCCAGTCTTCCTCCCAGCTTTCGGCCGGGACTCGCGCGGCCACGTCCGGTGGCATCCCGCCGAGATACCCGTTGCGCACGCCCTCGAATGTCAGATGTGCGGTCGCAGCCGCTTCGTTCTCCGGGTTCGGATGCGACCAGTAGGCCATCACCGGGTCCCATTGCGACGCGAACCCGGTTCGATGAGCGTTGGCGTTCTGAACGATGAGGCCCAAGACCTGTTCCGGTGCCTGCATGGCGATGTGAAACCCCACCGGCGCACCGAAATCATGAAGGTAGATGTAGCGCGGCCCGACCGCGAGCCGGTCCAGCAGCTCCGAGATGGCTTGGCCAAAGGCGGGAAACGATGGCGCCGGCAAAACGTCCGACTCGCCGAAGCCGGGTAGATCGGGCGCGATCGCGTATGCGGCCTTTGACAGCTTAGGCACGACTTTACGAAAATAATCCGCCGAGCCCGGAAAGCCGTGCAGGAGCAGCACCGCGGGCTGGGACGCGTCACCTGCAGTGATAAAGGACAACTCCGTGCCGCCGGACAAGCGAAGTCGTTGACGGGTCGCCGAGCGCATTCGGGCTCCTCAAAACGACTGGTCTGAGCGCTCATCCGCGCCAGCGCGCGAGGCGCCTCAGTCATTGCCCCGAACAAACGGGCGAGACCAGTGCGAGTTCCGCGGCGCTGAGGCAAATTGACCGCGCGCGCCTAAAGTTCCGGCTGCGCCAGTGTATCCATCATCGGCTCCAGCCAGGCGTCGCGCTTGACGATGCCGAAATGCGTCGTGCCGGGCAGCACGGCCAGACGAGCCTTCGGGATCAGGTTCGATATGTCGACCGCGTGAGCGACCGTGACGAAATCGTTGTCGCCCACCGCGACCAGCATCGGCGCCCGGATCGTGATCACGTCAGCAACGCGCGCCGCTCGACGATGAAATCGGTCAAAGCCTCGGCGAATGCGTCGCGGTCGGCGGCCGCAATCTCGAGGCTCAACGCATACATGCCGCGCGGCGCGAGATAGATACCCTTGCGCAGCATATGGAAGAAAAACAGCTCCTTGAGCTGCTGGTCAGCTGCGCGCACGTCGCGCGCCGAGCGGATCGGCGCGCGACTGAAGTGAATGGTTCCGAGCGAGCCGAGCCCGGTGAACTGGAGCGGCGCCTGGTTCTCGATCGCGATGCGATTGAGATCGGCGCGGAACCGGTCGCCGGCCGCGGACAATTCGGACGCGGCCTCGCGCGTATAGATCTGCGTCAACGCGGCGTGGCCTGCGCTCATCGTCAGGATATTGTTGTTGAACGTGCCGGCGTGGGCGAAGGCGCCGTCGCGCGCCGGATCGAACCACTCCATCAAGTCGCGCTGGCCACCGAACGCGCCGAAGGACATGCCGCCGCCGATATATTTCCCAAGCGTCGTCAAATCGGCGGATATGCCGAGCATCGCCTGCGCGCCGCCGCCCGACAGGCGCGACGTCATCACCTCGTCGAAGATCAGCAGCGCGCCGCAGCGGCTTGCTTCGGCGCGCAAGAGATCGAGAAAGGCGCGCTCGGCCGGCACGCATCCACCGGCGCCAAGCATCGGCTCGACCAGGATCGCGGCGCAGTCCCGCCCGTGGCGCTTCAACAAATCGGTCGTTCCCTCGACGTCGTTATAAACGCCGAGCACGACGTCATACGGCGCGTTGGTCGGCGCGCGTCCGTTGGCGAAGTTCAGCAGGCCGCCATGATAGCCGCCGTCGAACGCCAGGATCGTCTTTCGGCCGGTGATCGCGGTTGCCGTCGCCAGTGCCATTAGGTTGGCTTCGGTGCCCGAATTGGCGAAGCGCACGAGGTCGATCGACGGAAAGCGATTGCACACCGTTTCTGCGAAAATCGCCTCGCATTCCGTCTGTGCCGAGAGATTGAGTCCGATGGCGAGCGCGCGTTCGATCGCGGCGCGAATGACGGGATGGGAATGCCCAAAAAGGCCCGCCGTATATTCTCCGAGAAAGTTCGCATAGGAATGGCCGTCGACGTCCTGGAAGCGCGAACCCGTCCCTTGCGCGATCACCAGCGGGAACGGCCTGTGAAACAGGATGCTGCGCGTATTGCCGCCCGGCATCGAGCGTCGCGCGCGCTGATAATGATCGCCGCTGGCAGGATTGTCGCACGCGAACGCTTCGCGCGCTGCGGCGATAGCCACGGCCTTCTCCGTCACGTCGCGGTCCATCGACCGATTGGGTTCTGCAATCGACTCGCTCATGCGTCCTCCCTTGCACGTTAGCCGCGCTCGCCATCTTCATATTTTCTTCCTGTACACCGTACAGTGATTATTGTCCAGCGTACAGGTGGCCAGACGGCCGAAAGCGGTTTAAGGAGGAGCCATGCGAAGCGTGAGGTCAGGAACGGAGCAGCCTTGGCGAGAAAAGCGCAAGCGCAGGGCAAGCGGCGAGCCGGATCGGACCTGCTGACGCGCGACCAGGTCGTCGACGCAGCGCTGACCCTGATCGACGAGCAAGGCCTCGATGGATTCAGCGTGCGCGAACTGGCGCGCGCGCTGGGCGTTTTTCCAACCGCGCTCTATTGGCACGTCAAAGGCGGCCGCAACGAGCTGCTCGCGGCGGTTGCGGCGCGCGCGCTGGAAGGCGTCGCGCCTGCGCTCGGCTCGAGCGACGACTGGAAGGACTGGCTGCGCCAACTCTTCCGCCGCTATCGCAAGGCGCTGAGCCACCATCCCAATGTGGCGCCGCTGCTCGGCGCGCAGCTTGTCTCGAACGCAGGCGTCAACCTCGTGCTGGTCGAACGTATTCTCGCCACGCTGCATGCTGCAGGTTTTCGCGGTGTCGCGCTCGTCGACGCTTACAACGCCGCGCTCGCGGCGATGCTCGGCTATGTTACGCTCGAATTCGCACCGGCGCCGGCCGACGAACCGGACCGTTGGGCGAAGGAGTTTCAGCAAACGCTCAAGGTGTTGCCTGAAGGACGCTATCCGCACCTGCAGCAGAATTTTCAGCTGCTGGCCAACCGGGCCTTCGTGCTGAGATGGGAAAGCGGCGACACGAATCCGCTCGCCGGCGGATTCGAGATGTTCGTCGAGGCGTTCATGCTCGGGCTCGAGCGGAAGCTGCAGACGTTTCCTCCAGCTGCGCGCGCGCGGATTTAAGAAGCAACTCGCCGTCCGCATGCGCGCCAGTCAGGGTGGCCAGACACCAGTCGGGATCATCCGATTGGTCGCTATAGTCGTCGCATTCGCTGTCAGGTAAACGCCAACTGACAGCCAACGAAGTGATCTGAGATTGCTTTGTATCAAAGCTCTGGCTGCGCCAGCGCATCCATCATCGGCTCCAGCCAGGCGTCGCGCTTGACGATGCCGAAATGCGTCGTGCCGGGCAGCACGGCCAGACGAGCCTTCGGAATCAGGTTCGATATGTCCACTGCATGAGCGACCGTGACGAAATCGTTGTCACCCACCGCGACGAGCATCGGTGCCCGGATTGAGCGCAACTGGTCCTGTGACCAGCCCGGCCAGATCGCCAACATGACGTTCAGTCGTTCCAGAATTGCATCGAATGCGTCCGGGTCCGGCGCGCTGCGCTGGAAGCTGGCCCGCCACGCGGCGAAATCGGCTTCCGTCGGCAGCAGTTTGGCAAGCGCCGGCGAGGGCGTCGTGACCTCCCCTCGTTGCAGGCGCGCGAGATCCTCCCGGAAGCCGTCGATCTGGAACGGCGCGCCGAGCGTCGTGACTGTTCGCGCGAGATCCGGATGCCGGATCGCCAGGCCCGTGGCGATCATGCCGCCAAGGCTGTGGCCAAGCACATCCGCTTGCGCGACCTTGAGGTGGGCGAGGACGCCGGCGGTGTCCGTCACCATCTGGTCCAGCGTCATCGGCTTGGACGGCCGATCGGCGGTGTGTCCGTGACCTTGCTGCTCAATGGCGATCACGGGCCGACGTCGGCCGAAACGCGCGAGCAGCTCTGGCGTGAATGCGGTCTCGATCGTCAGCGCGCCGCCATGCAGCAGGACGAGCGGAACAGCGGATCGATCCAGGGGACCGCCATGGATCTCGTAGTGTACATCGATGCCGTCGATTCGTGCCGCGCCGCTGTTGCGGTCGCCGTCCTTCGCTTCAGCCTCGGACGCGCCATCGAACAGTCCAGCCGCCATGAAGGCGGCGCCCGCGAGCGCCGTCCTGCGGTCTACGCCAGGGGCCACCGTCATCGCGTTGCCTCCTGACCGGCTTGCGCTTCGACGAGAGCCGCCAGTTGCGCGGCGACGGTGCCCCAGCCTTCGTGGAAACCCATCTCCTCATGCCGGTCACGGTCCGCCCGGTTCTTGTGCATCACGTAGGCGGCATATTCGGTCCCGGCAGGATTATCCGTCAGGGTGATGACGGCTGTCATGAAGCCCTGCTCGGCCGGGCGCCAGCCACCGGTCAGCGCGTTTGTGAAGACGATCCGCTCGCGTTCCGCGACCTCGAGGAAGCAGGCCGTCAAATGCGGCGCGAAGCGGCCGCCTTCGCTGAGCTCGGTGACGAACGCGCCGCCGGGACGCAGATCCATTTCGACCACCCGGCACAGCGCCGGAGCGGGGATCCACCACTGAGCAAGACGGTCCGGATCAGCCCAGGCTTTCCATACCCGTTCTCGGGGCGCCCGGATGATGCGCGACATGTTCAGATCAAGGCCTAGGTTCTCCACCGCGTTCATCGCAACGTTTCCCTCATTTGTTTTCCAGAACGAAACGTTCCAGACGATCGGCGCGTCCTTCCCAAAGCGCACGCTGGGCCGACAGCCAGGCCTCCGCCACCGCGAACCGGCCCGGTTCGATCTCGCAAACGCGAACGCGCCCTTGCTTCTGCGTCCTGATCAGCCCGCTGCCTTCAAGGCAGCGGACGTGCTTCATGAACGAGGGCAGTGCCATCGCGAATGGCGCCGCCAGGTCGCTGACTGTCGCCGGTCCTGTCGCCAGTCGTCCCAGCACGGCCCTGCGCGTGGGGTCGGCCAATGCCTGAAACAAATCGGTCAGTTCGTCAGAATACTGTTCCACAAGGCTAAGTATCATCGATTGATACTTAGTGCAAGAGCTAACTATTGAAGAGGAGTCAAGCGGGTGTCAGTGCGGTGGCGCAAAGACTGCAATGAGCCAAATGTTAGCGGACGCTCGTCTGCGCATCCCACGGGGATGGCAGCGGGCCAGCCCGCGTAAGACTTCCCATGACGACGAGAGTCCGATGGGCACGCAACGACTGACAATTGCACTGGTCTTCGCGCTGATGCTGGCGTCCGGCTTTCTCGGCCTGCATCTGGCGGATCAGGCCGCCAATCGCTGGCCCGATCCGCATCCGCAACCGCTCGTCATGCGCCGGTAAGCCCGCCCGACGACGTTTTCACCACGGATCATGGCGACACCGGCCCATCGCCGATCTTGATCGCTCGTGGGATCGTCATGCTCGTCGTCGGCGTGGTACGAGCCGGGCCACACACGCCAGGAAGAGATGAGCCTCATGTCAACCGCGGACTTGGAAGAACGGATCCAGCGCGTGATCTCGGACTTGCGCGAGGAGACGACCGTTCCAGGCCGGTACGGTGCGCCTTGTCCGCTCCATCAGAGGATGGCGCAAACCGGCACACCGGCGGTGAGCGTGGGCGTGATCGAAAACTTCGACGTGGCCTGGACGCGTGGCTTCGGCACGCTGGCCGCAGGGGCGGAACCGGTGGCGGCGACGACGCCCTTCCAATGCGGTTCGCTCAGCAAGCCCGTGTTCGCGCTCGCGGTCATGAAGCTGGCCGAGAGCGGGGCCGTCGATCTCGATGCCGACGTCAACGACTACCTGACATCGTGGCGCGTTCCGGCCAACGACGGATGGCAGCCGCGCGTCTCGCTGCGGCACCTGCTGAGTCACACTGCCGGCACGACCGTCCATGGATTTGCGGGCTATCCGGCGTCGGGGCCATGGCCCACGGTGCCCCAGGTCCTGGCAGGCGCCCCGCCTGCGAACAATCAGGCCGTCGTTGTCGATGTTCTGCCGGGTACGCAATGCCGCTACTCCGGAGGCGGGACGACGATTGCCCAGCAGGTTGTCGTCGATGTGACGGGAACGCTTTTCCCCGACCTCATGCGGACGCTCGTCCTGGATCCGGTGGGCATGACGGATAGCGGCTTTGAACAGCCGCCACCCGCCACTGTCGCCACGCGCGCTGCCAGGAGCCATCCCTGGAACGGCACCGAGACCCAAGGCGGCTATCACGTCTATCCCGAGATGGCGGCCGCGGGCCTGTGGAGCACGGCAGCCGATCTTGCGCGGCTGGGCGTGGAGGTCGTGCGGGCACTGCGGGGGCAACCTTCCAAGCTCGGGCTGTCGCCGCAGACGCTGAGCAGCATGCTTCGCCCTCAGCTGCCGAACCAGGAGGCGGGGCAGGAGTTCATCGGGCTCGGTTGGTTCTGCTCGGGCAAGGAGGAGACCTTCCGCTTCTGGCACCATGGCTGGAACCATGGATACGTGGCCACCATGCTGATGCTGCCAGCCATCGGCAAAGGCGTGGTCGTGTTGGTGAATTCCAATCAGGGCTGGATGCTGCGCGGCGAGATCGCCGATGCGGTCGTTCGGGAAAACGGTTGGCCCACCCTCAAGGAGACGCCGCCGATCGGCGATATCGCGCCGGACATTGCATACGCCGGAACATATGAGAGCCCGAACGGACGGCTGCGCGTGGCGTCGGACGGCAACCGCCTTCTCGTCACGTTCGCGCTCCAGCCGGCGCTCGCAGTGTATCCCGCGGCCGCCGGCGCATTCTCCGCCAGGGCGATCAACCTGCAGCTGCGATTTGCCGGCGCCGATCCGGCAAGGCCATCCGAACTGACCGTCGTCACCGGCAGCAAGACGGAATTGTTCAAGCGCGCCGACTGAAACGGCGGCCATTGACGTTCGCGTCGGCCCGCTCGGCGTCGGTAAGCGACGGCGCCTGTCGCAGATACCCGACCACGAGATGCGTGGCCTCGTCGATGAGCGCTGCGACCATTTCGTCCGTGAGGGTGTCGGAACGGTGCAAGACCGCTGTGTGCGCCAGCGCCTCGATCGAGGTCACGCACACAAATGTCGCAAGCTCCAGGTCGACGGTGCGAAGCTCATCCCTATGGTCCTCGAGATAGGCTTTGAAGAGGGCATAGTACTGGCGATTGAAGGCTTCTACCTTCTCAAGCCGTCCCGTGCGCGGAAGCTGCTCCGTCAGGACGCGATGAAGCTTGGGGTCGATGCGATGCGCCTTGATCGCGACCGCAACAAGCGTGCGCACCGCTGTCTCGATCGGCTGCGCGGCAACCTCCGCCAGCGCGCCACGGACGACCCGCATGGTTTCCTGGTTGTGGCGATCGATGACGGCGACAACGAGGGCCTCTTTGCTGGGGTAGTACTGATACAGCGAGCCAACGCTCACGCCCGCTGCATCGGCGATGCGGTTGGTGCTGGCTTTGTCGAAACCCTCCCGGACCAGAATGCGCGCCGTCGCTTCAATCAGCGTATCGACCATCGCGCGCGATCGCTCTTGAGAGGCGTTCTTCCTGGGATTCGTGAGGGGTCTGCGCGCCATGAGATCCAGATGCGAGTGGAGAAATAATACGAGCGATCGCTCGTATTATAGCCCGCCGATGCGGGAGAATGGAACCTCGTTGGCACCGGCCGCAGGTTCTTGAGCGTGGCCGTTCTCCGCGAAGGGCCAATCGATCAGACGCAAGGGGAAGTTGCAGTCCGTCGCAGCCTTTGCCGGTTGGAGCGCATGACGGGTAGGGGTATCATGGCGTCGCCCCAACTTCATTGATCGTGGCGCGCGAAGCCCTTGGCTTCTCAGAACGCCAACAAGTTCGGGCCGTTTGGAAGCGCTTCGAGAGCTTCAATAGGGTTCGGGTAAGCATCGGTAAGCATGGCCACCGAGGGCACGCCATCGGCGATCACATGACGCCGTGGGGGTGATGCCAGCCCCGGACCGCTGTGCTTCCGGAAGACAGGCGAGACCCCGATGAGCACGCAGCAAGCCACGATCGCGCTGGTATTCGTCTTGATGCTGGCGTCCGGATTCCTGGGGTTGCACCTGGCGGGGAAGGCTGGCGAGCGCTGGCCAGACCCGTATCCGCAGCCTCTCGTCTTGCGCAAATGAGACTGCGGTGCCGGATTATCCTTTGGCCGTTTCAGGCGGCGCCGGCTGCTTGGCCGCAGGCTTGCTCGATGTAAAATCCCATCCCGCCAGGGACAAGGTGAGCGCAACGACGCAGAGAACGACAGCGATCAGGGTTTCAAAGAAACTTTTCATGTGATGCCTCACGATCAGCGGGCGGCCCGCGTGCCTTGTCTGATCGCGAGATCCTACGATCGGCCGGTATCGCGAGGATGCCGTCATGGGCACTCCTGTGTATCGCCTGTATCGCAACATCGCCGTCCTTTGCTGGCCGCGAAGGTAGGCGGCAGCATTCCTCGACGCGTTCTTCTGAGCGTATCCGGCGCGGTCATGGGATGCGGCCCGAGATGCAGAGCAACGGCGTCCCACCCTCCGTCATCAGCGGTTCATCGACGCAAAAGCCGGCCCGCTCGAGCACGGGCTTCAGTTTCCCGGCCAGGGCGGGGAGTTGTCGCGCCGGCGGCGGCTGATAGACCAGATGCAGCACGCCGCGCAGGGCCAGTGCGTTTCTGACCGCCGCCAGCGCGCCGGCGCCATCCGTCCAGAACACGTTGACGTTCACGGCGAAGATCTTGTCGTAGCCGCGTGTGGGCAGGTCGGCGTCGCACAGCGCGAGTGCGTGAAAGACGGCCTTGCCGGCAGTGATAGGGTCGCGGTTCCGTGCCACGGCCGCCTTGATCGCGACCGGCGAACGGTCGATGGCGGTGATGGTGCCCGTCGTTAGCTGGTCACAGATCAAGGCAACCACCACACCGCGACCGCAGCCGATCTCGAGCAGGCGATCGGTCGGCCGTATGTCAAGTCGATCGATGGCCCAGAGGAAACGTCTCGGGATTGTCGGCGGCGGCACGATGCCGTCAGCTCTTGGCCAGTCGCTCGATCAATGCCATCGCCGCGGCCGGCGCCTTGGGCTTGAAGCCGTTGATCATGTAGATGAAAACATCGCGCGTCTTGGGTGGACGCTTCTCGGGGCTGCCGATCAGCTTGAAGTCATCCGGCCCGCCGCCCTGCGCCCAGGCGCGCGCCCGGCCGGCCCAGGTATCGAGGGCCTTGGCGGCGTAACCGGTCTTTTCCTTCTCCGACGCGCGCTGCAGGCGGGCATAGACAAACGGCGCGGTGACATCGGGGATTTCAGGGAAGCCTTCCTTGTCGGTCAGCACCGTGGCGACATTGTAGGCGCGCAGCAGGTCGATGAACGCCGGCACACGGTAGCTGTCGTGGCGCACCTCCACGACATGGCGCACGTCGCGCCCCTCGACGCTGGTGGGCAGGAGTTTCAGGAAGGCCTCGAAATCGGCGGCGTCAAACTGCTTGGTGGGCAGGAACTGCCAGTTGATCGGCCCCAGCTTTTCCTTCAGCTCCATCACGCCGCTGGCGAAGAAGCGCTCCATCGACGAGCCGGCCTCGGCCAGCACGCGGCGGTTGGTCGTGAAGCGCGTACCCTTGACCGAGAACACGAAGCCATCGGGCGTTTCCTCGCGCCAGCGCGCGAAGCTCTCCGGCTTCTGCGAGCCGTAGTAGGTGCCATTGATCTCGATCGAGGTCAGGTGCTGGCCGGCATATTCCAGCTCTCGCTTCTGCGCCAGGCCGTCGGGATAGAACGTGCCGCGCCAGGGTTCGAAGGTCCAGCCGCCGATGCCGACCCGGACGGCGCCGGAGGTTCCACGTTTGCTGCTCGCGCTTGGCATGAGGCCTCGGTCTTCCTGCGGCCCGCGCCGCGGCGCGCAGCCTCACCGGGTTGCGGGTCCCAGTCAACAATTTTGGACCGCGCGCGTCCACGCGCGCATCTCTTGCGAAAGCTTCGCTTCGCCCTGTGCGCGGCAGCGACAACGATCACTCGCTCTTCGCTTCGCTCCGAGCGAGTGCGGGCGTGGACGCCCGCGGTCCGAAAGCTACTCCGCCGGGAACCGCTTTTCATATTCGTCGTCGACCACGGCGAGCGCCGACCAGAACGGGCGCGGCGCGTTGCCGGTGAGGATATCGATGAGCACATCCAGGTGAACGTGCCAGCCGCCGGCGACGCTGACCTTGCCAGCCCGGTCGCGCAGGCGGCGATGGGTGACGACCAGCAGGACGTTGGTGCCTTGCGGGCTCAGCTCGAATGTGACCTCCGAATCGTCGTCCGGCGTTGTGCCCCAGATGAAGCTCAGCAGCCGCGGCGGCTCGCAGCGCGTGACCGTGCCGTGGTTGGTGTGGCCGCCTTCGTACTTCTTGTAGCGCTCTGGCGTCGGTTCCTTCTTGGCCGACAGCTCCGCGTGGTTGAAGTGCAGTTCCACCGCACCGCCGACGCGCAGATCCATCGACCCGCTGGCCAGCCACTGCCGGCGTTTGTCGCTTTCAGTGAGATAGGCCCAGACCCGCTCGATCGGGCCCGGCAGAACACGTTCGAGACGGACGGCGCCGGTTTCGGTCTGAACGCCGTACTCGCTCATCGTTCGCTCCTTTTCCTCGGTTTCGGCTCGGGTTTGCGTAATGCCTCGAGACCGTCGAGACGATCGGTCCAGAAACGCTCGTAATCGCGCAGCCAGTCGTCGGCCATCGCCAGCGGCTCAGGCACGAGACCACACATGTGCGATCGCCCGCACACCAGGCGGCGCAGCAGGCCGGCCCCCTCCAGCACCCGCACATGCTTGGAAGCCCCCGCGAACGACATGGCAAACGGCGCGGCCAGCGTGCCGATGCTGAGATCGTCGTCGGTGAGGCGCCGCAGCATCAACCGCCGGGTGGGGTCGGCCAGCGCATGAAAGACGGCGTCGAGCCGGGTGGATTGTTGTTCAACCATATAGTTTAATATAGAGAGTGCATGCAGAATAGTCAACCGAGAAGTTTAGTAATGAAAATGCATCCCTCCCCCAACGCAGTTGGGGAGGTGGCCGAAGGCCGGATGGGGAGCCGACGTGGTCTTCGTTACCGAGACCCCGTCGGCTCCCTGAGCAACCGGGAACATGGGTAACACTATGGACCGGGCACATGGGTAACAGGTTTCGCTTTCTGTTCCGCTTTGCGGTGGCCCGGCCGGGCCGCCGCAAAGCGGAACAGCTTCTTCGTCT
>Ga0187894_10002032_pt1 | contig 24830 bp, 20 predicted proteins | sample GBC1701081metaG_FD_136650 | JGI IMG/M metagenome (GOLD analysis project Ga0187894, IMG submission 136650) | White microbial mat communities from a lava cave in the Kipuka Kanohina Cave System on the Island of Hawaii, USA - GBC170108-1 metaG ... | reverse complement strand
GTTGGAGCGATGAATGGTTGGCGGAATTCGGCGATGGTGGTCCTGGCGTTCGAACGGTTGATCGGTCTTGGCCGCGCTTAGCTTGCGCCGCATGCCGAACCGAACCCATCAATGAAACGACCTAGCAGATGATCAGGCGCTAGTGCCCCTTTCTCGCCTGAACCGATGCGACGCTTGTGAAGAAACCACAGGATAGGCCATAGGGAGAGATGATCAGAAGCACCGTCGTCGTTCAGGGATCGCTTGCTTATGCAGCTCGCCGTGCGGCCGCCGCACGCGGCGCTCAAAGCGGGCTGCAGATCATGACGATGGCTCAATTGGCGGGTCGGCTCGCCGGCGGCTTTTTGCATCAGGCGAGGGACGAGGAACTAGAGCGCGCCGTGCGTGCTGCTCTCGACGCTGGCGGGTTTCAGGAGATAGAAGACATCCGGCATCTACCTGGAATGACCCGCGCGATTACGAGAACCCTGCGCAAAGCGTGGCACGCGGATCTTCTCCTTGCCGGCATAGCAGCCGCGGGCAGCGCACGAGTCAGCGACCTGGCGCTGATCGAAACGCGCGTGAAGGACGTTCTACCGTCCTCCGCCCTACTGCCTGCTGACCTCAGGGACGCGGCGTTGGCCCGCGCCGGCCTCGCGCCAACCCTGCTGGGCGATGTTTGTATCGACGGCGTCCATTTCATAGAGCCGGTATGGCGGCCCCTATTGCAACGGCTCGGCACCGTAGTGTCCGTTGTGTGGCGCGCGCCGCCCATCACCGACACCCGCTGGTTTCAGGGGATCGTCACAAGGGCCTCGGCTGTCGCGGCGCTACCCAATTTGGTGACCTGCGCCGATCCGCGGCACGAAGTCGTTGAAGCGCTGCGTTGGGCGCGGAGCCTGTTGGCTTCAGGCCAAGCGACAGCCGGAGAGATAGCTATTTGCGGTGTTGCGACTGAAGAATGGGACGACCATGTTCTCGCGCTGGTGGCCGAGTCGCGGCTCCGCATCTCCTTTTCCCATGGCATTCCCTGCCTTAGCACGGCGGATGGACAACGCTGCGCCGCGCTGGCGGATGCGCTGCTCCACGGCCTCAGTCAGGACCGGGTTCGCCGCCTGCTGGCGCTGGCCGCCGGGCATGGGACGGTTCTTGATGTCTTACCGCAGGGATGGCTTCAAGTGTCGCGCGGCGCATCTCTCAACTCTGTCGAAGAGTGGACGCGGGCGCTCGAGGGCCTGCCGCTGGCCGAGATTGACCCGAAGCCCATCGTTCTGCCTCTGCTGTCCCTTCTGGAAAAGGGGGCGGACGGCGCCGACGGGGCGGCGGACGCTTTCCTGCGTGGCCGGTCGCGGCGTCTCTGGGAGCGGGCGACGAGAGCCGCACCTGCCGCAGCGCTCGAACTCACGCTCAAAACCATCCGGATTGAGGAAGACCATGATCCGGCGGATTCCATCGTGTGGTGTCCCGCATGGCAATTGGCCGCCGCACCCCGTCCCTGGGTACGGTTGTTGGGGTTGACCAGCCGCGGCTGGCCGCGCTGGTTTGGTGAAGATCCACTGCTTCCGGATCATATCGTACGCGCGGCCGAGCTTGACCCCGATCCGCCCGCAATTGCAGACCGGCGGGTATTTGGCATCATCAGTGCCCTAGTCACAGGTGGAATCGCCGCTTCACGAAGCCGGCGCAACGCCCAGGGTGGCCTGACCGGTCCGAGCCCACTTCTTCCACCGGGCATCAACAGCCGTGCTCTCGCCCGGACGCGCTTGCCGGAGCATGCGCTCAGTGAGGGGGACAGGCTTGCCGCGCGACCGCAGGAGGCGCTGGAATCCCCGCTTGTCAGCGCGGCGGTTCGCTGCTGGCAGGACTGGCACACGGATTTGCTGACGGCGCACGACGGCATGGTGAAGACAGGGCATCCGGTAATCGCCAGCACAATCGCGGTTGTGCAGTCGCCAACATCGCTGACCCGCATGCTGCGCGATCCGCTGGGATTCACTTGGCGCTACGCCCTTGGGTGGCGAGCGCACGAAGACCGGGAACGGCCGCTGACCCTCTCGCCCCAGGAGTTTGGCCGCCTCGTACACGAGCTTCTTCGCCGCACCGTCGATTCGCTTGAACCGACCCCAGGATTTATTGTCGCCCATCCGCACGAGATAGCGGACGCACTGGACGCAGCTGCGCGCTTCGTTACCGCTTCGTGGCCCCTGGAACGGCCGGTGCCGCCGCATGTGCTCTGGGTCAACACTGTTAGACAGGCCACGGAGTTAAGTTTAGCTGGCCTCTCCTTTGAGAAGTTCACAGAAGCGGGGACGCGCAGCTGGACGGAGGTGCCTTTCGGGGAGGCCGAAGGCCAGGCCGCTACCGGCGGCGATGGACCGTGGGATCCCTCTCTGCCGGTAAGGATTCCCGGCACGCCTGTCAGCATCCGTGGAAAGATTGACCGCGTCGATCTGCGGGCCGCCGGTGTCGCCGTGCGCGTCACAGACTATAAAACCGGCCAGAAGCCTGATGACGCGGAGACAAGAATCCTTGCTGGCGGCGCTGAGCTGCAGCGGATTTTGTATGCGCTAGCCTGCCGTCAGCTTCTTCCCGATACGCGCACCATTGTCGCCCGGCTGATTTACCTGAAAGACCAACCTACGCAGCACCCGCTCTCCAACCTGGAGGATATCTTCGCGCAGGTTTCCCAGTTCGTTGTGGCGGCCTGTACCGCCCTCGAAAGCGGAAGCGCGCTGCCCGGCGTCGCCGCGGATCAGCGCACCAACGATCTGCGGCTCGCACTCCCCGCCTCACCCGGCTATTTCCGGAGAAAGCAGAAGGCATTTCAAGAGGCAGCCCGCGATCTCGCGCGCTTCTGGGATGCCCCATGAAGACGCGCGCCGATGATGCCGATCGTATTCGCGCGCTCACCGCGCTTGGCGAGACTCTACTTGTCGAGGCCGCCGCGGGTACTGGAAAGACGTCGCTGCTTGCTGGCCGCGTCACGATGTTACTGGCTAGCGGCGTCCCGCCGCGGAACATCGCCGCCATCACGTTTACTGAGCTGGCCGCGGGAGAGCTGCGCGCTCGCGTTGAACGGTTTGTGATCGAGCTTCTGAACGGAATCATTTCGCCTGATCTTGCCCTCGCCGTTGGAGTGGCCCTGACTGCGCCGCAGAAGACGGCGCTCGCAGCGAGCCGCGCGCACCTTGACGACTTGACAGCGACGACCATTCACGGGTTCTGCCATGCGCTGCTGCGAAGCTACGCGATCGAGGCGAATATCGATCCGGGCGCGGACGTCCTCGATGCAGTCCAGACTGACTTCGCGTTCGGTGTCGTGTTCGAACGGTGGCTGAGGCGGCGCCTGGCGGAGACTGCCGACGAAGGAGACCCTGTTGCCGTCATGGCCCGCCGCGACCCGACGGAGGCCGTCGACACACTGAAAAAGCTTGGCAAGTTCCGCCGCGATTTTCGGACGGCGCTCCCGCTGCCTTCTGATCTCAACGAAGACGCCGACGCGGCCCTTGTCGAGAGCGTGCGTGAATTCCGCCGGTGGCTGAACGGCACGCACGCGCCGGACAAGGCGCGGGCCGACGTTGAGGGATTAGAACGGCTCGCTGCGTTTTATCAGGGGGCGTTCCGTCCGCTGCCGTCCTTCGCGCGGCTCTGGGACCTCGCGCATCCGCCCCGGGTCGGGGCGATGCGCTGGCAATCTTTTGACCTGCGCCCTTATGAGCGACTCGGGGCGTGGAAAAGCGTTGCCGGCAAGAATGATGGGCAGCGGCTCGCACAGGAAGCTTGCGCGCATTACGAGCGGTGCGGCGCCGCGCTTCGGACTCTGCTTGGGAGGGTCGCGACAACGCTGGTAGCTTCATTCTCATCAGAGCTCGACGAATTACTCTCCGATTTCGAGACGTTCAAGCGCAATGCCGCGGTGCTCGATTTTGATGATCTTCTTCTCGGAGCGCGGCGGCTCCTGCGCACGCACGAAAAGGTTCGGCAAGCGGCGTCCGAGCGCTACTCACGGATACTCGTTGACGAGTTTCAGGACACAGACCCGGTTCAGGCGGAGATCCTATTTCTGATCGCGAGCGCGGCAGGCGCTGAGCCGTCTTGGCAGCAAAGAAAGTTGCTGCCCGGCGGCCTCTTTATGGTGGGCGACCCGAAGCAGGCGATATACAGTTTCCGGGGGGCGGACGTCGCCTCGTACATGGACGCCCGCGAAGCGGTGGAGCGGCAGTACCCGGGCAACATCCTCCGCATAACGGCGAGCTTCCGCTCGCGCGAAGACATCTTGGCTCACGTCAATCTCTGCTTCCGCGAAAGGCTGGGGCAACAGGCGCCTGGTTACGTCGCTCTGCAATCCACGCTCGGCAAAGCCGAACACGGGTTGCCCTGCGTCGTGAAAGCGACGGTCAAGATCGGCGAGAGAAGCAAGATCGCTTTCATCCGCGATGAAGAAGCCCGCACGGTCGCGGCGGTGTGTGCCCGGCTGATAGGGAATATCCGGGTGCGGCGGTCGGGTGGACAAGTGGGACTGCTTGTTCCCGGCGATATTGCTTTGCTCGCGCCGGTAGGAACCGATCTCTGGCGCTATGAGCGGGCGCTTGAGGACAACGGATTACCACTAGTCTCGCAGGCGGGCCGGAGTCTGTTCCGGCGGCAAGAAGCCCAGGATTTTGTCGCCCTCGTTCGCGCGCTTGCTGACACGCGGGACACGCTCGCTCTTGGAGCCTTGCTACGTGGCCCTTTGGTCGGCCTGACAGAAAAGGAGCTCCTCGACATCGCCGCCAGCCTTCCTCCAGAAGTGACGGCGTCCGGGGAGCCGCCGCGCCTGACGCTGCGAACCCCGCCGGCGCACATCCACCACGCGATGGCTCGCGAGGTGCTCATAATATTGCGCGATCTGCAGCGGCGCGCGCGCACGACAACACCGTTCCTTCTGCTTGCCGAAGCGGCCGAACGGCTGCGCGCGCGGGCGTCTCTGGCCGCGCGCGGCGCGGACCAGGCCGCGCGGGCGCTGGCCAATCTGGATCTTCTGATGGAACGCGCGCGCGCCTACGGCGTGCGCGGTCTCAGGCAACTGGCGCGTGACATGGGGGCGGATTGGGAAGGCGGACCGCTGGGACCAGAGCCCTATGACGAGGCCCGGGTGGATACCAGTGGCGAGGCCATCGAGATCATCACCGTACACAGTTCAAAGGGGCTGGAATGGCCCGTTGTCATTCCCATCAATATGGGGTCGGAACTGAGGCGTAGGGATCCGTTCATCCATCGGCGGCACGACGACACGTCGCATTGGGTCCTTGGCGACGTTGTGCCGCCGGCCATCTCGGATGCGATCGGGCGCGACGACAAAGAGCGCGCAGAAGAGCGCGAGCGGCTTCTGTATGTCGCCTGCACGCGAGCAATCGACCTGCTTATCCTTCCCGAGTTCTCAGCACCACGGCAGAACTCGTGGGCGCAACTTCTTGACCTGAAGCACGGCGGCCTACCCGAACTGAACATGGCCGGTTTTGCGCGGCAACCAGTCGTGCGCCCGGAAGTCCCTCTCAACGTTCAGACCGCAGCGATCTTCGCCACTGAGCAATCCGTTGCCGACAACGCCTCGAAGCCCATCAGATGGGTTAGGCCGAGCGATGGTGACCCAGATCGTCAAGTACTCAAGGCAGCAGTCCTCGAGACGATTGCCGACGTGGATGTCGAAAGCCCGACGATTGCGGGTAGCATGGCGCGCGGCCTTATTCTGCATAAGCTCATTGAAGAACTACTGACCGGCGAAGTCGCGGACAACGCGGCGGCGATTAAATCCCGGGCCTTTGTCCTGCTTGATCAACTTGGTCCTTTTGATGGTCCGGAGCGCCCGGATGCGGCAGAGATGGCGACCACCGCTGCGCGCACTCTAACACTTCCGGGCGTCGCCGAATGGCGTGGCAAGTTGTTGCCGGAAGTTACGATTTACGCGGCGCGGGACACCGGCGACACGCTGATCGCCGGACGTGCCGATGCGATAGCCTATGCCGATGGCGAGCCGGCCATAGTATTTGACTGGAAGAGCGACGTCGCTCCGACGGAATCGGATCGGCAGATCTATGGCGGCCAACTGCTGGAATACCTGACGGCTTTAGGCGCACCGAGAGGCGCCGTAGTCTACATGAGCGTTGGGCAGGTGCAGTGGATCGACGGTATGGGACGGGCCGGATCAAATTTGACTGGGGACCTTGATCAATGATTGGGAGGGGTACGCCGGGCAAATAGTTTATGCGGACTCCCTGCTCAATGACCTTGGTGGCCAACTATGTTTCCAAGCTGCGCACGAGGGTCCCTATCGCGCAACGACAAGGAAAACGACGAGATCGCTCGGTGAAAGCGCGATGGTTAGAGATGAGCCGCGCTCAGTGGCGGAACTAGGACTATTCCACCAAGAAAACCTCTTTCGTCGCCCGCCGGTTGATAATGTTGCCCAAAGTACACACAAGTTCATTTTTTTGCTGCTACCTAGCTGCTACCTAGGAACGGTGCCGCGAACGTGCGTCAAAATGAACGCCTTTTAAGATCTTGAACTGTATGGATGAAATGGTGCCCAGGGGCGGAATTGAACCACCGACACGCGGATTTTCAGTTCTCCGAGCCGTGCCTCAGACCAAGTGCCAAGGACCCTCGCGGGAGCGCGGGACAATTGTGGCTCATGGATATCCCGCTCGCTTAGTGGGGACAGGTGTGCCGGATCTTCCGCGAGTTTCGGCGAAGATCCTCAGGCGCTGACCGCCGATCCTTGCCAGTGTAGATATGGGAACAGCTGATTTTCGACTGGACGAGGCTGGCCTGCCGTAGGACTATTCCAGTCCAACAGACTGCTTTTCAGGGAGGATCAATGCATCGACATGAGCTTCTGCATTACCCCCCTTGGTACCTCGATCTTGGGTAGATTGAGTTCGGGCGACTCGATGCCGCAATCAAGGACTTGCTCTGCCGAAAGCTCGGCCAGCACCCTGGCGGTCCGCCGCCTGCTCCACCAAGTTTGTATCCTTTCATTCGTACGTTGCAGCGCCGAGACCAGTATCGACGCGTGACGGCCAGACAACCGCAGCGCATTGCGCTTTTCCATGGCGTTTCCCTTCACGTTTCCAACGGCTGCTAGCATGCGCCTCCGCCGTTCAGCGGCTGTTCGGCCTGGCGTCAGCGAGCTGTTACGAGGACCCGGTGGTCGCTAAATCTGCGCTAAATCGGCAATCTCTCCCGTGCTAGCCTTAGGCTCATGAGGGCGATGGCATGAAAGCAAGGCTGTTTGGCGGATTGGAAATCGCGGGCTGGAACGGTCCGGGGGGCAAGTTCGCCGCACGGAAGCCAGCACTTGTCTTTGGCATTCTGGCGCTGGCAGGCCCCAAAGGCATCCGGCGGGAACGGCTGTGCAGTCTGTTATGGACAGATCGCGACGAGCCTCAGGCGCGCGCAAGCCTTCGTCAGGCCCTGGTGGAGCTTCGCCGACAGATGGCCGCCGACGGAACTGCAGGCCTGGAGATTACCGGTGACTCCGATCTGATTGCGCTCTCAGCACCCGCGGCTGACATCGATGTCTGGTGCTTTGATGAGCTGCTGAAGGTACAGGATATCAGCACACTTGAGGCGGCGGCAGAGCTTTATGGCGGCGAACTTCTGAGCGGTGTCGAACTGCCCAAAGCTGCCGCCGGCTGGGCCGCGCCGATCCGGGAGGATTATGCCAGGAAGGCGTTGCGACTTGTTGATGAGCTTAGCGCTGAGGCAGATGTCACATCCTCTGCCATTGTGGCGTGCGAGCGGCTGGCCGAACGATTGCTACGCGTCGATCCATCTGCAGAGGAAGCTCACCGGACACTCATCCGCATTTATCAACGGCGAGGAAAGACGAGCGCCGCTGCCCGCCAATTCCGCCTGTGCGCAGAGATACTCAGAAAGACGTTGGGCGTAGACCCCGAACGCCAGACTGTTGCGCTCATGGAATCGGAAGCCGTGCACCACCCTGGCGCTGCCACGGCGGTGGGCGAAAAGACGGTGCGGCCGCTGTCCGACAGGCCGTCCCTTGTCGTCATGCCGTTCGAGAATCTAAGCGGTGCTGAAGACGAGCTTCTGGCTGACGGTTTCGTCGAGGAAATCACTGCGACCTTGTCCCGTATCCGCAACTTCTTGGTAATTGCCCGGCAATCGGCCTTTGCGGGCAAGGAGAGATTTACCGATGTCCGCCAGCTCGGCCAGGAGCTAGGCGTCAGATACGTGATTCAGGGCGCACTGCGCCGGTCAGGAGCCAATGTCCGCATCACGGTGCGTCTGGTCGAGGCGGAAAGCCGGGCCCTCGTCTGGACAGAACGTTACGAGGGCAACACCACGGACGTGTTTTCACTGCAGGACAGGATTGCCGAACAGGTGGCGGGAGCAATGCACCCGGCGCTGGTGCAAGCCGAGATTGAAGCGGCGAAGCGCAAGCCGCCGGACAGTCTCAAGGCCTATGAGCTCCTTCTGCAAGCGCAATCGAAGATGTGGAGGCGGGTGGAAAGCGAAAACCAGGATGCTATTAGGCTCCTCAATCAGGCCATTGCCATCGATCCCCGTTATGGCCGCGCTTACGCGCTTCGGGCCTGGTGTCATTCACAAAACGTTGTCTATCTCTGGACAGTTGACGCAGAACGCGAGCGGCAGCTCATTCGCAAAGCCATCGATGCCGCAGCGCCGCTCATCGGCGATGACCCTCTCGCCATGACGGCACTAGGGGCAGCATTGGGTCAAAGCCTGGGGGAAAGGGATCGCGCGCGCACCTACATCGAAGCAGCGCTAGCGCTCGACCCCAACAGCGCCTGGGCGTGGGCAAGACGTGGCTGGATTATTGTCCAGGATGAAGAATTCGAAGCGGCGAAGAAGTGTTTCGAAAAGGCCATCCGGTTAAGTCCACTCGATCCGCTTGCATTCAATTTCAGGTTCGGAATTGCTACCTGCCTGGGCCATATGGAGCAATACGAGCAGGCATCCCGATTATTGCGGGAGTTGCTCAACGTCTATCCTGATGTGGCATGGGGACATCGAATGCTCGCTGCTTTCGCGGCATTGGCGGGAGACCTGGAGACGGCCCGCGCTTCCGTCAAAGCGTTGCTGGACGCCCATCCCAATGCCTCGATCGCTCTTATGAAACGCAATCATCCGGGACGGAACACACCCGGGCTTTTCAATCGCCTGCTCAAGGGATGGAGGTTGGCGGGACTCCCGGAGGAATAGCAAGGGGCAGAAATCAGCTCCAACGTTGTGCGAAGGATTCTGATGAGAATAGCTACAGGCACGGGCGACCGCACTCGGGATTATATGGCCAATGACAAAGCAAACAGAGGCTCATCTGATCCTGGTCGGGGGGAACAATGGTAGCGGACCTCTGCTACCATTCCCCGGAGGAGTGGGACACCAGCAGTAACACACGCGGATTTCGTCGTTTTGAGAAGACACTGCAGTTCTGACACAAGGCACAATGCAGATGACTCAGATTCGTAGCTAGAGGAGCGCAAGATGTGACGAAATCATTTCTGGGTCTTATCCTTGCGTTCGCCAGACCATATGAGGGTATACGAGGGAAATGGATTGGCGAACCATCCGCTAACGTCTTGTTTTTCTTGAGCAAGCCTCGTCCCTCCGAGCCCGCCAACAGTTTAACAAATTGATTTTATTGTATTTTCTGGCTTGTTGACCCCACGGTTTGGGCTCGAACCCCTTGGGGTCTTAGAAACTTGGAAGTTCCGTGGGAAGCGGATGGTATGAGCATCGTGATCGACAGCGCGACAGCTCGCGCCGCTTGACGACGCAACGAAGGGTGCGACGCTTTCCAAGCGGAACCGGAAGTTACTATCTGGTCATTCGGCAGGTGGGATGGCGTCTCGAAAACTGACATTCGCACCGAACAGCAGATGCCGCGGTCAGCGCGTTGGTGAAGCTCGCCGCCGTGTCGCCGTTGCAGTCGCGGCCATACCCGTCAGGCAATTTCCTCGATCAGGGCCTTCGCCCGTTTTAAGCCAAGCGTATCGAAGCCTTCGGTGAACCGGCCAAAAATCGGAGCGACAAGATCGCGGGCCTCAGCTCGCTTGCCCTGATCGCGCCAAAGCCGCGCCAAGCTCACAGCCGCTTGCAGTTCGAAGCTCTTTGCTTGCTGCTCGCGGGCAACAGAGAGCGCCCGTTTCAAGTGAGCTTCCCCCTTCGCCAGGTCAGGCCGAAGGGACATAAGCGCGATTTCTCCGGCAATTCGATGCACATCGGCGGCGCACCACATTTCCTGCGTCGAGTCCGCCGCCGCGAGCGCTTCATTGATGCAGCGCCACGCCTCATCAAATTGCCCAAGTTCCGCGTGGGCGCTCGCCAGATTCGACAAATACCACGGCGCATATGCTGTCGCTCCCGTCGATCGAATTGCGGTCATCCCGGCGGTAAGCATCTCGACCGCATTCGAGGCTTGGCCAATCACGGCGAAGAACCAGCCTCGCAGCAGCATTCCATACGCCCTCCAGAACAAGGTGCGTTTCTGATCTGCCAAGCCAACGAGTTCATCGATGAGCTCGCTTGCCGCTTCGTAACGTCCGCAATGGATCAGCGTCAGCGATGTGTGTGAAAGGGCATACATCATCGTAGCGGCATGATCGCTCTCGCGGGCGTCCTTCAGGGCTTGCGCCGTGTCGGCGAGCGCAGCCGCGGGAGAGCCGAGCGCCCACAAGGCCACAGCCCGCCAGCAAAGGGCTGACACCCGCAGGTCGTGGCCAAATCGGGTTGCCAGCAGTTTATGCGCTGTCGGATCGTAAAGCCCGATTGCCCGATCGAGCTGCGCCCGTCCGTCCGCGATATTTCCGGCCAGCACAAGGGAAATGCCCACGAGAACATGCCCGATCAGTGTCGGCGCCGTCGTCTTCTGGTTTTGGGCGAGCGCCTGGAACTGCGCCGCCAGCTCGCGCACGACGTCTCCTTGAAACGCCATGCGGTTGACGACCCAGAAGCCGTAGAGAACCGAAAACAGCACCAGTGGATCTTCGGGCGTTTCTCCGAGTGCCTCCGCCTCATTGATGAATGCACGCGCTTGATCGAACGACGCTTTGGTCTCGGGCGCTGCATGGCCCTTGGTGTGCAAGAGTGCATTCGCAAGCCCGACTTGCAGCTTGATCTTTTCGCGGCGCAACACTGCCGTGGCCGGCAAAGTCGCAAATTGCCCCAGTGCTCGCGTGAGCTGCTCTGCCGCTTCGATCAAGGCCGAGCGCGCCAGAGATCGTTGTCCCGCTTTGGCCCACAAGCTTGCTGCCTTTTCGATCAGGCCGGCTTCACCGTAGTGGCGCGCCAGCAGCTCCGGCTGACCTTCGGCGGTCTCTGCGAACTGGTTCTCCAAAGTTTCGGCGATACGCGCATGAAGTGCGCGTCGCGGCTCGCGCAGCAGCGTGCCGTAGGCCGCGTCCTGCACTAGGGCGTGATTGAACAGATAGGTCGCATCCAGTGGCGTCCCTTGACGGATTAGTAAGCCGGCGGCAACGAGGCGCGCCAGTGCCAGACCCAGCTCCGGTTCAGGTTTGCATGCCACCAACGCCAGTAAGGCATGAGAGAATTCGCGGCCGATCGCGCCCCCGATCTGCGCGACCTCCCGCGCCGGACCCAGTCGGTCCAGCCGCGCCATCAGCGATGCATGCAGGCTTGCAGGGACGGCCGATGCCAGAGACGGGATCGCGGCTGTAGTTTGCCGCGCACTGTCCTCGCCCTGCGCCTCCAGGACTGCCTTGGTCATTTCCTCCACGAATAGGGGGATGCCATCGGTGCGCTCGAGGATGTCCTCCCGGACACTCGCCGGCAGGACTCTGTTACCAACGACGCGGTCGATCATGACTTTGGCATCGTGCTGCGTCAGTCGATTGATGGCGAGCTCCGTCAGGTGGGCTCGTCCCGCCCAAGACGGCTTGAATTCAGGCCTGAACGTCACGATCATCAGTGCACGAAGCTTTGCAACTCGATCTACTAATAGCCCGAGCAGCTCCAGGCTCGTCGGGTCGCTCCAGTGCGCATCCTCGAAAATCATGAGTAGCGGGCTGGAGTGCGTCAGCATCTCAATTTGCGCCATGAGCGCTTCAAGCGTTCTTTGCCTGTGCCGCTGCGGTGTCAAATCAGCCGAGGGGTAGCGCCCGTCGTTCGGCAGAGACAAGAGTTCGGCAAACAGGGCAGCATCCTGCGGCGGCGTCGCGGCATGCGCGAGCATCGAATCGAGCTTGTCGAGCTTCGTTTGCGGGCTGTCCTCACGCGCCAGTCCGGCTGCACGTTCCATTTGGTTGATGATCGGGTAGAGCGCGCTGTCCGTATGCTGCGGGGAGCAGAAATAGCGCCGCCGCTCGTGCCGCTGGGAGGCAAGCTGCTCTAGAAGCGCGGCGGTGAGGCGCGATTTTCCTATGCCAGCCTCGCCCGAGAGCACTACGAACTGACCTTCACCGGTCTTGGCCTTGGTCCAGCGCTGCAGCAGCAGTTCGGACTCTTCCTCTCGCCCGACGGGCGCAATCAACCCGTTCGCGCGCAGCGCTTCAAAACGGCTTTCCGCGGAACTCACCCGCAAAGCCGTCCACGCCCGCACAGGCCCAGCGATGCCCTTGAGATCCTTTAACCCGAGATCTCGCAGCTCGAAGAGATTGCCGAGAAGCTTGCGCGTGCTGTCGGCGATCACAACCGAGCCCGGTTCGGCAATTGCTTGAAGGCGAGCCGCCAGATTTGGCGTCTCGCCAACCACGCCGCGCTCTCGCGCTTCCCCGGATCCGATCAGGTCGCCCACGACCACCAGCCCGGTCGCGATCCCGACCCGCACGTGCATCGGCTCGCCCGCTGGCGTCACGAGTTTCGGCACCGCCTCGATGATCGCCAGACCTGCCTGCACCGCGTGCTCGGCGTCGTGCTCGTGGGCCTGGGGGTAACCGAAATAGACCAAGACACCGTCGCCCATATATTTGGCAACAAAGCCGCCATTGCGTTCGACCAGCGTCGCGCAACTGCGATGATAGGCGCCGATGACTTCGCGCAGGTCCTCCGGATCGAGCCTCGCTGACAGCGCAGTCGAGCCGACAAGGTCGCAAAACATCACCGTGATCTGCCGGCGCTCGGCAACGCCTTGAGAAGTTGTGGTGATCGGAGCGGCAGGTTCTGTGCGCGCAACGCTACCCAACTCCCCGATCGCGCGCAGCAATTTTCGGCGATCGCCGAGCGCGACACCTATATCCTTGAGGTCCTGATCGGTCAGGTCGGGCAGGACCGCGAGGTCGATACGGTTTTCGGCGAAGCGTTGGACGTACTCCGCCATGCCAAGCCTTTCGAGCCACTGCGCAATCTGCTGCATCACATTTTCCTGGAGGAATCATCACCGGGCGACCCGGTCAGCCCAGGCCGCCAAACGCAATCCGAGAATTCAATGCCTAGCATATTACGAACGAGAGTAACTGCTATTTTCCTGCTGCCTGAGGAGTGTTCCGATGTCGAGCCCATCAATAATATCAATTTGTTGGACCCAGATCGTCACTTCTTCACAAGTGGATTGATCGACGTCCACCCGTTGCGGCCTCCGCCGCCGATGAGATAAGCGAACCGAATTCGACAGCTTGATATCCTGTGATCAAGCAATCGCTTTGCGCGCCCGAAGAGATTCGAACTCCTGCCGCCAGACTCGTAGGTAGAGGAGCGCAAGGTGTGACGAAATCATTTCTGGGTTTTATCCTTGGGTTCGCCAGACCATAAGAGGGTATACGAGGGAAATGGATTGGCGAACCATCCGCTAACGTCTTGTTTTTCTTGAGAAGCCCTTGTCCCTCCGGGCCCACCATTCCGGCCATTGAGGCTATATTTTTCAATAGGTTACGGGCGGTTTTGGCTACCCGAAAAAATGGGTTAGCCAATTTCTGTTGGTTCTTCGTTCTCACGCTGCACCATGCTTCTTCGTGATCGCGGCCTGGGCCAGCCGCTTCTTATTCACGGCGGCGCAATAGGTCTCGATTTCCTTGATGTTCGTATGCCCGGTGATGGACATGATTTCGAGCGCTGTACACCCAGCTTCGGCCAGGGTGCGGCATGCGGCCTTGCGAAGGCCGTGCGGCGATCTGTGCGGCGGCAAACCTGCATCCCTTGCCGCTTCAATGATCCAATTGGTGAAAGCCTTCTCGGATCGTGCTGCGCCATAGGCCGTCACGATCAAGTTGAGATGGTTGTGCTTGATCCCTGACAGCACCCTGCGGAAATCAAGATGGATCGGAATATTCAGTTCCACCATGTTCCCGCTCTTCTTCGTGGTGATGACGATATAATCACCCTGGATATGCTGCCGGCCCAGCTTCACGGCATCTGAGCGGCGCAAGCCGGTATAGAGAAGTATTTCAAACGCGATGCGCTGGGGTGTTCCTTCGGCCCAATGAGCCCGGAACTTCTCAATGTCGGTATCGGTCCATGTCTCATAACCTTTGGTCTTATGCTTGATGCGCTCGGCGCTCAGCATCGGGTTTTCTTTTGCGTATTTCCACTTCACGGCAAGGCGCATGAGGGTAAGGAGGCGCTTGCGGAGCTTATGAGCCTGGGCAGTGGATTTCTCGGCAACCTTGCCCAATACGGCGTCCACATGTTGCGCTTCAAATCCGGCAACGGGTTTGCTGCCGTGCTTCTTGCGGAATTGCTCAATCTGATTGCGATAGGTGTCTTGCGTCGATTGCGCCAATGTCGTGAAGGCAGATGATGCATAGTAGTTCACAATGAGAGAATCGAAGGTGCCGGGCGTCGTCTTCGATGCCGCCGCCGGGGGAACGGTCTTTTCATCTTTTTCGGCCTTGCGATATGCGATCCAGAATTCTTCGCAATAGAGCGGGCCGGGAAGGGCAATGCGCGGCTTTCCGGGCGGCCTGTAGTATATCCGGCTCTTGCCGTGCCGATCTTTGTAAGCATGCACATACTGGGGGAGCTTGTGCCGGATCATGACAATTCCTCATCCCATGGATTTGGATTTTTGGCCGGATCGGTAAAGGGATCGGCGACGGCAACAGTAAAGCTGCCATCGCCATTGACGGTTAGTGACGTGACCTTCTTGCCCAGGCTCTCCGCAAGTTTCGCCACCTGCTTCATCTTCGGAACCGTGAAGACGGCTTTTGCAGGCGGGTTTGCAATTAATTGCAGCGTGGGTTTGATGGACTTGAGGAAATGAAACCTCTTGCCTTTGGCTTCCTCCAACGGCGGCAGTTTCGACAATGCATCGCCATCAGAGACGAAAGAAGCCGGGGATTTCTCCCCGGCACTTTTGACGTTGATCGCAGCTTTCATTTGGACGAGCCGCTTTCTTCAATGGCTTTGGCGTAAGCTTCTGCGTCCTCTTTGTTCCTGAAAGCATGCTGCTTGCCCGCCCACCGAACCCAATAGGTGCCATTGGCGTCAGGCTTGACTTCCGGTTTTTTCTGGGAGGTCATCAGGCAGCCTTCACTTGAAGGTTGCTAGCGAAACGGCAAAAGCCTTCATCGTCTTGTTCGCCCATCCGCAAGGCTTCAAGAATTGCAACTAGTTCAGAATTTTGAGAGCGGAAATGACGAATGGAACGCTGTTCCAGCCATTCTTTCAATTCGGCGGGTAAGCGAATGCTTGTCGGCTTGAAGGCGTTGGTATTATTCATATTAGTGGCTCCTTATTTGTTGGCGTCATATTTATGACACCATCAATATAGTGCTGATTTGACACCACGGCAATAGTGTCATAAGTGGCCGTGCTAAATGACCTTTAGGGGCGCGCCGCCTAATGCCTGTAGAAATACGAATAACCCTTCGCCTTCCGCTGGCGGTACATACCGCTCTTACGAAAGAGGCTAAGGACGCCAATGTTTCGATGAATCAATTGATCGTTGATCGGTTGAATGCATCGACGGGCAATCCCTATCGGGGCGGTGCGGAAGCGAGCGTTGCCGAAAGAGTCGATATGCTGGAAAGCGAGCTAGGGGCGTTGCGCGCCGAAGTCGCCGCGATGAAGAAGAGGTCGAGACCAGCATGATCTGAGTGCAATTAATTGCAAATGGGGGAATATTAATCCATGAAGTATGTACCGCCGTCTGTGGAGGAAACTGCCTTCAATTGCCCCCATTGTGGGGCTCTCACAACTCAGTATTGGCATAGCATCCGCGCCAAAGCCAATACTGAGCAAAGTCCCATGCCTCTCATTATCTCGCAAGATGATGACCGTGATTTTAGGGAGATCCCTGACAAAGAAGCACGAGAAACAACCGTTGCTTTATTCAAACGTTTGAAGATGGGGCTGCCTGTCTTCGAGGAATCCGAAGAATCCCTGTATAATGCCACACACGTGTATAACTTGAATCTATCGGAGTGCTATAACTGCAAGAAATTGGCTGTTTGGATATACAGCAAGCTTATCTACCCGGAATGCGGGAAGGCGCCACCAGCTAATCCTGATCTGCCCGACGATATACGCCGCGACTATGATGAAGCGAACGCGATCCTTGACCTATCACCACGCGGGGCGGCGGCTCTTATCAGGCTTTGTATTCAAAAGCTCTGCGAGCACCTGGGCCAGCCTGGGAAGAACATAAACGATGATATCGCGTCCCTTGTCAAAAGCGGCCTAGATAATCGAATACAGAAGGCGCTTGATGCGGTGCGCGTCATTGGCAACAACGCTGTTCATCCCGGGCAGATTGACCTTACCGACGATCGGGCAACAGCGGAAACCCTATTTCGGCTGCTCAATCTCATCGCTGAAAAAGTGATCTCTGAGCCAAAGCACGTCGATGAGGTTTACGACAAACTCCCCGCCACTGCCAAAGCAGCCATAGCGGCACGGGACGGAAAGAAGACCTCAATAACGCCGTAAGGGACGGACATGGCATCACCATTTGAAAAATACAAGGAGGATATTGAGAGACTTGCGGAAGCAGGCAGAAAACTCACTATGTCTTTACAGAGGGAGACGTATCCAGACCATAAGTCACAAATGTCAGAGCAGGAGATAAAAGAGCTTCCGGTAGTCTCCGCCAAATATCAGCAATGGTATTCGGAAGCTCTGGCCCTATTGCATCAGATTCTCCCGGAAAGGGTGGAAGACTTCCAAGCGTACTATGCGCCAAAATCAAACAGAAAGGTCATCGATCACTCGAATTATACGATGACGGATTACTTGCGAGGGATCACGCGGACAAATTCCTTTACTGATGAAGTAATTGTCGATCGCAGTTCAGCTTTGCAGCCAATGTATCAGCAATTCAATATTATCGATGGTTTGCGCGGCCGTTTCAAATCAACGCTCTATGATATCAAAACCCTTGTTCATGCCGATCTGCTCGACGATGAGCTACATGCAGCAGAGGAACTAAACAAGAAAGGCTTTCAGCGAGGTGCTGGGGCGGTTGCAGGCGTAGTTCTTGAAAGCCATCTAGCATCTGTACGTGATCGGCATTCGATCACGCCGAAGAAGAAAGACCCTACCATCGCCGATCTGAATGAGGCTTTGAAGGCAGCATCGGTAATCGACATTCCCGAATGGCGATTTATCCAGCATTTGGGCGATTTGAGGAACAAATGCGATCACAAGAAAAGTGCTGATCCCACTAAGGCCGAAGTCACGGAATTGATTGAGGGCGTTCGTAAGATCACCAAAACCGTCCTGTGAACCTCCCGGAGATCAATTTTCGATGGAGTCTCTATGGGTATTGAGACAAGTCAGAGCTTCCGGCCTGAAGGCGGCTTCCCACATGCGCATTCATAGTTGTTCATCCAATGAAGGAAATAACGCATGAGAAAGTACTATAGCCGTGAAGTGCAGCTGCTAGATGGGACGTGGGTGGCCTTGTATCAAGGTAGGGAATGGATTAGATCGTTTGACGGTAGGCTTCTACTTACTCCGAATGAACCTACTTTCCACTCTAAAGAGCGTGCTGAAGCATGGGTTCGGGGCGAATGACGGTCCGGGACTTGGAGTGAAAGTATCAAACGCCATAGAGCAAGCCTCCTGAGCGGCGTTCCTTCATAATCACGTCTAGCACCGTGGTGCGAATGGCGTTTTCCAGCGTCTTGCTGAAATTGGCCGCCTTGGTGGCGTCCATGCTGCCGCCGACACCCATGCCGCCCAAATCGCCCAAGTCGATATTGAACGTGTTGCTCATGCTCATGCCACTCCCGGAAGATGTGCCGCTAGTGCGCGCACGGCTGACGAAACCGCCATGAGCAAAGGCCGGAATCCTCCCGGAGTTTAGCGCTTCCAGGGCGGCACGATGCTTCTGTGTCGCCCTGGCATTGACGATGAATTCACCGTCACTAACGGCAGCGAGGTTGCTGTCACTGGTTCCGGTACCCTTGCCACGGATAAAGCCGCCTTCAGCGAAGCCGAGTAAGCTGCCCCCCGCTCCACCTCCACCAGTCCCGCCGAACAGCCCCGCAAGAGGCCCTTGGCCTAGCAGCAAGGCTTGGAGCGTTAGCTTAATAAGCTGTTGGGCAAGCTGGGCCAAAGCCTGTTTGGCGGTCATGGTGCCGTTGATAATGCCTGTGAGCGCGTCCAAGCCCATCTGCCCGAACGCCTGTGAAATTTGAGCGGTCTGTTGCTGGGTCTGGGCGTATTGAAGCGTGGCCTGCTCAGCGGATGCCATGCCCTGGGCCAGCTGTTGAATCTCCCCCCTTTGCTCAGGCGTAAGCTCGATACCGGCCCGTTGGGCTTCATTGAGCAAATCATACTCATGCCGAAGGGCTGAAGCCCCTCTTGCCGTCATGCCCAGGGCATCGCGTTCCATATTCTGGCTGGCGATGTATTCATTTGAGCCCTGGATTAGCTGGCGATAGCTTTCTACTTTCCGCTGCGCTGCCTCTATCGCGGCGGCTTCAGCCTTCTCTAACGGATCGATCAGATCGCTGGCATCTTTCTTTCCAGTGCCTCCCAGCGGCGGAATGATCGTTGTGCTGGGCAGGGCCGGGGGCGTTCCCCTGCCATGCTGCTCAAATGCTGGCCCAGGTCCAACAGCAGGCCCCTGGGATTTAAGCTTGTCCAGCTTCGCTTGCAGTTCATCCACTTGCCGGGTGATCCCCGCAAGCTCTTCTTCAAGGCCGGGCAGGATCGCAAATCCCGTGCCCGCTGCTTTCGTGTCGGCAATGCGCTGTTCAAGCTCGGCCCGCTGTTTCGTCAGTTCCACAAGCCGTGCTTCATCGTTAGCCGTGCTATCGCTCTTGAGGGACGGGAAGATGCCTTCAAGCTCTTTGATCTGTTGCGGATTGAGGCCGGGAATGATGCCGCTTCCGCGCAAACTGTCGGACGTGATGCCATGGCTCTTGATGAAATTATCTATCGCGGGACCAAGGCCCTGCAATTCGGACAGGACTTCCAACACAGCGGACTTGCCGCGCGCCGTCCAGCTGTCCCATGTGGCCGTCCATCTGTCATCGAATTCGCGAGCCTTCTCGACAAGCTCTTTCGAGATAATCGCGCCAGTGTCGCGGGCAGCTTGTTCGCCTTCCCTGATGGCATCGGCTCCCTGTTGAAGAAAGGGCAGGGCATCCGCAGCGCCTTTGCCGAAAGCGGCCATGGCGATTTGCGCGGCTTCCTGTTGTGTGCCCGCATTCTTGATCAGGTTCACCACGTCATAGAAGAGCGCCTTTTGCTCCCTGATCTTGCCGTTAGCATCGAGCAAAGGAACGTTGTTCGCTTCAAGTATCTTTGCGAGATCGTTTCCCTTCGAAGCGGCTTCAGCTACCTCAAGCTGGAATTTCTGGAAAAGGTCCGTGACCTTCTCGGCTTCAATGCCAGCTTGCCGCGCCGAAAATCCAAGCGCCTGGAAGTCTTCAACAGGGAGCTTTACCCTCTCGGCCTCATCTGCCATGTCGGCAACGGACTTAACCACGTCGCCTATACGGCGCAACGTCGCTTCGCTCACCAATCCGGCAATGCCGCCCGCCAGGAAGCCGCCACCAATGCCTTTCAGTGAAGTGTTGATGGAGCTTCCCACCTGGGCAAAGACGCCTTGCATACGCTTGGCGGATTGCTGGCCCCGGCGTTCAATGGCCCCGAATTCACGATTGGCGGTGCCCGATGCCTTCGCCATGTTCTTTTCAAAGGCGGCTATGCGAGCTTCCAAGCTGACTAAAAGTTGTTCGGTTTCGGTTGCCATGGGATCACCAAATCAAAAGCCCTTCGGGGCGGTCATCGGAATCGTAAACGGAATTGCCGTCATTGCCTGCGAATGCACGGCCAACTGCCATGGCACAAGCCACAGCGCCGTCAATGCGGTCGCGGGACTTGCCTTTGTTGAAGGCGATGTTTCCGGCTTTGTCGGTCTCGGTAGCAATGTTGTCGAAATTCCATCGCAGAATAGGATTGTCACCGTGTTGGAATTTCCCGGCGATTATCGCCCTCTCTAATTCCTTGATGGCGGGAGCCATCGTCACCCAGCCTTGCCTCATCTCTATGGCGGGAAAGCCATCTTCCCGGAGATTGGAAAGCATGTTCCTAGCAAGGTGAGGATCAAAAGCGATTTCCCGCACGTCGAAACGCTGGCACAAATCGCGGATGGTGTTTTCAACGACGCGGAAATCAACGACATTGCCGGGGGTAGGGATGATGAACCCTTGTTCAGCCCAAAGCGGGTACGGAACCCCGTCCTTGTCGGCACGGCGCTTCAGATTGTCGGCGGGGCAGAAGAACCATGGACGAACGACATAGCCGCCGTTCCCATCGGACCAGCAAGCAACGATAACGGTTAAATCGGAATTCGATGATAGATCAACACCCAGCCAGCACGGTTCGCTTCCGAGATATTCAAGCTCGATCGGTTCGGAGCCTTGATCGTAAACGGCCATGTCAACAAAGGGCGTTTCACTGTGATCAAGCCACATGTTCAAATGCAGCTGACAGAAGGCGTCACGCTCACCGGGCCTTTGCATGGCTTCCCGCGCCAGCTGGCGAAGTCCCTTTATGTCGGGGTATCCGTGAGCAAGGCCGGGATTAGCTGCCCGCCATACTGTTTCATGCCGCCAATCAGCATCGCGTGGCGTTTCGAAGAGGATCGGCAAGGTAGCGGGATCTTGAGTTTCTCCCCGCGCCACCTTGCGCGCATAGTCAATCACGTCATGGGCGATGTTCTCTTGCCCGCGCCCCGCAGTGGTGATCACCACCGAAAGCGAGTTAGGCACCTTCACAAGGCCCGTCTTAATCACGTCCCAAAGGTCGCGTTTCTTCCAGGCATGAAGCTCATCGACCAGCGCGAAGACGGGCGTTCGGCCATGTTGCGTCCCTACGTCATTGGACAGGGCTTCAAGGAATGATCCGTTCGGGAAGCTGATGCGGTTCTTGTAATCCTGCAATCGGATCATATTCGCGCCGTCATAGCGGCGAGACGCTTGCCCCTTGCGCCACAGTTCTTCGTCACCGGCCTGAATGATGCCTTGCGCTTCGTGAAGTCCGATCTTGGCTTGCTTACGATCAGCGGCAGCAAAGATGATCTCGCTACCCGCGATAGCCTCTGGCCCCATCGTGTGAAGCAAAGAGAGCGCGGCTCCCAAGCTGGTTTTTCTATTGCCCCTGGGAAGCAACATGATCACGTTACGGACAATGCGGTTTCCGAACTCATCGCATGGCCCGTATATCCGCCGAACAATCTGTTCCTGCCAGAGGTCAAGCTGAAACGCATGATCGGGAAGCCGAGATTTTGGATGCTTCAAGCCGCGAAGCCAACGCACGGCACGTTCGCCGTAGCCGAACGGGTCGGGGATGTCGGGGAAGGTGTTCTGCGGTGCGGTCTTCTTTTTGATGATCTTGATGGCCATGGATCACGCCTTTTCGAGACAACGCAGTTCGAGACCTTCGCGCCGTCCAAGCTCTTTGATCTCCTTGATATCGAAGATGCGGCCCGCATAGGAAACACGATCGGCAAGCTTGATGCCATCAAGCCATCGGATACGGAAAACATAGGTTGCTTCCGATGAAGCCCCAAAGTCGCGGATGAATTCATCAGTCGCGGCCTGGATCAGTTGAGCGCGGACTGTGGCTAGGGGCGCCCACGAATGCGCGGGAGTGCCATCGTCCTGAACCGTGACGGTCGCCCGCTGAATGGTGATTGTCCTGTCTAGTGAGCCAGCGCGCATTCAGGAAAGCCTCATCAATTCAGCCTGCAAGGTCACTATTCCATGCGAGTGGATGCCATCGGGATCACGCAAGAACCGCGATGATGCAATGTAAAGGTCAACCAGGGCGTGGTTATCGACGTTCCATATTGTGTCTTCAAGCGCATTGCGGATTGCGTCGGCAATCGTCTTGCATTGGGCAAGGCCCGGCTCCGTCGCCCATAGATGAAGATCGGCATATACGTGAGTGCGATTGCGGCCTAAGCCGTCGCTTATGACGGCCTGTCCCTCACCCATGATGATGCAGGGGAAGACTTCGGGCCGGGCGTTCTTGTCAACGATGCTGTTGGCCGAAACAAGCGAGGTGACAACCGATGATCCGGCAAGGCGAAGGCGGACGGCCTTTTGCAGGGCATGGGAAGCTTCCATTCACTTCCCCCAATTGTCACGGATGGCCTTGCGCATGGCGCGCTTTATGCGGTTCTGAATGCGTTTCTTGCTCAGGCGATAGGCGGGCCAAAAATAAGGCTGGGCTCTAGCCTTGGCGGTGCCATACTCTGGTAGGTGAGCGTAGCGGACTTCCTTGTTGCCCGCCGTCACAATGACCTGATTCTCAGCCACCACATGCGAACCGCCCGGCTGTGAATAAGGCGGCGTCGCTTCTCCTGGCATGGTGGCTGTTATCGAATCCCGGAGCTTGCCCGTATCGACGGGCGCAAGGGCCTTCATCCGGTCAACCAGTTCCTCGCCCGATTGGATCAAGGCGGGCTTAACGGCCTCCCGCACGGCCTTGGGGATGGCGTTCATGCGCCGTGTAAGACGGTCAAGTTGGGCGCTCATCCGAATACCCAATCACGATAGGGATCAAGCAATTCGTAGAAGCCGGGTGACACGTCAGTCATGGACAAGCCGACAAGTGTCGCTTCCCGGTTTTCATAGAGATGTGCTACCAGCTGGCGAATGGCTTCCTTCAGTGGCTCCGGGGTGCCCTCGGGAAAAGCTTCGTCATCATCAATTGGCTTGCCGATGAACTGGCCTATCCATGCTTCAGCGGCATCGATCTTGTCGGCAATCAATCCGTCATCTTCGAACGTGGTGATGTTGCAATGACGCTTGATATCGGAGACTTCAAGGACTGCCATGACCATACCCAGGCTTGCAAATGGCGCGCATGGCTCCCCCCGCCGGTGGCCAGGGGGTGATGAAAGTTTGTCGGTACCCCCCGATATTGTGAGGGAAGCGTGGAAGCCGTTGAGCATGCGGCTGATGATGATGCGATTGTGCATGCGGATAGAGCCTCCCGGTACAGCAGGCATCGATAAAGCACGATCAAGCGGCCAGCCCCGATGTAGCCGGGCAATCAGAGTTTGATAGTTCAAGCCCCTAGCCTCTGCCTGTTGCCTCAAGATCGATCTTGCCTTCGAAACCCTGGGCTTGGACTTATTCACGTCCTGACCTTGTGCGATGGCTTCCAATGCTTCACGGCGGACGCGAACGGGGTCCATATCGGCCATCGCGCAAACATGACGAAAGTCTTTGCCATCACCACGGAACCAGGCACGCGCCTTATGTCGATTTGTGCTTCCTACTGTTGCCGTTGCATCCGTGAAAGCCTGAAGGATCACGGCGCACCAAAGCTCACGATCCATTGCGCCGTTCCTCCCGTTGCTTCACGCTGTTGTGGTGGAAGGCGCATAGCGGTTGCCAGTTCTTACGATCCCAGAAAAGCGCCGGATTGCCCTTGTGCGGGATGATATGGTCAACCACGGTCGCGGGTGCATCGCAGCGGCAGCACTTGGGGTGAAGGCTTAGTACTGTCTCTCTCAGGTCCCGCCACTTGCGGTTATAGCCACGCTCGCTAGCGCAAGGTCGCATCTTGTCGAAACGGGCTTTGCGTTCCCTATCGCGCGCAATTATGTGCTGGCAGCGTTCCCCGGTGGACAGGACACAACCACAAGAGCGGATGGAAGGGGCGCGCATAGGCATCACTTGCCCCCATCGACAATTACAGCGTCAACCTCATAGCCAAGGACGCCCAATACGTTTTCTAGTTGATCTATGCGGAATTGCGATTTGCCCGATAGAAACCTTCGAAGTGAGCCGCGATTGACGTGACTGAGGTCCGCAAGCTCGCGTTCCGATAAGCCCTTTTCTTTTCGAAGATCGGAAATGAGGTTAGCCCACATGGATTTCAAACCTTCTTCTTCCGCTTCGCCTTCCGCGTCGTCTTCACCACATCGAACGTCGAGAAGACGGTCTTAAACTTCTCATCGAGCGGCATGTCTGACTTGCTGGCGGTAGTGTCGTCCCCGCCGCCGAAGATGGCTTTCAGCATTTCGACACGGCCCTTATAGGCTTCGATGATTTCTAGCGGGGTTGCATCCAAAGCTATTCCAGGTGTCCAGCCGAGCCAGCCGGTGGCAATGCGGTAGAGACCTTCAAGATATTCGGGGAAGGGAACGGGCTTAGCATCGGACTTGCCGTCATTGGGCTTGGCATTGCTGTCCTGATCGATCCCCGCGCATGCCATGATGTAAGCCATCAGCGGTTCCCTGATCGTGTCGAGATCGGGGAGAAGGCGAGCATGCAGGTTGTGCATGTGGCAATGCGGGCGGACGATCTCACAAGCGACAGTAAGAGAGCCTTCCATGATGGCTTTGGCAAGAACGGGGAATGATCCTTCCCGACGCGCAAGGCGCAAGGCATGAGACAGCGAAGGGCGAAGAATAACTTCGCCCCCCGCAACTATGATGGTGATGGTATCACCCAGCTTCATTACGC
>Ga0187894_10002031_pt1 | contig 24832 bp, 16 predicted proteins | sample GBC1701081metaG_FD_136650 | JGI IMG/M metagenome (GOLD analysis project Ga0187894, IMG submission 136650) | White microbial mat communities from a lava cave in the Kipuka Kanohina Cave System on the Island of Hawaii, USA - GBC170108-1 metaG ... | reverse complement strand
GCTGACGGCAAACGAGGGCAGGTGCGTCACGATGTTGGGCACCTGGCCGCTGGCAAAAGCCGCGGCGAGCTGGGCGGGGTAGGTCTCGTCCGACGTCGGCTCGAAGGCGACCTTGATGCCGGGATTGGCCGCTTCGAAGGTCTCGATCTGCAGCTTGTAGGCTGCGAGCTGCGCCGGGACGGACTGCGGCGACCACCAGCGCAAGGTCACGGCGCCTTGGGCCGACGCCGTCCTCGACGGGGTACCAGCCGCCGCCATCGCGCCACCCATGACCGCCAGTGCCGATCGGCGGGTCAGGGTGCTGCTGTTGGAGTTCCCGCTCGTCATCTGTATCCTCCCGTTTCTATTTTTCCGAACATCCGTGCGGAATTATCAAAAGCATGAATTGGCTTTGCAAGAGGATTTGTCCGGAAATTGATTGTCTGAACGGGTGACAAAATGTCAGTTCATACTGATTAATATATTGTTTTTATTTATTTTTATCAAAGTGGATTGCATGTGGCCGTCCCGGAAAATAAATCCGTCAATTGATTGAGATAACCACATATGCGAACATATGTGCGGAAAATGACCCGCTATCCGAGGCCAGCTCGTTCAAGGCACAATCACCAACCCCGGTGAGTAGAAAAGACAGGCGCATGTCCGACGTAGCTGTTTCCGATCAAGAAAGTGGTGACTACGTAAGTTCGCTGGCCCGTGGTCTCGAGGTGATCCGGGCCTTCACACGCTCCAAGCCCGCCATGACGTTGAGCGAGGTCGCCGATCGCACCGACATGCATCGGGCTGCGGCGCGCCGTTTCCTGCTGACCTTGGTGCGCGAGGGCTACGTCGAGACCGATGGCAAGTATTTCCGCCTGCGCGCGAAGATCCTGGAACTGGGCTTCTCGGCGCTGGCGTCGATGGACCTGTGGGAGATCGCCCAGCCGGTCCTCAATGACCTGTCGGAGCGGTTGTCGGAATCCTGTTTTGCGGCCGTCCTCGATGGCACATCGGCCGTCTATGTGGCGCGTGCTGCCTCACGCCGGGTGATGAATGTCGGCATCAATGTCGGCAATCGGGCGCCGGCGCATGCCGTTTCCACCGGACGCGTCCTGCTGTCGGGCCTCTCCGAGCAGGACCTCGACGACTACATCGCCAACGCCAAGCTCGAGAAGTTCACGCCCAACACGGTGACGTCGAAGGTCAAGCTGCGCGGCATCATCGAGGAGACGCGCCGGCTGGGCTGGTCGATCGTCGACCAGGAACTGGAGATCGGCCTGCGCGCCATCTCGGTGCCGATCCGCGACCGGGCCGGCAATGTCAGGGCGGCGCTCAATGTGTGTTGCCCCTCGGCACGCGTCACGCCCGAGGAGATGCGCACGCGCGTGCTGAGCGAGTTGATGGAAGCCGCCCAGCGCATCTCGCTCGCGCTGCCGGGTTAGGAGTTTCGGACCGCGGGCGTCCACGCCCGCATTCGCTCGCAGCGAAGCGAAGAGCGAAGTCTTGTCGGCGCTTCGCGCCGATGCGCGCGTGGACGCGCGCGGTCCGAAACCAGATTCATCCAAACCGGTCGGCCGAATAGTCGGTGATCGCCATCTCCGGCGCCCGGCCTAGTATGGTGTCGGCGACCAGGCGTGCGGTCAGCGGGCCCAGGGTGTAGCCGGCATCGCCCGGGATGGCGAAGAACAGCCCCGGCATGCCGTCCACGGGGCCGACCACCGGCCTGCCGTCGACGCTGGTGTTGACGCCGGCCCAGGTGCGGATCAGGCGCAGGGCGCCGATCTGCGGCACCACGTGCTGGGCGAGACTCAGGCTGCCGATCAGGCTCTCGATCTCGACCGTCGGATGTGCGTCAGGGCCGACGAGCGTCGCCGGCCAGCCGCCGCCGATGACGACCTGGCCGGCGGCCAGCTGCTTCAACGTGATCTGGCGGTCGGCGTGCTGCACCATGTGCTTGATGAACGGCTGGGTGGCCTCGGTGATGTTCATGTGCAGCGGCTCGGCACGCGCCGGCACCGGCCGGCCCAGCTGCGCCGACAGGGCACCGACACCGGCGCCGGCGGCAATGACCAGGCGACCGGCCTGCATCGATCCGGCCGTCGTTTCGATGGTGAACCCCGCGGCGATGCGCGCGAGCCCTGTCACGCGCGTTTCGGTGCGATGCACGACGCCCAGCGCCAGCGCCTTGCGACGCACGGCCTGGTTGGCGAGCAGAGGGTTGATTTTGCCCTCGGTGGGACAGAGCTCGGCGCCGACAATGGTCGGGCCAAGGTAAGGCGCGACGCGTTCGAGCGCAGTGCGATCGAGCATGTCGACCGCGAGGCCCAGCTGCTGCTCGCGCCGGCACTTGGCGGCCAGGAAGTCGTACTGCTCACGGCTCTCCGCCACCATCAGGCCGCCGGTGATCGCCAGCTCGATGTCTTCATCCAGGCGCGCGGCGATGGCGCGCCAATGGTCGACCGCGCGCGGGTAGAAGGGCAGGGTCTGCTCGAAGCCCGGCACCATCTCGGGGTAGAGCCGCATGAAGCGGCTCTGCATCTGCACATGCAGGCCGCCGGCGTTGGCGATGGTGCCGGCATGCCGGCCGTCGTCGAGCACCGCGACGTCGGCGCCGTCCTCGGCCAGGAACCACGCGAGACACATGCCGACAATGCCGCCGCCGATGATGACGGTACCGATCGCCTTCGGCAGAGTCGGACGATGATCGGCTGTCATGGCGGCGGCATCGACGCGGCGCGCACGAGATCCTTGATCGCGACCGGCTTGGCCGGCGCGCGCGGCGCGAAGAACGCCTGCGCGTCGACCGGACGCCCCTGACGCTCGGCCAGCAGCGATGCGAGCAAAGGTGCGCAATAGCGACCCTGGCAGCGGCCCATGCCCAGACGCGTGCGGCGCTTGATCTCGCCGATGGCGGGTGTGCCGTCGCTCATCGCCGCCTCGATCGCACCGAGCGTGACCTCCTCGCAGCGACAGATGATGGTGTCGGGTTGCGCCAGCTCGGTGTGCCAGCGCGGTGCGGCGAAAAGCTGCCAGAGCGCGGCCTGAAAGCGGCGATGCCGCCCGAGCCGGGCGCGTGCGGCCGACATCTTCTGCGTCACGGTCGGCGTCAGGGGACGCCCCAGCGCCCGCGCGGCCTCGGCGCCGGCGATCCATCCTTCCTCGCACGCGGCCTTGGCGCCACCCGGGCCGCAACAGTCGCCGACACCGTAGACGCCGGTGACGCTCGTCTCGCCGTGCGCGTTGCGCTCCGTGACGAGATGGCCACGCGCCGCATCGAAGTCGTGACGGCAACCCAATGACAGCAGCAGTTCGTTTGCGGGCATGAAGCCGTAGCCCATCAGCACGACATCGACGACGACGTCCCGGTCCGGGACCAAGCTGGCGCGCGTGCGTCGGCCCAATGTTGCGCGCAGGGCGCCATCGCGTGACTCCACGCGCACCAACCCGTGTCCACCGAGGACAGGAATGCCGCGGCGCTTGAGGGCGCCAACCACGCGCATGCCCTGCCAGACTAGACCAGGCGCGTGGCGCAGCATGCGCAGCGCCACACCGGCCTGCCTCAGGCCGGGGGACTCGGCCAGCTCGGCGACCGCGACCACCGTCGCGCCGCCGCGTGCGAGTTCGAGCGCCACCTGCAGATTGAGCGGGCCGTTGCCGCACACCAGGATGCGGCGACCGGCCAATACGCCGTCGGTCTTCAGCAAGGTCTGCGCAGCGCCCGTTGTCATCACACCGGGCAGCGTCCAGCCTGGAACCGGTAACCCGCGCTCGTAGGCGCCGGTCGCCACGATCAGGCGTCGGGGTTGGAACAACAGGGAACCTTGCGGCATCGTCACGCCGATCGTCATCGGCGCGAAGGCGCCCCAGGCGTCGGCCTCGCAAAGGATCTCGACACCGGCGCGGCGGGCGCGGTCGATGAGCGCCCTGCCTTCGTCGGCCTGGGCATCGGCCTTGGCGTCGCGCGCGCGGCCTGCGGCGGGTTGCTTGTAGTATTGGCCGCCGGGTTGCGTCCGTTCGTCGAGCAGCACCACGCCGGCGCCCGCTTCGGCGGCGGCGATGGCGGCCGATAAGCCACCGGCGCCGCCGCCGATGACGAAAACGTCGGGCTTCCGGGCCGGCAGATCAACGACCGTGATCGGTGCCACGCTGTCGCGGTGCATGGGTAGACGGCCGGGAAAGGGTTGGTGCCGTATCACGTGCGGGCCGGTCACCTTGGTCATGCAGGCGCGACGATTGTCCGTGTCGTCCACGCTCACCAGGCAGTCCTGGCAGACGCCCATGCCGCAGAACAGGCCGCGCGTGGTACCACCCTTGGTATCGCGAAACGACTGGATGCCGGCTGCCGACAACGCCGCCGCCAGGGACTCACCCTGGCGTGCGGCGATGGTTTGTCCGTCGACATCGAGAAGGACTTTCGCCGCATCGCGGACGCCGCCGTCGGCCACCCGAAGGGTCACGATCGCTCCGCCTTCAGGCGAAAAGACGCACAGATGTTCGACATGCGAACGATTCGAAGCTGCCAGGCGGGCAGCAGCACAGGTCTGGCATAACGGCCTTGGACTGACACCGCATCAATGAGGTTCTGAGTATGTTGATATTCAATGGTATTTCCCGGGAGGGCGATTTCGTACAAAAGTTATCATATCGCACAAAATAGTATAGGGAGGGTCAGTGCTGTGGCGCGGCCCGGAGTGTGCCCATGAAAATCACGCAGATCGTCGTGTATCAGGTCGACCTGCCGCTGCGCGAGGGGACCTACAGCTGGTCCGGCGGCAAGTCGATCAGGACCTACGATTCAACGGTTGTCCGACTGGAGACCGACACCGGCCTGATCGGACATGGCGAGGTGTGCCCGCTGGGCCCCGCCTACCTGCCGGCCTATGCCGCCGGCGCACGCAGTGGCCTCGCCGAACTGGCGCCACACCTGCTCGGCCTGGACCCGACGCAGATCGGTGTCATCCATCGCGTGATGAATGAGTGCTTGAAGGGACACGCCTACGTCAAATCGGCACTCGACATGGCGTGCTGGGATCTGCTGGGCCGCGCCGCCGGCGTGCCGGTCGCGACCCTGCTCGGCGGTTGTCAGGGCGAGGCCGTGAAAGTCTATCGCGCGATTTCGCAGGATACGCCCGAGCGCATGGTGGAGCGGGTCGCCGCCTACCGGGCCGAGGGCTTCCGCCATTTCCAGATCAAGGTCGGCGGTGCACCGGACCTCGACATCGCGCGTATCCGCGCCGTCGCCGCGCGGCTTGAACCGGGCGAGGTGCTGGTCGCCGACGCCAACACGAGCTGGCTGTCGCACCAGGCCGCGCGCGTCGTGCATGCCATCGACGACATCGATCTCTATCTCGAACAACCGTGCCTCGACTATGGCGCGTGCCTGGACATCAGGCGGCGCACGCGCCACCCGTTCATCCTCGATGAGACCATCGACGGCATCGCCGCGCTGCTGCGCGCCCAGCGCGATCAGGCGATGGATATCGTCAACATCAAGCTGAGCAAGGTCGGCGGCCTGCATGTGGCCCGCCAGATGCGCGATCTGTGCGTGGCCATGGGCATCGCCATGACCATCGAGGACAGCGGCGGCAGCGACATCGCGACCGCGGCCATTGCGCATCTTGCCCATTCGACGCCCGAGGCGCTGCGCTTCAGCGCCAGCGACGTCAACGGCTACGTCACCGTCAGTCTCGCCGACGACGGGCCGCGCCACGACCACGGCTGGATGAAAGCGCCGACGGCACCCGGCCTCGGCGTGACGGTGCGGACGGATGTACTGGGAGCGCCGGTGCTGACCATCCGCTAGAAGCCCTCGCCGCCGGCACCGCCGCGCGCGGCTTCTTGTTCACATGCGAAATCAAGGTCCAGGCGTACGCCTTTCTTCTCGGATGAGGATCGCGCGTCGCCGCCATTCGTCCGCCCGCCGGCGCGGTGCCTGGCATGTACTATGCATGTGACAGAAGTCACAACGGCCTGCATAGTGCTCATGGCATCGGGTTGGACGTGAGCTTGTCGCGGCCGGTCTGGTGTGTCTGGGGCCTTCAATGTTCGATTGTCGGGACGAGACAACTGGCCACGATTTGCCAGGCGTTGTGAGCGCGCGCTTGGATCCCGACCGTATGTTGAGGTCCGTGATATTTGTGTGGTCGCCGTGGGAACTGGGGATCACTGCACATTTCGCCAAAAACTGGCCTCAAAGGGGAAGCACCTTTTCCCCGGAACTTCTTTCACAGCGCACACGTTATTGCGGCGCTGCTGAGTCCAGCCACAGAATGGCTACAGCCACACAGATAGGTCGGGATAACAGGCCGCGCATGCCCATTTTTCCGCACATGCCGGATTCAAGACGCAGTGATGTTCAAACAGGCTTCACAGTTCGGCCACAGACTTCGGTCACCTCTTGCTCAAGTGGGTTGATGTCTTCAGCCGAGGGCAGCGGCCAACGGCGTGACGGGAAGGAAATGTGTGAGCCGGTGAACATGCAGGGATCGCGCCGCACGGCATTATGGGAACGACATGAGTCTTGGACGCCTGGCTCCAGTGCTTCTCGGGGTGAACTGCCTGATGCTTTCGGCGTGCGGGCTGCCCGATTTGTTGAATCAACACACGCGTCCGGCAACCAGGCCCGGGTCGGCACGCCCGGCGTCGGCCACCGCGGCAACGCGCAAGCCACCCGGCGAGAGTGCCGGTACCGCGAGTCAGTCATCCACCAGCACGGCAAGCCCGAAAGGAACCGAAGGTCCGACGGCTGCAGCGCAGCCGCAACTGGTCGGACTGGGCGAAGAGGAATTACGCGCAAAGCTGGGGCCACCAGCAACGGAGGAAGACCGTCCACCCGGCAAGATATGGCGATATCGAAAGGGAGGATGCACTTTGAACCTTTCACTGTATCCGGATGTCCAGACCAGGAAATTCGGAACGCTGACCTATGAGGTGAAGAGCGATGACGACACCGATGAAGGAAAGCGCAACTGCCTGGCCGACCTACAGTCCCGTATCCAGGCCCGATGAGGCGGTTCGGCCGGGCGATCGCGTCAGGCTGGTCTTTGTCGATGATGACGACAACTACCGTGAGGTTGCCGGCGCTGAGCTTGTCGACCACGGCTTCGACGTCGTGGCACTGGCGGATGGCACCGCCATGCTGGACTACCTGGCCGGCGGCGGTGCCGGCGATGTCATCGTGCTCGACTGGAACCTGCCCACCACGCCGGGCATCGACCTGCTACCCAAGCTGCAGCGGCGCGGCATCCATCTGCCGATCGTGTTCCTGACGGGCCAATCGTCGCGAGCCCACGAAAACCTCGCGCTCGAACGCGGGGCGCTCGACTTCGTCGACAAGTCCCGCGGCGTCGGCATTCTTGCCAAGCGCATCCGGCTGATTGTCGATTCCGGCAAGCAGCCGCAGGAAATGCAGGCCGAGGAAATCCTGCAGTGCGGCCGGCTGGTATTGCGGCCACGGGTCAGCCGCGCCTACTGGAACAATGTCGATGTCAACCTGACCCTGACCGAATTCAATATCGTACGCTTATTGGCTTCGAGTGTCGGCGAATACGTGACGTATCGGTCGGTCTATGATTGCATGCATCACGTCGGGTTTATCGCCGGGAGCGGCGAAGATGGCTACAGAACCAACGTCCGTTCTTCGATCAAGCGGATACGCAACAAGTTCCGAGCCATCGACACTGACTTCGGCGAAATCGAGAACTTCCCTTCCTTCGGTTATCGCTGGGGCCGAGCCAACACCCCCTCAGCGTGAGGCCGTATCAGGGGCGCGCCGCCTCGGCGCGTCCCTGACGCTCAAACTGATTGCCATCGTCGGTATCTTCGTCACGCTGCCCATCGTCCTCTACGGCCAGTTCGAGAGCGCCGACAGGCAGACCCGTGATCTGGTCACGCGCAGCATCCAGGACCGCAGTCGGCTGATCGCCCAGGCGATCACGCCTGTGCTGGCGCAGATGGCTGCGCCGGCGCAGGATGTGCTGAACGCCGAGCTTCAGAAGTACGGTGCCGACGGCACGGTCCTGAAGCTCATGCTGCAGCCGGCGGCCGGGCAGGGCGAGAAAGCCTTCTACTATGTCGCCTCGACACCCCAGGTTGCCTCTGGTCAGGTCGGGACCGAGCTTGATGAACTGGCCCAGCGCGGGATCCTCAAGCGGCTCTCCGAGTCCTGCATCTGGGATTCGCAGGGCGAGATCCGCTACCGGCAGCCCGACGGGACGGTCGAGATCCTGACATCGCTGATCCCGATCAAGACGCCGGCCGGCTGCTGGGTCCTGATTTCGACTCATGCCACGTCGGAGTTTCTCAACACGTCGATCGGGCGACCCTACTGGCAGACGCGCGAGGTGCGGATCGCGGCCCTGATTTACCTCGGATTGGCCCTGGTGGCCGTGCTGGTGGCGGTAAGCATTCGCCGCAGCTTGCGCCGCTTTCGTGATGTAGCGCATGAAATCCGCCAGGGCCGCATCGGCGAGTACGCCTTCACCAGCCGCAACGTCGTGCCGGAACTGTCGAGCGTGGCGCAGGACTTCGATCGCCTGGTCCAGGACCTTCGCCGTGTCGCCCGCGACATGCGCCAGACGGCGGAGGACAACGCCCACGCCTTCAAGACGCCCTTGGCAACGATCCAGTCGGCGATCGAACCACTGCGCCGTCGGGTGGCCGCTGACGACGAGCGCGCGCAGCGGGCGTTGGTCATCATCGACTCGTCGATCGACCGTCTCAAGGCCATGGTCAATGCCGCGCAGCGGCTCGACATCAATACCGCCGACCTGATCGACGCGCCCCGCCGCCGTATCAACCTGACCCAACTGGTGGGCGATACGCTGGTGCATTATCGCGAGACGCTGGCGGGCCGCCAGATCCGGCTTGTCCGCCGCCTCGACGACAACGTGATGGTGCGGGCCGGCGCCGGCATGCTCGAAGTTGTGCTGCAGAACGTCTTCGATAACGCCATCAGCTTCTCCAGTGCCGGAACGACCATCATCGTGACCCTGACGGCCGCGGCTGAGACAGCCGAGTTGCGCATCGAGGACGAAGGGCCGGGCGTCGCGCCGGAGCGTCTCGACCGCATCTTCGAGCGCTACTTCTCCTCGCGCCCGAAGCCGGAGGAGCCTGTTCAGATCATTGAAACAGGCCAGACGGCCGAGCATGCCGGCCTCGGCCTATGGATCGTGCGGCGCAACGTCGAGGCGCTCGGCGGTCGTGTCGCCGCTTCCAATCGCATGGGTGGCGGCCTCTGCATCCGCGTTACGTTGCCCTGCAACGGCACCGCCTGAACACAGCATTTCCGACGGGCGGCGCACGGTACAAAGCGCCCTGAATCCGCCGCGATTCCTGCAATCGATGGACCACAGGATGATCACTGGTCGCGACGGGAGCGCGACCCTAGTTTTTTGTGCACCACAGCAATCGTTGTCCGGGAAGTTCACATGGATGTCATCGCTGATCTTGCCCGGTTCCGTGTCCAAGGCTCGGCGCTCATTCATCCCGTGATTCTGTCCGGTGGCTCCGGCACGCGGCTGTGGCCGCTGTCGCGCGCAGCCTATCCCAAGCAACTGCTGCCGCTGCTGAGCGAACGCACGATGCTGCAGGAGACGGCTCTGCGCAGCCTGACCGACGTCGGCTTCGCCGCACCGATCGTGATCTGTAACGACGAGCATCGATTCCTGATCGACGACCAGCTGCGCCAGATCAGCGTGGTGCCGCAGCAGGTTCTGCTCGAACCGGTGGCACGCAACACCGGACCGGCCGTGGCGGCGGCGGCGCTGTGGCTGATTGCGCGCGATCCTGACGCGCTGATGCTGGTGCAGCCGTCCGATCACGTCATCGGATCGGTGGCGCGCTTCCACGAGGCGGTCGCGCGCGGTGCCGGTGCGGCGCAGGCCGGCAAGCTGGTGACGTTCGGCGTCAGGCCCAACCGTCCCGACACCGGCTACGGCTATATCCAGATCGGTGGCGCCGTCGACGGTGCCGACGGCGTTTTTGTCGTCGATCGATTCGTGGAGAAGCCCGATCAGCCGACGGCGGAACGCTTTGTCGACAGCGGCGTGTTCTCGTGGAACAGCGGCATCTTCCTGCTGAGCGCTCGCCATTTCCTGGAAGATCTCGGCCGGCTCAACCCGGACATGCTGGCCGCCTGCGAGCGGGCAGTCCACAACGGCGTCGAGGATCTCGGCTTTTTCCGGCTCGACGCCGCGGCGCTGGCGCAGGCGCCGGCACTGTCGATCGATCGCGCGGTGATGGAGCATACCGATCGCGCCGCGGTGGTGCCCGTCGACATGGCGTGGAGCGATCTCGGTTCGTGGCGCGCCCTGCAGGAATTCGGCGAGCACGATGCCGACGGCAACGTGGTGCAGGGCGACGTGATGCTTGATCGGGTCCGCAACTCCTATATCCGTACCGACGGCAAGCTGGTGGCGGCGATCGATCTGGAGGATGTCGTCGTTGTGTCGACCGACGACGCCGTGCTGGTGGCGCGCGCCGGATCGGCGTCCGAGGTCTCAGGTATCGTCGAGCGTTTGCGGCAGAGCAACCGGTCCGAGCCGATCCAGCATTCGACCACACACCGGCCTTGGGGCTATTACCGGACGGTCGATGCTGGTGGCCGCTTTCAGGTCAAGCGGATCATGGTGAAGCCCGGTGCCAAGCTCAGCCTGCAGATGCACTTCCATCGGGCCGAGCACTGGGTCGTGGTACAGGGCACGGCGATGGTCCAGCGCGGCAGCGAGCGCATGCTCGTACGCGAGAACGAGTCCGTCTACATCCCGATCGGTACCGAGCATCGCCTGGAAAATCCCGGCAAGTTGCCGCTGCATCTGATCGAGGTGCAGTCGGGGCCGTATCTCGGCGAGGACGACATCGTGCGTATAGCTGACAACTACGGCCGCGCCTGAGGCGTGCGCCGACCCGGATCGCGTGAAGGGCGTGTCGCGCGATCGGGGCTCAGGGGGAGTGTCGCTGGAAGTGCATGCCCACAGCATGGTGCGTGGTACCGGGAGCAATGCGAGGGCCATGGTTGGCGAGCGATCGCGTGCCTTGGCCAGGGTCACACTATGGCTTTTCCGCGGCCGGCCGACGCCCTCGTTTTGGTCACAACATCGGTGTGCGTTTTGTTGTTACAGGTAAGGCATACCATCGTGCGATCGCTGCCCGGCGCCTGTCGCCAGCAGTGTCGGCGAACAACAAATGAAGGTGATGATATGGCCAACGTCAGAATCGTTAAATCGATTCCGCGTCGTGGCCTGGTTGGGGCGATGGCTGTGTTCGCGGCCGGTGTTGGTGGCGTGCAGCGGGCGTCAGCCCAGGTCTCCGACACCACGCCGCGTGGCGCGCAGCCGCCAGGCGCGACCATCGACCGGACCTCGGACTACAAGCTGGGCGGTGGCGACCGCATGCGGATCATCGTCTACGGTCAGCCTAACCTGACCGGCGAGTATGCACTGGATGGTGGCGGCATCCTGTCGTTCCCTTTGATTGGCCAGGTCCCTGCCATGGGTATGACACCCGCCCAGCTCGAGCGGGCGATCGTTTCGCGACTGCACCCCGACTACCTCAAGAACCCGAGCGTCAGCGTCGAGGTGATGACGCGGCGGCCGTTCTACATCGTGGGCGAAGTCAAGAACCCGGGCAGCTATCCCTACGTCTCGGGAATGCTGGTCATCAACGCCATTGCGCTCGCCGGCGGCTTCACCTACCGCGCGCGCGAGAGTTCGTTCTACATCAAGCGCAACGACAAGAACGGCCAGTCGAGCAAGATCGACGCCAACCAGGAAACGCCCGTACAGCCCGGCGATGTCATCATGGTCAGGGAGCGATATTTCTGATGGCTCAGCTTCCCGATCGGATCCGCGGGCGACGGCGTGCCGTCGTTGCACGCGAGCGCGTTGTCCCCCTGGAGCCGGTGCAGTATGTGCCGCCGGAACGGGAGCAGGATTTCCTCGAGACACTGCGGCGATTGTGGCGGCATAAGTGGCTGATCATCGGCTGTGCCGTCGTCCTGGGCGGTACGGCCACCGCCGTGACGATGTCGCTATCGTCGTACTACGTCGCCGAGTCGCGCGTGCAGGTCGGCGTTCAGGCGCCGCGCTACCTCAACGTCGAGGCGATCATCACCGATGCCAACCCGGACCAGGAGCGGGTCCAGAACGAGGGGTTCGTCATCCTGTCGCGCGATATCGCCAGGCAGGTCATCGAGCGCCTGAAGCTGGTCGACAATCCCGAGTTCAATGCCGAGATTCGGCCACCATCACGATGGGCGCGCTATACCGATGTCGGGCATCTCGTGCCGGCGGCATGGCTCGACTGGTTCAAGGGGGCCAGCGCCAAGCCCGATGGCGGCCAGCCGGTGATCGATGCCGCTGCGGCGCGCGAAAGCCATATGATCGATCTCCTGCTGTCGCGGATCGACGTGTCGGTGTTGAGCCGTTCGCACGTGCTGAGCGTCAAGGTCGAGTCGCAGAACCCGCAGACGGCGGCGGCGATTTCCAATACGCTGGCCGATCTCTATCTCGACTATCAGCGCCAGGAAAAGATCAAGGCGGCGGAACGCGTCGAGAAGTTCCTCAGCAGCCGCATCTCCGAACTGCGGGCGCAGGTCCGCAAGTCGGACCAGGCCGTCGAGGAATACCGCAAGCGCTACGGCCTCTACAAAAGCGGCCAGAGCGCTGGCGTCACGTCCCAGCAGCTGACCGAACTGAACTCGCAGCTCATCGCGGCCCAGACCGCCAAGGCTGAAGCCGACGCGCGACTGCGCGAGGCCCAGGCCCTGCGCAAGGGCGGCCTTGGCGGCGAGAGCGTGCCCGAGGTGCTGCGTTCGCCGTTGGTCGCGGCGTTGAAGCAGCAGCAGGCGGATGCCGAGCGCAAGGCGGCTGAACTCAATGCCGCCTACGGTCCGCGCCATCCGCTGATCATCAGTGCGCGATCGGAGATCGGCAACATCCAGGCGCGCGTTGCCGCCGAAGTCGCGAAGGTCATCGACGGTTTGGCGCGCGAGGCCAAGACGGCTGAAGCGCGCTACGAGGCTCTTGCCGCGAACTTCGAGCAGCTCAAGGGCCAGATGGGCAACGTCAACGAGCGAGCCATCGAGCTCGATTCGCTGGAGCGCGATGCCACGGTGAACCGTAACCTGCTGGAGGCCATGCTCAACCGGGCCAAGCAGACGATCGGTCTCGAGGAGATCCAGCAGGCCAACGCCAAGCTGGTGTCGCCGGCCTCGGCACCCAGCGCGCCGTCGTACCCGCCCAAGCCGCTGCTGATCTTTCTTGGGTCGGTCGGCGGCCTTCTGGTCGGCGCGGCGGTCGCGCTGATGCGGGAAGGGGCCGACCGGACATTCCGGCGATCCGATCAGATCGTCGCCGCCACAGGGCTGCCGGTCATCGCCATGGTGCCGCAGCTGAGCGGCGGCACGCCACCGCAGGTCCATGTCCTGCGCAAGCCGACGTCGCCCTACAGCGAAGCGCTGCGGCGGCTCCATATCGGACTGGAGCTGTCGGAAGCGGCGGAGTCACCCAAGACGATCCTGTTCACCTCGGCGACGCCGGGCGAGGGCAAGTCGGTCATGGTGGCTTCGTTGGGCCGTCTGCTCGCCAGCAACGGCAAGCGGATCCTGCTGGTCGATTGCGACTGGCGCTGCCCCAAGCTGCACCAGCTGTTCCGCTGCTCCAACCGCAATGGCCTGGCCGGGCTGCTGGCCAGCGAGACCGCGGCGCTCGACGACTTCGTCCATCACGATGCACTGTCGGGCGTCGACCTCGTCACGGCCGGCGAGTGGACGCCGCAAGCCACGCACCTGCTGACGTCGGAGCGCATGCGCATCGTGCTCGATGCGTTGGCGCCGGACTACGACCAGATCATCCTCGACACGCCGCCGGTCCTGGTCGGCGCCGAAGTGCTCGCCTTCTCCCGCATGGTGGAGAAGGTCGTGTTCGTGGTGCGCTGGGGTCATACGCCGCGCGAGGCGTCCCTGGAGGGACTGAAGCAGATTGTCGAGGCCCAGGCTGACGTCGCCGGCGTCGTGATGTCGCGGGTCGTCTCCAAGCAGTACCGGCAGTACGCCTACGGGTACGCCAACTACGAGTACACGCGACCCGTGATGGCGCGGATCGGGTGATGGCGCATGCAGTCGCGCGATGTTTTGTTCGTAACGCAATACTATCGTCCGGAGCTGATCGGTTCAGCGCCGTTCAGTGCTGATTTGGCCGAGTGGCTGGTCGAATGCGGCCGCCAGGTGACGGTGCTGACGGGATTGCCGCACTATCCCGCGTCTGAGGTGTTCCCGGCCTATCGCGACCGTCGTGCGATGCGCGAAGAATACAACGGCGTGACGGTGGAGCGCCTGGGCGCCTGGATCCCGCGCCGACGCTCGGCGGTCGCCCGCATCGCCGGCGAAGCGTGGTTCCTGATGTACGGTACCTTCGCGCTGGCGACGGGGCGGGTGGCCCGGCACGCGGTCGTGCTGTCCCTGTGTCCGTCGATCCTGAGTGTCGCGCTCGGCGCCATGGCGCGTCTGCGCGACGGCCGTACGGTCGCCATCGTGCATGATATCCAATCGGGCCTGGCCAGCGGGCTGGGCATGGTTGGCCGCGGCTGGCTTTCGCGCCTCATGCAGTCGTGCGAGCGCATGGTGCTCAACCGGGCCGACCTGGTGGTGGTGCTGTCGCAGGAGATGGCCGACGAATTGCGCCGCATCGGCGTCACGGCACCGGTCGAGGTCGTGCCGATCTGGGTCGACACCGACCAGGTCCGCCCTTTGCCGGCGCGCGACGATGGCCGCCTGACGGTGCTCTACAGCGGCAACCTCGGCAAGAAGCAGGGGCTGGGACAGGTGATCGACATGGCCGAGACGCTGCAAGCGCGGCGACCGGAGATCGATATCGTGCTGCGCGGCAACGGCAACCAGGCCGAGGAGCTCCGCCGCCAGATCGCCGAGCGTGGCCTTGCCAATGCGCGTCTGACCGAGCTGCTGCCCGACGGCGGGCTGAGCGAGGGCCTGGCCGAGGGCGACATCCATCTGGTGCCGCAGGACCCCGACGCCGCCGCTTTCGCCGTGCCGTCCAAGGTGTTCAACATCATGGCGGCCGGCCGTCCGTTCGTCGCGACCGCCCATCCGGGCAGCCTGCTCTGGCGGTTGCGCCACAGGAGCGGGGCGTTCATCTGCGTGCCGCCCAATGATGCCGCGGCATTCGCCGATGCCGTCCTGCAACTCGCCGACGATGCCGCATTGCGCATCACGCTGGGAGAACGTGGCCGCCAGTTCGTCGAGCGCCATCTGGCAAAGCGTAAGGTGCTCGGCGACTTCGTGACTCGCCTTGATGTGCTCTGTGCGCGCGCCTAGCGACCAGACGATCGCCCACATCCTGGTTCTCGAGCCCGACACCGAAGGGCATCCCCGGGAGTGGCTCGAGCATCTCATGGCGTTCGCGGCGGTGCCGCAACGGCAGCTGATCGTGTCCTTCGTCGTCGCCGCGGAAATGGCCGCTCATCTGGCCGCCGGCCTGCCGCCGGGGGCCGAGGGCAGGATCCGCATCGTAGCGCTGCGGCCATACGAACGCTGGCTGTGCACCCGCCGGTTCCTGGCCTTGGCGGCGTTCGCCCGCTGGTGGGTGATGCGCCGGTATCTGCGGCGCACCGGCGCGCAGGCCGGCCACTTCCTGTCTTTCGACCATATGTGTCTGCCGCTGGCATTAGGATTGGGCATGGGCGGCCGGCCCGTCTCCGGCATCTTGTTCCGCCCGTCGGTGCACTACGCGGATGGAGAAGCCTATCGGCCCGGCACTGCTGAAAAAGTGCGCGATCTGCGCAAGTCAATTCTCTACCGCCTGACGCTGCTGAACCGCTCGGTGCGGGCCGTGCTGTCGCTTGATCCGTACTTCCCTGATCATGCCCGGCGCCGCTATCGCAACGGCGAGAAGGTGTCGGCCATTCCGGATCCGGCTTTTCCGCAGGCCGGCGTGTCGCACCCGGTGGCCGCCACGGCCCGTTCGACGAACCATATCGGCTTCTTGCTGTTCGGCTATCTGACGGAACGCAAGGGCTTGCTGGTATTGCTGGATGCCCTTGGTCTGGTCGATCCGACGGTGGCGCCACGGATCGTCGTCACCATCGCCGGGCGGATCGAGCCGGCGCTGCGCGAGCAGGTCGATGAACGCGTTCGGCGTATCCGCGTCCAGCGACCGGGCTTGCGGCTGCACATCGATGACCGCTGGCTGCCAGCGCACGAACTCGACGCCCTGGTCGCGGCCAGCCATGTCGTGCTGGCGCCCTACCAGCGGTTCGTCGGCTCGAGCGGCGTGCTGTTGTGGGCGGCGCAGGCGGGCCTGCCGGTGCTGACGCAGGACTTCGGGCTGCTCGGCCGCCTGGTACGCGATCACAAGCTCGGCCTCACGGCCGATACGACGGACCCGGCGAGCCTCGCCGCCGGCATGGAGCACATGGTCGTTGCGGGACCGCACACGTTCGTCGACCCGACGGCCGCGCGATCATTCGTGCAATCCCGAACACCGGACAACTTTGCCGCGGTCGTCATGCGCAGTCTGCAATGTGGCGAGCAAGCGGCAAAAAGCGCTGTGTAGCAGCGCGATAGCGCGATCAACCGCCCTAACTTGATCACAAGACCATCGCCGCTGCGATATGGAGAATCACGGCGAACGAAGCGCGCCACCCATGCGATCCGGAAACGCCGGACCGGGGTGACGCGCGACAGCATTGCGTCAGAACCGAAGCGCGTGTTGGCGCTGGAGTGAGGCGGTTCCATGAGAAGCCGTAGTTCGTTGTCCGCAGTATCCGTAGCCGTTGCGGACGCATCCCCGTCGGATGCGGCCGAGCCATCCGAGTTGCCCGGATCGCTGGGCCGCCCGCCGTCGCGTCCGCGCAAGACCGTGTCGGCGGCCATCGTGACGCGTCTGCTCATGGCGACGGATTGCGCATCGATTCTGCTCGCCGGCTTGGCCGCCGTGCGCGCCGGGTCGCCCAATGCCGACGTGGACTGGAATGTGATCGGCTTCGCGGTCGTGCTCGGCGCCGTGCTGGCAATCAATTTCTTCCAGTTCCTGGGTGCCTACAAGTTTGCCAAGCTCAACCGGCTGATCGGTGCTGTGGCCACGGTCGGGCTGGGATGGGGGCTGACTCTGGGCACGCTGGCCCTGATTGCGGCTCTCGCTGGCGCATCGATCACGCCGGCACAGCCGTGGCTGGCGCTGTGGTTCGCCGGCGGCCTGTCGCTGCTGGTGGCCAGCAGGCTTGTCCTCAACCTGCTGTTCGCCCGCTGGAAGCGCGACGGCAGGCTCGGCGAGCGCGTTGCCGTGCTGGGGGCCGGGTCGATCGCGCGGCGGCTCTTGATGCATCTCAATGGCCGTTCGGGCGACACGATCCGCATCGCCGGTGTCTACGACGATCGGCGCGATGAGATGGGATCCCACGGGCTGGTGCCGGCGATGCGTTGCCTGGGCCATCCGATCGCCGGCGACACCGATGACCTCGTCGCCGATATCCGGCGGCTGGGGATCACGACGGTCATCGTGGCACTGCCGCTGTCGGCCGATGTGCGGCTGGCCGCCGCCCTGAACAAGCTCAGCCTGGTGCCGGTCGATGTGCGGCTGTGCCCCGACGATTTCGGCCTGCAGCTGGGAACAGTCGACGTCAGCCACGTCGGCGACGTGACCCTCATCAACGTCATGGATCGGCCGCTGCGCGACTGGCGGCGGGTCGCCAAGGAAATCGAGGACCGCGTTCTGGCGGCGGCGATCCTGGCGTTGATTTCACCGCTGATGGTGGTGGTCGCTGCCCTGATCAAGCTCGACAGCCCGGGGCCGGTGTTCTTCCGCCAGAAGCGTTACGGCTTCAACAACCGGCTCATCGAGGTTCTGAAGTTCCGTACCATGTACGTCGAGGCGCAGGACGCCAACGCTGAGCAGCTGACGCGGCGGAATGATCCGCGCGTCACGCGCATTGGCGCCTTCCTGCGGCGCACGAGCATGGATGAGCTGCCGCAGTTCTTCAACGTGCTGCGGGGCGAGATGTCGATCGTCGGTCCGAGGCCGCATGCGCTTGCCGCGAAAGCCGGGCGGCTGCTCTACCAGGATGCCGTCAGGTACTACGATTCGCGACACCGGATGAAACCGGGCATCACCGGCTGGGCGCAGATCAACGGCTGGCGGGGTGAGACGGATACCGTCGAGCAGATCCGCAAACGGGTCGAGCATGATCTCTATTACATCGAGAACTGGTCCATCGCCCTTGACCTCAAGATCATCCTGCGCACCGTCTTTGGTGGATTCACCGGCCGGTATGCGTATTGACGCCGGTATGCGTACCAACGGTCAGGTGCCGCGTTGCCTGTGGCTGACGCTCGCTGATCCCGAGCCGCGCTACAACGGCCAGTTCGTGTATTCGGGCGGATTGATCGACGCCGTCGCGCAGACTGGTGCCGAGGTCGAGGTGCTTGGCCTCAGCCGTCCCGATTCGCCCGGACCTGACGGCCGCGACGCGCGCATCGCATGGTGGCTGGTGCGGCAACGCCCGTTGTCGCACTGGGGCAGCCTGTCGTCGCCGCTGCCGCATATGGCCTACCGCTGTCGAACCACCGAGATGCGGCGGATCCTGGACGATCTGCTGGCGAAGAAGGACTGGGACGGCATCGTGTTCGACGGGCTGTCGGTCGGCTGGGCACTGGCGCAGGTGCGCAAGCACTACGCCCATCATCGGACCCGGCCGAAACTGATTTACGTGTCGCATAATCACGAGGAAAGCCTGCGGGCACAGATCGCTGAGCGCCAGGGGCGGTTCCTGCGGCGACAGGCGGTGCGGCTTGACGCCCTGAAAGTATCGCGTCTCGAGCGCGATCTGGTGGATGCGGTGGACATGGTCACCGCCATCACACCCGAAGATCGCTGCCTCTACCGCGAGCGGCAGCCGACCAAGCCGATCGAGGTGCTGACGCCCGGCTACCAGGGGCGGCGTGTGATGGGGCGGCAGATCACGGCGGATCTGCCGCGCCGTGCGATCATCGTCGGCAGCTACGACTGGATCGCCAAACGCATGAACCTCGAGGACTTCGTCGGCGTGGCCGATCCTCTGTTCGCTGCCCGCGGCGCCGAACTCGAGGTCATCGGCAGCGCCGAGGAGTCGTTTCTTGATCGGTTGCGCAAGGGGGCGGTCGCGACGACGTTCACGGGCACGGTGCCCGACGTGACCGGCTACATGGATAACGCGCGCATCGCCATCGTGCCCGAACTCAACGGCGGCGGATTCAAGCTCAAGGTGCTGGAATACGTGTTCAACCGGCTGCCGATCTTCGGGCTGAATGGCTCGGTGGCCGGCGTGCCGCTGCGCCAGGACGACGGCATCAAGCTGTTCGCCGACCACGCCGCGCTTGCGCGAGGTGTGCTCGATGCGATGGATGACATTGATCAGTTGAACCGTATCCAGCAGCGGGCGTTCACCGCCTGCGGTGACAAGTTCGACTGGGCCAGCCGCGGCCGGCAACTGCGGTCCGCGATTGCCGGGCCATGAGCGGCGACCAATACGATACACAGCCGCTCGGCTGGTTTGACACGACACTCGTCGTGATATTCCTGCTCGGCCTCTATTTGAACGTCTCGTTGATGGTCACGCCGAGCGTTCCGCTGACCTGCGCGCCGTCGGGCTTTGCGGGCCTGGTGCTGCTGTGGCGCCGGCGGGATCGGCTCGATCCGGTCCATCTGGGCGGGCTGCTGGCCGTAGTCGCGATCTACCTGGGCTCAATTCTGTCGGCGACCAATTACAGCTTCCTCAGCAAGCGCTTCACGGGGTGGCTGCAGCTGACCTATTCCCTGGTCATCTGCTATGGCTTTTTCGTCACGCTGGTGCATGCCGAACGCCGGCAGATCGCGCGGATCCTGTTGACGTTCTGCCTGGCGATCGCCGTGGGATGCCTGCTCGAGCAATACGCCGGCCTGCGTTCCATCAGCGACGCGGTCCGGGCGCGCATCTACGATGCCGGGATCGTGTACGATGCCGATTTGCGTGACGAACTGCTGTACGGCCGCGTGCGACCCAAGCTGTTCACATCAGAGCCGTCTGCCGTCACGTTCACCTTCACGCACTTCAGCTTCACCTGGCTGGTGGTCAGCACCTGGCGATGGAAGCTCATCGTCTATGTCGGCCTGATGGCCATGGGACTGGTCCTGATGCCGGGACCGACGCTGCTGCTGATGCTCATGCTCGCTGTTCCATACCTGATCTTCCTGGGCGGGAAGGGCGGTGCCGCGGGATCGGCAACACGCATGATCACCGGTCTTGCGGCATCGGTCATTCTGGTCGGAATCGCCATCGTGGTCGGCAGCTCCTTGTTTGCCGAGCGTATCGCCGAATATTCGAGCGGCAAGGACGCCAGCTTCTTCTATCGCGTCATCGGGCCGATGCTTGTCGCGTTCGAGGTGTTCAAGCGCTATCCCTGGGCCGGCAGCGGCCTGACCGGCGAGCCTTTCATCAACGACCTGGTGCTCACGGTTTTCATGAACGCCGATGGGTTCCAGGCGGCGTGGCGCATCTCCAAGGTCAGCGAAGTGCTCACCAACTATTTCTGGCTGCACTGGATCTATCTCGGCCTGGTCTGGGGCACCGTGACGCTGATCGGCCTGTGTATCTGGCTGCGTAGACTGGGGGTGCCGAGCCTGCTGTATTGCGGTGCGGTGTGGCTGATCCTTGGCCAGGCCGGCGGCGCCTATGTCGGCCCCAAGACCTGGTCGGTTTTGCTGATCGCCGCCGCCAGCGCCATCTTGTCCCGCCGCATGACCCACTCAGCCGACTATGGCCGGATCGATCATTTGCCGACAGCTCATGGAACAGGTGTGCTGCGACCACGGCCCGTGGGGCCGTAGATGCATTGATGGGATAAGCCATCATCGGACATACGAGAGAGCTTTTACGAGCACAGTCTCAAGGCGACGGCAGGAAACTGACCGCCTGCCTGGTGCTGGTCGTGTGCTTGATAATGGGCTGGACGTACGCTGCTGTCGCGAAGCCCGACAACGTGCTGGACAACGGCGGTTTCGAAAAAGGTGAAGCGGGCTGGCAGTGGCAGCAATGGCTCGGTCGCGCATTGCCCGGCTACATCGATCGCGACGACGTGCAGGAGGGGCGTGCGTCGTTCAAGTTCCACGAAGATGGCGTCAACCATGAATTGTGGATGGCGGCTGAGGCGAAGATCGAGGCTGGCCGCGACTACGCGCTGTCGCTGTCGCTGAAGCCGGAGCAGATGCCCGACGGTGCAGCCCGGGTGCGAGTGCTCGTCGACGGACGAGGATGGTACGGCAGCGATACCGGACTGGTCGAGCTGGTCCAAACCGGCGGCACGCACGCCTGGCAGACCTATACGGTGCCTCTTGTCGCGTCGCGTCTCGGCAACGCCACGAAGGTGACCATCTTCATCTACCATGCGATGCCGAGCCGCGGTGCGCTGGGCATTGATGCCGTGGCGTTGACACCGAGCGCGCCCAGCCGTGCAGCGTCACCGCCGCGCGATCCGCCAGCGTCGAGCAAGCTGAACGCGGCCAGCTACACGACCTCCAACCCGGCCGTCCTGGTCGAGCAGCCCGGCGCATTGGTCGCCATCCAGGCGGCGCCCGATCGTGCGCTTTATCGCGTGGGCGAACTGCCTCGCGTCACGATTCGCACGTCAGGTGCATCGGATACGGTCCTGACCTATCGCGTCATCGATGGCTTCGGGCAGGCCCTGTCGCACAAGAGTGCTACCGGTGCGGCAGTCGATGTTCCGTTACCGCCCGGCCATGGCTACTACGAAGTCGTCGCCACATTGACCAAGGGCGGCCAGGTGGTGGGCGAGGCACGGCGCAGCATCGGTGTCTTGCCGCCGCCGGCCAAGCCCACGCGCGACGAGCCATTCGGCTTGTGGGTCCAGGGTCGCGAGATCTATCCGGAATTGGGCGTGCGCTGGGTCCGCGAGTACATCGACTGGAACATCTACCGTGTCCAGGGTGACAAATACCTCGCCGAACGCGTGGAGACCTTCAAGTGGTACCGGGCTCACAACATCCGAGTTCTCGCTTATCCCGGTGGCCACCCCAACGAAGTCTCACGTGAGGTGATCGCCGATACACAAGAAGCCTGGCGTGCCGAGGAGGAGTGGTGGACCAAGATGGTGCGCACGCTCGGCAGTCACGTCGACGCATGGGCGGTGGTCAACGAGCCGATACGCGGTCATTGGCAGGGCAGCGATGCGCTGATCGTGCGCTACTGGACCCTGATGCGCCGCATCATCGATCGCTACGATACCGGCAAGCCGTTGATCGGACCGTCGCTCAGTCCCAACTCGTCGAGCCCGGTCGAGCAATACCGCGACTTGTTGAACATGGGCTTCGGCAAGCTGATCGATGCCGTCGAGATGCATACCTACATCACCAGCCCGGAGGACAACGACTGGGAGGGCAACACCCGGCGCATCCGGGACATGACCCGATCGGCTATCGGCAAGGACTTGCCGGTGTGGAGCACCGAGCATGGCTCCAGCGCCACGTACCAGGGTGAGCTGCTGCAGGCACAGCACCTGATGCGGTCGTGGCTCGAGGCCAAGAAGATCGGCTACCCGGTGGTGATCTGGCACATGTTCAGCCATCCCCAAGGCACCGACGCGCGTGAGGTGCAGTTCGGCATCTTCCGCAACAGGAAGGAAGGCGAGGGACCGCCGCAGCCGCGGCCCGCCGCCGTCGCCTACGGGGTCATGACGCGGCAGCTTGCCGGCGCCACGTACAAGGGCACGGCCGACTATTTCGGCCCGTCCGTCCGGGCATATGTCTTCGAGCGCGACGGCAAGGCCATCATGGCGCTGTGGACCACCAGCCAGAAGACCTACGACGTGACCGTGTCGGCTGGCGATGAGAAGGCCGTGACGTCGACGGGATTGTTTGGCCGCACCGTGCCGCTGGAGGTGCGCGATGGCCTGATCCGCGTCACCGTCGATCGCAATCCGCAGTTCATCGGCCCGCTTCCCGCTTCGCACCTGCGCACGGAACCGATCGCCCGCTTGGACAAGGCGATCGACGTCCTGCCGGGCGCATCGGCCCAGGCGACGCTCACGCTGGTCAATCCCGCGCCCGTGCCGACGCGATTGCGCATCGAGTGGCAGCCAGCGAACGGGTGGCGCCTCGCTTTGCCTGAGCAGGAATGGTTGCTTCAGGCGCACGAACGCAAGAGCGTGGCGCTCACCGCGACGGCGGCGCCGGGCTTGCCGGTCGGCCGCTATCAGGTCTACGCCAAGGTGATGCGGGATGGCGCGTACGTCACGTCCATGGCGGTCCAGGCCACGGTGTTGCCGCAGGTGACGATCACCAAGATCGAACCGCGCGTGGTTAGTGATCGGCCTGTCGTCGCTGGAACATTGCGCCGCATCGATCCCAAGCTCGGCACGGCGGTGGTGCGGCTCGACGGCAGTCGCAACACCACCACGGTTGTGTTCTCCAGTGGCGATGAAGCGACCTTCTCCGTGCCGGTCGACAGCCCGGCGCCGGACCGGCTGAGCGATGTCAAGGTGTCGGTGCTGGGTTCGGACAACAAGGTCCAGATGGAGGAGAGCGCTCGCCTGAGTTTCGTCGCTGCCGGCTACGCCAAGACCAAACCGACAATCGACGGCGATCTGGGCGACTGGCCCGGCCTGGCGGGCAGCGGTGCGCTGGCCCTGCGATGGCGGTGGGATGAGCAGAACCTCTACCTTGCGGTCCGCGTCCCCGACGCGACCCACGTGCAGAACCAGGCGATCACCGAGATGTGGAAGGATGACAGCGTCCAGATCGGGCTGGCGCCAGGGCGGCCCGACCAGCTGGTCCGCGCCTCTCTCCCGGGCCTTCAGGAAACTGAGATGGTGGAGCTCGACGTGGCGCTGCGCCCGCAGGGGCCGGATGTTTATCGCCACGCCACGCTCAACAAGCATCTTGCGCCGGTTGGCGCGGTCGACCGCAACCAGGTTCGTCGCGCCGTTCGTCACGGGGCCGGCGTCACGACCTATGAGTTGCAGATTCCGGTCGAGCAGATCGGGCTGAAGCCGCTACAGGCGGGGCAGGTGCTGCGCGTGAGCCTGCTCGTCAATGCCAACGACGGTCAGGGCCGCCGCACGACGGAATGGTTCGGCGGCATCAAGGAAGCCAAGGACCCCAATCTCTTCGGCCACCTCATCCTGGTGCCGTGACTCCGTCGTTCCGAGCGCGACCCCCCGTCATCCCGAGCGCAGCGAGGGATCTCCTGCGAAAGACGCACGGTACGCCACTCGCGGGAGATCCCTCGCTGCGCTCGGGATGACGATAAGTCTTACGCCACGGCGGCTTTTGGTTGGTCGGCGTGCGTCTCAAGGTACCACTGCCAGGTCTGCGCCAGTCCCTGCTCGAGCGTGGTGCTGGCCCGCCATCCCAACGCGTTCAGGCGGGAGACGTCCATCACCTTGCGTGGCGTGCCGTCCGGCTTGGTGGGGTCGAAGCGCAGGCGGCCCTGGAAGCCGACGGTGCGACAGACCAGAGCGGCGAGGTCGGCGATCGAGATTTCGTCGCCGGTGCCAAGATTGATGATCGCTTCGTCGCAATAGTGCTCCATCAGGAACACCAAGCCGTCGGCGGCATCGTCGACGTACAGGAACTCGCGCAAGGCCCGGCCGGTGCCCCACACCTCCATGGCTTCGGCATGCTGGCGCTTTGCCGCGTGCGCCTTGGCCAGCAATGCCGGCAACACGTGGCTCTGCAGCAGGTCGAAGTTGTCGCCCGGCCCGTAGAGATTGGTCGGCATCGCCGAGATGAAATCGCAGCCGTGCTGCCGCCGGTAGGCCTGGCACATCTTGATGCCGGCGATCTTGGCCACCGCATACCACTCGTTGGTC
>Ga0187894_10002030_pt1 | contig 24832 bp, 16 predicted proteins | sample GBC1701081metaG_FD_136650 | JGI IMG/M metagenome (GOLD analysis project Ga0187894, IMG submission 136650) | White microbial mat communities from a lava cave in the Kipuka Kanohina Cave System on the Island of Hawaii, USA - GBC170108-1 metaG ... | reverse complement strand
GTACGTCCCTGGAACGTGCGCGAAGCGCTGCTCGACACCGGACATACTGCGGCGGTGCGCTCTTCCCGATGGGAGCACGCGCTCGGGCTCAACCAGGAGATCATCAAGTCGAAGGCTGCCCGGGACGCCACCGTGCTGGAACTGGCGCGTACGCGCTTCAACGACAGCGTGCCGCTGCTGCGCCTCAACCGGATCGAAGATGCGCGGGAGCTGCTGCAGAAATGCCGCGAGGTGTTCGAAGCAGAGCGCGATGTTCGCGGCCTCGGCAGCATCTACGGAGCACTGGCCGACCTCGAAGACGAAACCGGGGGTCACCAGGCGGCCGTCGATTTCGAGCGGCTCTCGCTCAGCTACCACTACATGGGCATGGATCCGGAAGGCTGCGCCACGGGGCACCACAACCTGGCGCTTTATCTCGCGCGTGTCGGTCCTCAAGGGCCGCAGATCATCTCTCATCACCTCGCCGCGGGACTGATCCGGCTGGCGACGGGATCGGGACAATTCAGCGGCACCGTGCGGTTGCTCTCCAGGACCAAGATGCCTGATCCGCCGCCCGCGTTCGCGGACGTGGTGGCCACGGTCGAAGGCGTGCGTGGCGTGCGTTTCGCGACGCTGTTCGAAACCCTGCCGCGGGCGGGCGGCCACGGCGATGCCGCGCTCGCGCAGATCCTCGGCATGGTCGCCACGGCACGTGCCGAGTGGCTGAGCAGGCAAGGCGTGCTCAAGTCCATGCCGGCGGACATCCAGGCGGCGTTCCAGCTCGAAGGCGACGAGATCAATCACGCCCTGCGCGCTGCGCTGCGCACACGTCCGCAGTCCGAGTCGGCCGACATCAGCCGGCGCCTCTACGACGCGGGGCTGGTGGGCGGCATGCGGGTCGATGCACTGTTGCAACAGTTCGAACCGCAGTTGCTCCTGCTTGCCGCGGTGACGAGAGGCGAGATAACGGACCTCGATCCCGTGAACGAGATGCTCAGCGCCCTCGACGAGAAGGGCTTCAAGCTCAAGCAGGCAACGCACAGGATCTGGGCCGGCGAGCGCGATTCTGAGCAACTCTGCGCCGGACTGGATGCCATCGACTCGCAGATGATCCGTCGCCTGCTGGACCTGATAGCCGGGAAGACGGCGTGAGCAAGGAACGCTACATGGTCCTGCGCGTCGTGCCGGATGCGGGCACGGGCACGGGCACGGGCACGGCCACGGCCACGGGCGCGGGCGCAAGCGACCCGTTCGGCGCGACGATCTTCCGCGGCCTGGGCACCAAAGCTGCCCCCGGTGCACCCGCACCAGCTGCAGAAGCGCCTGAATTCCGCATCGAGACGCCGACGCTCGACGAGCAGGAGTATCGCGAGTTGCGACGCGACCGCGCGGTGGCGTGCATCGCACAGCCGATGCCGGTGCACCTCATCGCACCGGTGGCCGAGCCTGCGGCGGCGTCGGCCGCGGAACCACTCGTCGTCGACGGAGCCACTTGGGGCGTGTTCGTGACGGGTGCGCTGCAAAGCCCGTACATCGGCAACGGCGTGACGGTTGCCGTACTCGACACCGGTATCGACAAGACCCACGAGACCTTCCGCGGAGTGCAGATCGTCGAGAAGGATTTCACCGGCGAAGGTAACGGCGATGCCAACGGGCACGGCACGCACGTCGCCGCGACGATCTTCGGCAGATCGTCCGGCGGTGTCCGGCACGGCGTGGCGCCTGGAGTTGCCCGGGCACTGATCGGCAAGGTCATCGGCGCGAAGAATTCGGCTTCGACCAGGGAAATCGTCGACGCCATCCAGTGGGCCATCGACAGCGGCGCGCACATCGTCAACATGTCGCTCGGCTTCGACTTCCCGGGCCTGGTCAGTCACTGGACGAAATCCGGCATGCCCGTGGACCTCGCGACTTCGCGCGCGCTGGCTCAATATCGCGACAACGTGCGTTTCTTCGATGCAACGACCAACTGGCTGCGCACTCGCGCCGCGCAGCATCGCAGTGCGCTGCTGGTTGCAGCCGCCGGCAACGAGAGCCAGCGGGCGAAGAACGCCGATCACACGATCGACGTTTCACCGCCCGCCGCCGCGGACGGAGTGTTGTCCGTCGCCGCGGTGCAGACTGCCGGTGCGCCTCACAACGCCTTGCGTGTCGCCTCGTTTTCGAACGTGCGCGCGCTCGTGTCGGCACCGGGTGTCGCCATCTATTCGGCGCAGGCGGGCGGCGGCTACAGTTCGAAGAACGGCACGAGCATGGCGAGTCCCCACGTCGCGGGTGCTGCGGCACTGTGGGCGGAGCGCCAGCTGCTGCGCACGGGCACCGTGAACGTGGCTGCGCTCGACGCGCAATTGCGCGGTAACGCGCGCCGCGATCGCCTGCCGGAAGCCGCATATCGCGACGTCGGCGAAGGCCTCGTGGTGGCACCGGCGGAGTAGCGGGGACCGCGAACCTCTCCGAGCCCTTGGGGAGAGTCAGCCGCCTCACGCGCGGCGGGCTCACGGTTCAACCCTTCTCGTGGACCGATGGTCGCCTGTCGACCGCCGATCACTCTGCTGTTGCACCTCGATCCGCGTAAACGCGAGAATTCCCGCATGGCAGTGTGGGTCGGAACGTCGGGCTACAACTATCCGGAGTGGAAGGGCAACTTCTACCCGCAGGACCTCGCGGCCGCGAAGATGCTGCCGTACTACGCCGCGCGCTTCGACACCGTCGAGATCAACTACACCTTCTATCGCACGCCGAACCAGCAGACGCTCGAGGGCTGGAACGCGGCCACGCCCGAGCGCTTCCGGCTCACGCTCAAGGCCCCGAAGCGCATCACGCACGACGCGCGGCTGAAGAACTGCGAGGACCGCGTGCGCTATTTCCTCGAGACCGCCGCCACGCTTGGGCCGAAGCTGGGCGCGCTGCTGTTCCAGCTGCCGCCGACCTTGCGCAAGGACCTCGCGGTGTTCGATGCATTCCTCGCCCTCCTGCCGCCGCAGACCTGCGCGGCCTTCGAATTCCGCCATGCGTCGTGGCTCGACGAAGAGGTGTTCGCACGGCTGAGGGCGCGCAATCTCGCGCTGTGTATCGCCGACGGCGAGAAGGTCTCCGCGCCCGTGGAGGTTACGGCGGACTACGCCTACTTCCGCTTGCGCGACGAGGGTTACACGCCGGAGGATCTCGAGCGCTGGGCGCGAGCGATCCGCGAGAAGACCAGCGACTGCCGCGACACCTACGTCTACTTCAAGCACGAGGAAGCCGGCACCGGCCCGGAGTTCGCGCGGCGGCTCATCGACGCGCTCGGCCGCACATGAACGCGACGCGCGCGGAACAGCTCACGCTCGCGATCGACGAGGCGCGGCAGGTGTCCGCGCTCTGGCAGGCCCCCGCGCAGCCGCGTGCCTGTTACGTGCTCGCGCACGGCGCGGGCGCCGGTATGACGCATCCTTTCATGACGTCGGTCGCGAACGAGCTCGCGAATCGCGGCATCGCAAGCCTGCGCTACCAGTTCCCGTACATGGAGCAACGATCGCGACGTCCGGATCCGCCCGCGTTGTGTCATGCGACGGTGCGCGCGGCAGTCGCCGAGGCAACCCGCTGCGCGCCGGACCTGCCGCTGTTCGCCGGCGGGCGATCCTTCGGCGGACGCATGACCTCGCAGGCCCAGGCCGCGGCGCCGCTGCCCGGCGTGCGCGCGCTCGCTTTCCTGGCCTTTCCACTGCATCCACCGCAGCGCCCGGGGCGCGATCGCGCCGAGCATCTGCGCGACGTGAAGGTTCCGATGCTGTTCATCCAGGGCACGCGCGACGACCTCGCGACCCTCGACCTTCTGCGGCCGCTCATTGCCGAGCTCGGTCTCGCCTCCCTCAAGCTCCTCGAAGACGCCGACCATTCCTGGCACGTGCCCGCGCGCAGCGGGCGCAAGGACCAGGACGTGATCGGCGAAGCGCTGGATGCACTCGCGGCCTGGATCCAGGCGCTGACGCGCCCGACATGAAAAAGCGTACCCGCGCCGGACGGTCAGCAAGGGCCGGCGCCGGGGCCGCGCCGTCGCGCGCGGCAGCGTCGGGTGTCGCACCGCCACGCGCCGCACCGCCACGCGCGGCACCGCCACCACCGCCCGCCGAAAAGGCAGCGGCGTCGAAACAGGCGCTCGATCGCTACGCCGCGAAGCGAACCTTCACCCGCACTCCTGAACCCGGACCGGTGCTGCCGGACTCGCGCGGCGGTCCGCTGCTGTTCCTCATACAGAAGCACGCCGCGCGACGCCTGCACTACGACTTTCGGCTCGAGGTCGACGGCGTGCTCAAGTCGTGGGCGGTGCCGAAGGGCCCGTCGCTGCAGGTCGGCGACAAGCGCCTCGCAGTCGAAGTGGAAGATCACCCGTTCGAGTACGCCTCGTTCGAGGGCGTCATTCCCGAGAAGCAGTACGGCGCCGGCAACGTCATCGTCTGGGACTGCGGCGTGTACTCGCCGGACGAAGACAACCAGTACTGGTTCGGCAAGCGTCGCGAGGCCGAGGAGCTGATGCGCGACGGAATCGCCAAGGGCAAGCTCAGCATCTTCCTGCGCGGCGAGAAGCTGAAGGGCTCCTACGCGCTGGTGCGCACCTCGACGCCGAAACAGTGGCTGCTGCTCAAGCATCGCGATCGCTTCGCAGACGTGAACGACGTCCTGGCGCGGGCGCAATCCGTGATGTCCGGCTACACGCTCGACGATCTCGAGGCCGGCGTGCATCCCGTGCGCATGGATGCCGTGCGTCTCGCGCCCACCGGGCCCGCAGAGGCCGTGCCGAAATCCATCGCGCCGATGCTCGCCGAGATCGGCGAGGCACCGAGCTCGGAGCCGGGCTGGCGTTACGAGCCGAAGCTCGACGGCTATCGCGTCATCGCTTTCGTGCAGGACGGAGCCGTGCGCCTGCAGTCGCGCCGCGGCATCGATCTCACGGTGCCCTTTCCGGAAATCGTCGCGGACCTGGGCGCGCAGGCGGTGGACCGCATGGTGCTCGACGGTGAAATCGTCGCACTCGGGCCCGACGGACGCCCCTCGTTCAACGCGCTGCAGAACCGCGTGGGGCTGAAGGCCGAGCACGAGATCGCCGAAGGGCGGCGTCGCACGCCGGTCGTGTTCATGTGCTTCGACCTGCTGCACTTCGCAGGCCTCAATCTGCGCGGCGCGCCGTACTCCGACCGGCGACGCTGGCTGCTGCAATGCCTGCTGCCTTCCAGTCATCTGCAGGTCGTGCATGTGTCCGACGACGCCGAGGGCCTGTACTCCGCTTCGCTCGATGCGGGCTTCGAAGGCATCGTCGGCAAGCGCATCGACAGTACCTACCAGGCGGGACGCCGCTCCTCCCTGTGGCTCAAGCTCAAGGCGACTCACTCCGCCGAGTTCCTCGTCGGCGGCTACACGCAAGGCAAGAACTCGCGCGAGGCGCTGGGCGCGCTGCTGCTCGGCTACTGGGAAGGCAAGGAGCTGCGCTACGTCGGACACGTGGGGTCCGGCCTCGACGAGGACACTCTCGCGGGTCTGCGCACGCGCGTAGCGAAGATCGAACGCAAGAGCTCACCGTTCGCCGGCAAGCCCGACCTGCACCGGCCGACGAAATGGCTGGAGCCGCAACTCGTCGCCGAAGTGGAGTATCAGGGAATCACACCAGACGGCAATCTGCGCGCACCGGTCTTCCTGCGGCTGCGCGACGACATCGAGCCGGCCGACATTCGCGCGCCCGCTGCCCCGGGTGGCGCGGCGGCCGCCGCGGATTCGGACGGCAGTTCGCCGGACACAGCGCGCGGCTCTTCACGTACCGCGCCGGTGCGCACGCCGGCACGCGCACCGGCGACGCCGGCGAATGAAATCGAATCGGTGCTGCAGCAGCTCGACGGCAGAAGCAACCGGCTCGACCTCGACGTCGGCGGCGCGCGTATCCGCCTCACGAATCTCGATCGCGAATACTGGCCCGCCGACAAGGACGCGAAGCTGGCCGCGATCACCAAGCGCGACCTGCTGCGCTACCTCGCGCAGGTCTCGCCGTACATGCTGCCGCATCTCGCGGATCGGCCGCTGACGATGATCCGCATGCCCGAGGGCATCAACGGCGAGCGCTTCTTCCAGAAGCACTGGGAGCAGTCGCTGCCGGATTTCGTCGCAACGATCACGGTGTTCTCGGGCCACAAGGGCGAGAAGCACGACTACCTGCTCGGCAACAATCTGCCGACGCTGCTGTGGCTGGGCCAGGTCGGGACGCTCGAGTTCCACGTCTGGCACTCGCGCGCCGCCGTCGCGCCGGACGCGGCGAGCGACTCGACGGACTTCGCGGCGACGCTCGAATCGCTCGAGGGCTCGGTGCTCAATTACCCCGACTACCTCGTGTTCGACATCGACCCGTACATCTATTCCGGCAAGGAGGTGAAGGGCGCGGAGCCCGAACTCAACAAGAAGGGCTTCGCGACCGGCAAGCGCGTGGCGTTCTGGCTGCGGGAGCTCCTGAAAGAGATGTCGCTGGACGCCGTGGTGAAGACTTCGGGAAAGACGGGACTGCACGTCTTCGTCCCCATCGACCGCACGGTGACCTTCGACGAGGCGCGCAGCATCTGCGAAATGGTGGGGCGGCACCTGATGAGGGGCCACGCGAAGGATATAACCCTCGATTGGGCGGTCGAAAAGCGTACCGGCAAGATATTCATCGACTACAACATGAACGTGCGCGGCAAGACGCTGAACGTGGCCTATTCCCCCCGGGGCGTGCCGGGGGCTCCCGTGTCCATGCCCCTGACCTGGGAGGAGCTGGAGGCCGCCGAGCCCCTGGATTTCACCATCGGCAACGGCAAGGCGTTGATCCGCTTGGACAGGAATGGCGACCGATGGCATGATGCACTCCTGTCAAAACATAGCCTTGCGAAGGCTTTCGGAAGCATCAGTCGAACTGAACCCGTTAAAGAACGACCCCTGAAAGAATGAAGGTGCCCTCATGGCCGCTGCCCGCTCGATCGGTTCCCTGACTGTCTCCTTCGGACTCGTCGCGATCCCCGTGAAGCTGTTCACGGCGACGCAGTCGGCGGGTTCGATCTCGTTCAACATGCTGCACAAGGAGTGCGGATCGCGGCTGCGCCAGCAGTACGTGTGCGTCAAGGACGGGCAGATCGTCGAGCGCGACGACATCGTCAAGGGCTACGAATTCGCGAAGGATCAGTACGTCGCCTTCACGCCGGACGAGATCAAGGCGCTCGAAGAGGTCGGCAGCCACTCCGTCGAGATTTCCGAGTTCGTGCCGATCGAGGCGATCGATCCGCTCTACTTCGACAAGACCTACTATCTCGCGCCCGACAAGGGCGGGGCCAAGCCGTACGGCCTGTTCACCGAAGCGCTGAAGCAGACCAAGCGCTGCGCCGTCGGCCGCTGGGCTACGAAAGGCAAGGCGTACATCGTCATGCTGCGCCCCATCGACAACGTGCTGGCGCTGCAGCAGCTGCGGTTCGCAGCCGAGGTGCGTCCGCCGACGGAGGTGGAAGTGCCCAAGTCGGAAGTGAAGGAAAACGAGCTGAAGCTGGCCCGCCAGCTGATCGATCAGCAGGCCACGGAGAGCTTCGATCCGAACGCGTACACCGACGAGGTGAAGGGCCGCATCGAGGCAGAGATCCAGAAGAAGGTCGCCGGCCAGGAAATCTCGGTCGCGGAAGTGCCGAAGGAAGCGACCGGCAAGGTCATCGATCTCATGGAGGCGCTGCGCGCGAGCCTGGAGAAGGGCGAAGCGGCGCGTGCGTCGGCGGCGAAGCTCGGCGACCGCAAGGCACCGAAGCGCGTCGAGCAGACGGCGCCCAAGGCCGCACGCAAGACCTCGCGGAAGCAGGGGTGAGACGTCGCATGACGGGTCGCGCGAGGCTCAACCCGTGATGGATGTCAGCTACACTGCGCAGCACGCCGCCTGGCGGGCTCTGACCGAGAGTGATCCGATGGATTCGTACAGTGTGCGGGACGTCGAACGAGTCCTGCAGCTGTCGCGCAGTACCATTCGCGGGCTGATCGACGGCGGGTGGGTGAAGCCCACGCGCGGTCCGCGCGGCCAGTTCCGCTTTTCGTTCCGTGATCTCATCGTTCTGCGCACTGCGCGCGCGCTTACGCTCGCGCGCGTACCGCGCCGACGCATCCTGCGCTCGCTGCAGGAGCTGCGCCGGCACCTGCCCGAAGAAGCACCGCTCTCGGGTCTGAACATCTGCGCCGTCGGCGATCGCGTGGTCGTGCATGACGGCGCGGGCAGCTTCCAGGCGGACGACGGCCAATGCCTGCTCGAGCTCGACGTGCGGGTGCAGGGCGGCGTGCTCAACGTTACCGATCGCCAGACTGCGGACAGCGCAGCGAGGCCCGCGGGCGCGAGAGCTGAAGGCAGCAGGCCCGCCGCGAGATCCGAGCGGGCCGGCGTGCGCAAGGCCCGGCAGCCATCGGCCGAGGAAGTGACCGACTGGTTCGCCGAGGGCCTCGAGCTCGAGGACGAGAATCCGCGCGCCGCACAGAAGGCCTACGCGCGCGCAGTGGACGCGGAGCCCGCCAACAGTTCGGCGTGGATCAACTGGGGCCGTTTGCTGCACGAAGCGGGCGACGTGCGCCAGGCGGAGAGCGTGTACCGGCGCGCACTCGTGACCTGCGGCCCGGATCCGCTGCTCATGTTCAACCTCGGCGTGCTGCTCGAAGACGTGGGCCGCACGAACGCCGCGCTCGAGGCGTACCAGTCGGCCATCGTCGAGGATCCGCGTCTCGCGGATTGTCACTACAACCTTGCACGCCTGTACGAATCGCTCGGCAAGCAGCAGCACGCGATCCGGCACCTCGGCCAGTATCGCCGCCTGCTGACCAGCAGCGTAGCGCGCTGAGCGCGCCGACATCGCGTGCAGCGCGCCGGGACCGCGGGCGGAACGCGCTGACACTGATCCCATAGCGACCGCGGGAACTCGCGCCCGCAGCCGCGTCTCAGGAAGAGACGACGAAGAGGAAGGACCCGATGCCCGCCCCGCGACCGATTCCCGCAGATTCCCAGGTGCTGACGCCGTTCGTCGCGGTCGACGACGTGGCCGAATTCGTGAGCTTCCTGGCCGAGGCATTCGGTGGCAAAGCCGCACAGGCGTCGCGCTCGGCGGACGGCGTCGTCCGCTACGCGCGCGTGCTGCTCGGCGATTCGCAGCTGATGGCGACCGACACGACCGACGTTTTTGCGCCGATGCCTTGCATGCTGCACCTCTACACCGAGAACGTGGACGCGACGTTCAAGCACGCGCTGCAGGCCGGCGCCACGCCGGTGCGCGAGCCGACCGACCAGCGCTACGGCGACCGTCTGGCCGGCGTCGAGGATCCCTGGGGCACCAATGGTGGCTCGCGACGCACATCGAGGACGTGAGCCCGCACGCCCAGTGAATCGGAGCGGTGCTGAGGGACGGCATCACGCTGAGGGACGGCGTCACGCTCAGGGATGCCATTGCGCTGAGGGCGGCCATCGCCCGGTGAGGGCGGCCATACAGTAGGAAGCCGACTCCACTACTGTATATCGCGCGCACCTCTCCTCTCGGCCCGCGGTCGTATCTATACTTCCCGCATGCCCCTCGACACGTTTCATCCTGCCGTCGCCGGCTGGTTCGGCCGCACTTTCCGCGAGCCGACCGGTCCGCAGGTTGCTGCCTGGCCCGCCATCCAGGGTGGCGGTCATGCGCTCATCGCTGCGCCGACCGGATCCGGCAAGACGCTGGCCGCGTTCCTCGCAGCGATCGATGCGCTGGTGAGGCAGGGTCTCGAGCGCGGGCTCGAAGATCTCACGCAGGTCGTCTACGTCTCGCCGCTGAAGGCGTTGTCGAACGACATCCAGCGCAATCTCGAGATGCCGCTCGCCGGCATTGCCGAGGAGCTGCGCGGGCTGGGACTGCCGAACGTGGAGATTCGCGCGCTGGTGCGAACCGGCGACACGGCGCAGGCGGATCGCGTGGCCATGCGCAAACGGCCGCCGCACATCCTGGTCACGACTCCCGAGTCGCTCTACCTGCTGCTCACCAGCGACTCGGGCCGCGAAATGCTCGGCACTGCGCGGACCGTCATCGTCGACGAGATTCACGCGGTCGCGGGAACGAAGCGCGGATCGCACCTGGCGCTCAGCCTCGAACGCCTCGCGGCTCTGGTCCCGCATCCTCTGCAGCGCATCGGTCTTTCCGCCACGCAGAAGCCCATCGAAGAGGTGGCGAGGTTCCTGGTCGGGGCCGGCGTGCCGGATGCGTCGGGTGTGCCGGGCGCGCCACAACCGCAATGCACCGTCGTCGACGCCGGTCACGTGCGCGAGCGCGACCTCGCGCTCGAGCTGCCCGATGCGCCGCTCGAGGCCGTGATGTCGGGCGAGGTGTGGCAGACCGTTTACGATCGTCTGGCGACGATGGTGCAGGAGCACCGCACCACACTGGTGTTCGCGAACACGCGGCGCATGGTCGAGCGCGTGACGCGACACCTGGGCGAGCGCCTCGGCGAAGAGAACGTCGCCGCGCACCACGGCAGCCTTGCGCGCGAGCAGCGCTTCGAGGCGGAACAGCGCCTCAAGGGCGGCAAGCTGCGCGCGATGGTCGCCACCGCGTCGCTCGAGCTGGGCATCGACATCGGCGAAGTGGAGCTCGTCTGCCAGCTCGGCTCGCCGCGCTCGATCTCTACCTTCCTGCAGCGGGTCGGTCGTGCCAATCATTCGGTCGGCGGCGTGCCGAAAGGCCGTCTCTTCCCGCTGAGCCGCGACGAGCTGGTCGAAGGCGCGGCTCTGCTGGACGCCGTGCGCTCGGGCGACCTGGATCGCCTGCACGTTCCGTCCAAGCCGCTCGACGTGCTGGCGCAGCAGATCGTGGCCGAAGTCGCGGCGCGCGAGTACGGCGAGGACGAGCTGTTCGCGCTCGTGCGCCGCGCGTGGCCGTACCGCGAGCTCGCTCGCGAGGAATTCGCCGCGCTCGTGCGCATGCTGTCCGAAGGATTCAGCACGCGCCGGGGCAGGCGCTCGACGTATCTGCATCGCGACGCCGTCAACGGTCGCGTGCGCGCGCGCCGCGGCGCGCGCCTCACGGCAATCACCAACGGCGGTGCGATTCCCGACAACGCGGACTACCAGGTGGTGCTGGAGCCGGCCGGCACGTTCGTCGGCACCATTCACGAGGATTTCGCCGTCGAGAGCCTGGCGGGGGACATCTTCCAGCTCGGCAACACGTCCTACCGCATCCTGCGCGTGGAGTCCGGGCGCGTGCGCGTCGAGGACGCGAAGGGCCAGCCGCCCACCATTCCGTTCTGGCTCGGCGAGGCGCCCGCGCGCACGATGGAGCTGTCGGCGGCGGTGAGCCGCCTGCGGGCGGAAATCGACGCCGCCTTGCCGCAGGTGAACGGCGAAACGCTGGCGCGCTGCGTCGCAGGGCTCGCGGAGAAGCACCGGCTGACGCGGCCTGTCGCGCAGCAGATCGTTGAATACCTCGGCGCAGCGAAAGCGATGCTGGGCACGTTGCCGACCCAGGAAGTCGTGGTCTTCGAGCGCTTCTTCGACGAATCGGGCGGCATGCAGCTCGTGATCCACTCGCCGTTCGGCGGGCGCGTCAACCGCGCCTTCGGCCTGGCGTTGCGCAAGCGCTTCTGCCGCGCTTTCAACTTCGAGCTGCAGGCTGCGGCGACCGAAGACGCGATCGTGCTCTCGCTGGGCGAGACGCAAAGCTTCCCGCTCGAAGAAGTCGCGCGCTATCTGAACAGCCGCACCGTCGAATCCGTGTTGGTGCAGGCGGTACTCGACGCGCCGCTCTTCACCACGCGCTGGCGCTGGAACACGAGCATCGCGCTCGCGGTACGCCGATCCATGGGCGGCAAGAAGGTGCCGGCACCGCTGCAGCGGATGGCGGCCGAAGACCTGGTCGCTGTCGTGTTCCCCGATCAGCTTGCCTGCGCGGAGAACCTGACCGGCGAGCGCGAAATCCCCGATCATCCGCTGGTACGGCAGACGCTGCACGACTGCCTGCGCGAAGCGATGGACGTCGACGGCCTCATCGCCCTGCTGGGCGCGCTCGAGCGCGGCGAGAAGCGTGTGGTCGCGCGCGACCTGCCCCATCCGTCGCCGCTGGCCCAGGAAATCCTCACCGCGCGCCCGTATGCCTATCTCGACGATGCACCGCTCGAAGAGCGGCGGACGCAGGCGGTGGCCTCGCGCCGCTGGCTCGATCCGCAAACCGCGGGCGACCTCGGCCGCCTCGACAGTCAGGCGATTGCCACGGTACGAGAGGAAGCATGGCCCACCGTCGAGAGCGCGGACGAGTTGCACGATGCATTGATTTCGCTCGGAGCGATCGGCGCGGAAGAGGGCGCGAAAGCGGGCTGGGAGGACCATCTCCACGCACTGATCGCCGATCGGCGCGCTACTCGCCTGCACGTGGGAGAACGCAACTTCTGGGTTGCCGCCGAACATCTGTCGATGCTGAAGCCCGTCTATCCGCAAGCGACTGCCGATCCGGGTATCGAGGCACCGGCCGAGTACGCCGCGCGGCAATGGACGGCTGAGGAGGCGACGATCGAACTGGTGCGCGGACGCCTGCAGGCCGTAGGCCCGACTGATTCCCCGGCGCTCGCGGACGCGCTGGCTATCGCGCGGCCGGCGATCGATGCGGCGTTGAACGCGCTCGAGGTCGAGGGTTTCGTGTTGCGCGGCCACTTCACCGCCGGCGCGGATGCTGCCCGCGAGATCGAATGGTGCGAGCGACGCCTGCTGTCGCGCATCCATCGCTACACGATCAGGACGCTGCGGGCCGAGATCGAGCCTGTCACCACCGCGGACTTCATGCGCTTCCTGCTCGAATGGCAGGGCGTCACGCGCGAGCCGCGTCCACAGGGAGTCGAAGCGCTCGCGGCCATCGTCGAGCAGCTGGAAGGCTTCGAGATCGCGGCGTCGGCGTGGGAATCGGACGTGCTGCGCGTGCGCATGCACGACTACGATCCGAACTGGCTCGACAGTCTCTGCCTCTCGGGTCGCGCGCTCTGGCAGCGGCTCACGCCTCCGAAGGCGAGCACCGGTGGGCCGGTGCGTGCCACGCCGATCAGCCTGCTCACGCGCAAGAACGCCGCGCTCTGGCACAGCCTCGAGCCGCAGCCCGTCGACGAGACTGCCCTTTCGCATCCGGCGCAGGCGATCGTCGCCTGGCTGCGCACACACGGAGCTTCCTTCTTCGACGAAATCGTCGCGGGCAGCTCGCTGCTGCAGGCGCAGGCGGAAACCGGGCTCGGCGAGCTGGTTGCCGCGGGCCTCGTCAATTCGGACAGTTTCAGCGGTCTGCGCGCACTGATCATGCCGGCAGAGCGCAAGCGCCGTCTCGCCACGCGCCGGCGCCGCATCGCGCTCTTCGGGCTGGAGGACGCCGGCCGCTGGAGCGTCACGCGCCGCCCGCGCCCGGCGCCCGCCGCCGCGAACCGCGATGCAGCCGCGAACGGCGGTGCAGCCGCGAAAGGCGGTGCACTTGCGAACAGCGGCGCACCCGTCGATGCCGAGGGTGTCGAGCAGCTCGCCTGGATATTGCTGCGACGCTACGGCGTCGTATTCCGGCGCATGCTCGAACGCGAGGCCGACCGGTTGCCGCCGTGGTACGCGATGCTGCGTACACTGCGCCGGCTCGAGGCGCAGGGGCTGATCCGCGGCGGCCGCTTCGTCGCGGGCGTGAGCGGCGAGCAATTCGCGATTCCCGACGCGGTGACCGCATTGCGCGCCATCCGCAAGCGTGCGCCGGACGAAACACTCGTGTCGCTGAGCGCGGCTGATCCGCTCAATCTCACCGGCCTGCTGCTGCCGGGCACGCGCGTGCCGGCGCTGGCATCGAACCGCATCCTCCTGCGCGACGGCATCCCCGTGGCGCTCCACGCTGCCGGCGAAACACAGTTCCTCGTTTCCCTGCCGCCTGAAGCGGAATGGGCGGCGCGCAACACCTTGCTCCATCCTCGCGTGACACCTTCCGTTCGGGTGAACTGAAGGTCGACATCGGCGGATTCTTCCCAGGTGAGTCGCACCATGAAGGTCAGACCAGTTCCTGCTGCCGCCCTGTTCTGCGGCATGCTTGCGGCCGCGGCCTTCGCCGCCGGGACCACCGACAGCAGCGGCGCGAGTGCCGCGCTCGATGCCGGCAGCGAAATCTGCGCGACTCTCGATCGCACGGTCGACGCCGGTATCACAAAGCTGGGTACGGAGGTCACCGCGAAGGTCGTGCGCAATCTCGAAGTCGCTGGCAAGGTCGTCGTACCGAAAGGAACGAAGCTCGTCGGTCGCGTCACGCGTGCCGAGGTGCGCAAGAGCCGCGGCTCGGCCGGCGGCATCAGCGCTTCCGAGTTCGTCGTCGTGTTCGATCGCGCCGAGCTCAGGGACGGAACGAAGCTCACGTTCAATGGCGAGGTTGTCGGCGTCGGCGCGCCCAGGTCCAGCAACCGTGGCGTCAACGTCGGCGGCAATGCCACGGATCGCATGACGCGCGGCGTCGAACCGGGCGGCGGCGGTCTGCTCGGCGGGATCAGTGGGCGGCCTGGCACTGCGACGCGTCAGACGTCGGAACGCGCCAGCGACACCGTCGACGAGGAGCAGGGTGACAAGACAGCCCGCTCCGCCGGCGCGCAGGGCGGCTTCGACGGCAAAGGCGAGCTGATGGCAGGAAGCCGTGGCGTGTTCGGCCTCGAGGATCTCGAGCTCGCGGCGTCGGCAGACGGCAACGTCGCGGGCGATGTGTTGCTGTCGCGGGAGCAGAACGTGCGGCTCGAACGCGGCACGCAGCTCCTGGTCGTTGCGGGCGAGGCGGCGTCCGGCTCGACGAGCTGACTGCGGCGACGCTGACTAGCGTTTCGCGGATCGTTCGCGCTCGATGCGCGCGATCGCCTGCAGCGCGGCCGCACTGAGTCGCGGATTCACCGATCCTGCAGCTGCGGACGCCGTGCGTTGCGCAATCTGGTGATACGCCAGTACCAGCGAGCCGGGCGATTCGCGCACCAGCGCCATGAGCGCCGGCACACCGCGTTCGTGCTCCACCACGCGGATCATGTCGCGAAAGAGGTAGTACCCCAGCTCGTCGTAGGCGCCGGAGAATGCGATCAGTGCGGCATCTTCGGCGCTTACTCCTTCGCCACGGGAAGCGGCGACCAGCAACGCGCCGAACAGCGTGAAGTTGGCAGCGGCACGGATCTCGTTGACGCTGGCGATGCGACGATTCAGGCGGCTGAGCCTGCCGCTGCCGGCGTCGTCGAAGCGCGCCACGTGCGTCGCCATTCCCTCGTCGAGCCCGTTGATCAGCATGCGCTCGACCTGTCCGGACGGCGATGTGGCGTCGAGCCGCGGCTGCGGCAGCAGGCGCGCGAGAACCAGGTGGTAAATCTCGTGCGTCACCAGCGCGATCGCGCCTTCGAAGTCGTCGCCGGCCGCGCGCACGTCGAAATAGAACGCCTTGCCGTCGTCCGACGTCCAGCCGCTCGAGTTGCTGCCGGCCACGGCGTGCATCCGGAACGTGAAATTCTCGCCGGCGGGTGCGTAAGCCGACAGCGCGTCGCCGACGCGCGCCGCCACCGCAAACTGTTCGGCGCGCAGGCGTGCGAGCAGCGCGGCGCACTCGCTGCGACGTGCCAGCACTTCTTCGAACCGCAAAGGATCCTGCGGCACCGGCTGCTTCGCCGCCGCAGCAGTGAGTCCCGTCTCCCACGCCGAATGGGTCACGCGCTTGTCGAATTTCGCGCCGTGGCTGATGACGGCGGCGGTGACCGGGTCGGCGCGAAATTGCCGCAGTTGTTCCTCGCCGGGCGTGCCGGCATCGATGACTGCCAGGACCTTCTCGGCCTGCGAAAGGTCGAGCTCGACACTCACCGCTGCGCCGGCGGACGTGCAATTCAGGGCGACAGCGAGCGCGGCCAGCTCGCTGGCCCGGGCGTGGCTTGCTGCTCGAAGCGCTCGGTGGCTCATCGCGTTGGCTCCTGTCCGATTTGCGGAACCCGCCGCATCGTACGCGCATTTCTTACAAACGATGCCGCTGCGCCGGCAAGCACGGCGGGACGAACTTCGCGTGCGACTGTGGTCCCGCGGACCGACTTTGGGATGACGCAATTCTCACGCGACAGGCGTATAAGCGAACGCTCACCGTGGCAGCACGCCGCGGTCGAATCGGGGGAATCCAATACACCAAGGTGGAACTGCCGGCGCCACGCATTCCGGCTGGCTGCTGCGGGAGACGTGTCGCTGGCGGGCGGACACTCAGGAGAAGGCAATGACAGAACGTGAACACGACCCAGGGGAATTGCCTGAAGGGGAAGTCGAGGGGAAGAGAACCATGGATCGGCGAACGTTCCTGCAGACCGGCGCGATTGCAGGTGCCGGCGCCGCACTGGCACCGCTCGCCGCGGGCGCGCAGGACGCGCAGAGCAACTCCGGCTCGAGCCACCACGACGACGACCGGGACCGCGACATCGCCGGCGCGTCGATCGCCGAGCTGCAGCGCAAGATGGCGAGCGGCAGGCTGAGCTCGCGCGAGCTCGTGGACATCTACAAGGATCGCATCCGCCGCATCGACAGAGGCCTCGACATCGGCAGCGTCCTGACGCTGAACCCCGATGCCGAGCAGATCGCGCGGCGCCTCGACCAGGAGCGTCGTCGTTCCGGTCCGCGCGGACCGTTGCACGGCATCCCGGTCCTGCTGAAGGACAACATCGATACCGCGGATCGCATGCAGACCACCGCGGGTTCGCTCGCGCTGGCCGGCGCGTCGGCCTTGCAGGATTCCACCGTGGCCGCGCGCCTGCGCGCTGCGGGCGCAGTGATTCTCGGCAAGGCGAACCTGAGCGAATGGGCGAACTTTCGCGGCTTCGGCAGCTCGAGTGGCTGGAGCGGCGTCGGCGGACAGACACGCAACCCGCACATTCTCGATCGCAATCCCTGCGGCTCGAGCTCCGGTTCCGCGGCTGCGGTCGCCGCCGCGCTGGCTTCGGTGTCGCTCGGAAGCGAGACCGACGGCTCGATCGTGTGTCCGTCCGGTCAGTGCGGCGTCGCGGGCATCAAGCCCACGGTCGGGCTGACGAGCCGGGCCGGCGTCGTGCCGATCTCGTTCACGCAGGATACCGTCGGGCCGCACGGCCGCACGCTGGCGGATGCCGCTACGGTGCTCGGCGCGCTGGTGGGCGTCGATGCGCGTGACGACAAGACGGCGAACAGCGCGGGCAACTTCCACACCGACTACCGGCAGTTCCTCGATGTCAACGGCCTGAGCGGCGCGCGCATCGGCGTGGCCCGGCAGTTCACGGGCGTCACCACCGAAATCGACGCGGTGTTCGAGCAGGCACTCGAGGTGATGGCGGGCGCGGGCGCGACGCTGATCGACGTGAACATTCCGTCGTTCGACGAGTTCAACGCCGACCAGTCGGAAATCATCGTGCTGATCTTCGAGTTCAAGCGCGACCTGAACGCCTATCTCGCGACGCGCACCGGCGTGCCGGTCTCCTCGCTCGCCGACGTGATCCAGTTCAACATCGACAACGCCGATCGCGAGCTGAAGTTCTTCGGCCAGGAGCTGATGGAACTGGCCGAGGCGGGCATCTTCAGCGAAGCGGAGTATCTGCAGGCACTGATCCGCGGTCCGCAGCTGGCGGCGGAGCAGGGCATCGATGCGACGCTCGCGGCCGACAACCTCGACTGCATCGTCGCCCCGACCAACTCGCCCGCGTGGCCCACTGACCTGATCAACGGCGACGCGTTCCTGTTCGGCAGCTCCGGCTTCGCGGCCGTCGCAGGCTATCCGCTGGTCACCGTGACCGGCGGTTACTCGTTCGGTCTGCCGGTCGGCCTCACCTTCATGGCTTCCGCGTGGAGCGAGCCGACGCTGATCAGGATCGCATCGGGCTACGAGGCCGCTGCCGACGTCATCCGTCGCCCGCGCTTCCTGCGCACGTTCAACGAGAACACGGCGCAGAGCTCGTCGGCGGCGCAACGCTACGGCGCGCGCAGTGGTTCGTATGCGGCGCGCGGGGCGAGCGCAACCCTGCAGCGCTACGGCGGACGGCTCGATCCGTACCTGTTGCCGCGGTTGCGCAGGTTGAGTCATCTGTAGAGCAGGCTCGCAGAGCAGGCTGCGTCATCTCGAAGCGGCTCGATAAGCCGTATTTGCGGTGCCGACAGGGGGCCGGTGGTACGCCACCGGCCCCTCTTTGTTTCTGCCCGATAGCTGCTCGCCGCGCGTCATTTCTGCTCGCCGCGCCTGATGCCCAGCCAGTTCTCGAGCGCCTCGATGCGCGACCTGCCCACGCTCAGCTGCACGCCGTTCCTGAGACGCACCGCGTAGTCGCCGCCGGGGTCGCGCAGCAGCGAATCGATGCGGTCCAGGCGCACGATCGCCGAGCGGTGAACCCGGAAGAACGTCTCCGGATCGAGCCGCTCTTCGAGCGTCTGCATGCGCTCGCGGATCACGTGGCTCTTGTCGCCGACGTGCAGCTCCGCGTACTGGCCGCTGGCCGTGATGTAGTCGATGTCGCTCACCGGCACGACGCGCACCTGGCCGCGCATTTCCACGGCGATGCGCTCGAGGTACGCGGCGCCGCGGGCCGTCGCGTTGCCGGGGGTCGCGGGTTCTGTCGTTCCGGCAGCGCGCGGTGCCGCCGTCACGTTCTGCAGCAGCTCCAGCAACTTCGTCGTCGTGCGTCCGACTTCTTTCAGCTCGATCATGCGTCGCGCGCGCTCGAACGCTTCCTCGAAACGCTCGTCGTCGAAGGGCTTCACCAGGTAGTCGAGCGCCGCGAGATCGAAGGCCTTGAGCGCGTACTGGTCGTATGCGGTCACGAAGATGGTGAGCGGCATCTGTGCCGGGCCGATCTCGCGCACGACCTCGAGGCCGGTCTTGCCGGGCATCTGCACGTCGAGAAACACCAGGTCGGGTGCCAGCTCGCGAATCGCGGCGACGGCGGCCTCGCCGTTCTCGGCGACACCGACGATCTGCGCCGGCAGCGGGCGCAGCAGGTCCTGCACGCGCTGGCGGCCGAGTGGCTCGTCGTCGACGATCAGCACGCGCAGCGACGGGCGGTTGGCGGTGTGAGCCGTCATGCCGGCGGGTTCAGCGCTGCGCGGGGACTTCCGCGGTGCGCAGGTCGTCGTTGGTGTGATAGGGCAGCGAGATTTGCACGCGCAATCCGCCCTGCGCCGGCGATTGCAGGGTCATGCTCTGCATGCTGCCATAAAGCTGTTCGAGCCGCGCGCGGGTGTTGCGAAGCCCCACGCCCTCGCCACCGCCGACGCGCGCCGGGGGCGGCTCGGCGATCGCAGGGGGCGGCTCGGCGATCGCAGGGGGCGGGTCAGTGATCGCAGGGGGCGGATCAGTGATCGCAGGGGGCGGATCAGTGATCCCGGGCCCGTTGTCCTGGACGGAGAGCACCACGTCAGCGCCGTCGCGACGTGCCTCGATCGCGATGCGGCCCACACCCTCCAGGTTATCGATGCCGTGCTTGAAGGCATTCTCGACCAGCGGCTGCAGGATCAGGTTCGGCACCAGTGCGCCTTCGACCTCGGCGGGCACGCGGATGTCGACCTCGAGCCGGCCCTGGAAACGGATCTGCATGATCTCGAGGTAACGACGCAGGAACGCCAGCTCCTGAGCCAGCGTGACTTCGGCGGCGCCCGCAGCCTCCAGTGACGTGCGCAGCAGCTCCGAGAGGCGCGCGATCATGCGACGCACACCGCGCGGATCGCGTTCGACCAGCGCCGAAACGGCGTGCAGCGTGTTGAACAGGAAGTGCGGGTTCACCTGCGCCTGCAGCGCGGCCAGGCGCGCGTCCGCGAGCTGCGCCTGCAGATGCGCCGTATGCGCCTGCAGGTGTGCCGCTTCCTCGCGCCGCGCGCGGTAGCGCAGGAAGTAATCGCGCGCGTAAGCGGCGGCCAGCACCGCGATGTAGACGATGAACTCGTTCATGAACCACAGGCGCCGCAGCCGAATGATGGGCTCGATCCCGGCCGGCGGACGGCGCGGCACGAACAGCACCTGCAAGCGGAAGTAGCCGACGATCTGGTCGATCAGGATCGCGAGGGCGACGCCGACGAACAGGAACAGCAGGACGCGGACGACGCGGCCGGTGCGTTCCACGCCGTAGCGACTCACCAGCCAGAACACGAACGGTGTGATCGCGGCCCAGAGCAGCGACTCGATCAGGGCCAGCGTCAGCGGCGAGGAGGGGAACACCGGCTGCAGGCCGCGCCCGCGCGGATCGATGAGCGCGTTGGCGGCGGTGAGCAGCGCGACGAACGTCCAGAAGCCCAGGATCAGCAGCACGTCGTTGCGTCGCAGAGGTACGCGCTCGCCGGGTGCGACGTCCGCGGCCGGTTGTGCATCCTTGTGGGAATCGCTCCGGGCATCTGTCGGGGGCGACCTGAGGACTGAACTGGACATGAACGCAAGCATAGGAAACGCGGGCGGGCCGGCGCAAAACGCCTGGCGTGAACTGCACGCCGGCATGCACGAACGGCACCACGCTGCCGCACCGCGTCGCTAGCATGGCCGCCATGACCAGCTTCCCCATGTCTGGAACCTCGCCTGCGCGCAGGCGCGTCGCCGTCGTCGTGGCTGCCGGCGTGCTCCTCCTCGGGCTCGCGGCATGGTTCTGGCTCGGACGCGCGGGCGGCGAGGAGTCGCCGTACCGCCTCGCGACCGTCGAACGCGACGACCTCGAAGCGATTGTCTCGGCTACGGGCAAGCTCAACGCGGTGACCACGGTGCAGGTGGGCACGCAGGTGTCCGGCCAGATCCAGGAGATCCTCGTCGACTTCAACGAACGCGTGAAACAGGGCGAGCTGATCGCACGCATCGATCCGATCCTGCAGCAGCAGGCGGTGCAGGACGCTCAGGCGGGCCTGGAGCGCAACCAGGCGGAGATCGAGCAGGCGCAACGGGAGTTCGATCGCAACCGGCAGCTGTTCGAGCGCAAGGTGCTCACGGAGATCGAGTTCAACAACGCCAGGTACGCGCTCGCGGTGGCCCGTGCCAATGTGAAGTCCGCGCAGGTGGCGCTCGAGCGCGCGCGTCGCAACCTCGCCTATACCTCCATCTACGCGCCGATCGACGGCATCGTGGTGGAGCGCAACGTCAACGTCGGCCAGACGGTGGCGGCGAGCCTCAACACGCCGCAGCTCTTCCTCATCGCGAACGACCTCGCGCACATGCAGATCCTCGCGTCCGTCGACGAGAGCGACATCGGCATGATCGCCGAGAACCAGCCGGTGCGTTTCTCGGTGCAGGCCTATCCGAACGAGAGCTTCGACGGCAGGGTGCAGCAGGTGCGCCTGCAGTCGACGACCACCGAGAACGTGGTCAACTACACGGTGGTCGTCGGCGTCGACAATCCGAGCGGCAAGCTGCTTCCCGGAATGACGGCCACCGTCGAGTTCATCACCGGTTCCGCACGCGACACGCTGCTGGTGCCGAACGCCGCGCTGCGCTTCCGCCCCACCGAAGCGATGGTCGCCGAGATGCGCGCCGCGCGCAGCGCGCAGGGCGGCGGCGAGGAAGGGCGCGAGCAGCGACGGCGCGAACGTGGTGACGGTGCGACCAATAGTGGCGACAACGGCGCGCGTGGCGACGCAGGCGCGAGTGCCGGCACGAACGCTGGCCCGAACGCGAATTCAGGACGTCAGCGCCGCAACGGCAGCAGCAGCAGCAGCAGCGGCAACGACGGCAGCGGTGGCAATCGTCGTCCGGCGAACGCGGCGCTGCTCTGGTACCTCGACGACGACGGCAAGGTCGCAACCATGCGCGTGCGCACCGGCCTCACCGACGGCCAGCGCACCCAGATCCAGGGACAGGAAGTACGCGAGGGCCTGCAGGTCATCGTCGGTGTCACGCAGGGTACACCGGTCGCCGCGTCGAGTCCGTTCCAGGCGCCGATGCAGCCGAACCGCGGCCCGCCGGGCTCGCTCTGAGTGCCCACAGCCGGCACGAACAGGCCATGAGCGTCATTCGCATCGACAACGTCACCAAGGTCTACCGCAGCGGGCAGAACGAAGTGCCCGCGCTGCGCGGAGTGAACCTCGCGGTGGATGCGGGTGAGATGCTCGCGATCATGGGCGCATCGGGCTCGGGCAAGTCCACGCTCATGAACATCCTCGGCTGCCTCGACATGCCGACCTCGGGCGAGTACCACCTCGACGGCGTGCACGTGAACGAGCTCAGCCGCAACCAGCTCGCGGACCTGCGCAACCAGAAGCTCGGCTTCGTCTTCCAGGGCTTCAACCTGCTGGCGCGCACCTCCGCGCTCGAGAACGTGGAACTGCCGTTGCTCTACGACCGCTCCGGCCGTCAGCTCGACACCCGGGCGCTTGCCGCGCAGGCGCTGGAGCATGTGGGCCTCGGCAACCGGCTCGACCATGTCCCCAGCGAACTTTCGGGCGGCCAGCAGCAGCGCGTTGCGATCGCGCGCGCGCTGGTCATGCACCCCAGGTTGCTGCTCGCGGACGAGCCGACCGGAAATCTCGACAGCCGCACCTCCGTCGAGATCATGGCGCTGTTCCAGGAACTCAACGATCGGGGCATCACCATCCTGATCGTCACGCACGAGGCCGACATCTCGGCGTACTGCCGCCGCATCGTGGAAGTGCGCGACGGCCTGATCCTGCGCGACGAACCGGTTGCGAGCCGCCGGCGCGCGGCGCGCGATCTCGAAACGCTGGCGGCTCCGCCGCCGGTCGCTGCCGCCGCGCACGCGCCGACCCCGCACGCGCCGACCCCGCACGCGCCGACCCCGCACGCGCCGGCGCAGGGGCCCGCATGAAGCGCTCGACGCTGGTGCGGATCGCCGTGCAGAGCATCCTGAAGAACAAGATGCGCACGCTCCTGACCATGCTCGGCATCGTCATCGGTGTCGCCGCCGTCATCGTGATGGTGGCGGTGGGACAGGGTGCGCAATCGCGGATCGAGGAACAGATCAACAACCTCGGCACGAACCTGGTGGTCGTCACGCCGGGCAGCAGCCAGGCGGGCGGCGTGAGCCAGGGCGCGGGAACGTTCAACCGGCTGACCGTCGAGGACGCCGAGAAGCTCGAGCGTGAAGGAACTCTGTTCGCGGCGGTGTCGCCCGTCATCGTCTCGCGTGCCCAGGTGATCGGCGGTCAGGGCAACTGGCGGACGATGATCAACGGCGTGTCCACCGAGTACTTCAGCATCCGCGACTGGCAGGCCGCCGACGGTTCGTTGTTCAGCGAGGCCGACCTGCGTGGCATGCGCAAGGTGGTGCTCCTCGGCCACACCGTCGCCGCCAGCCTGTTCCCCGACGGCGACGCCGTCGGACAGCAGGTGCAGATCCGCAGCGTGCCGTTCAAGGTCGCGGGCGTGCTGTCGGCAAAGGGCCAGACCGCGAGCGGCTCGGATCAGGACGACGTCGTCGTGGTGCCGTACACCACCGCGCGCAGCCGGCTGAGCGGGTTCGCGCGCGTGCAGATGATCCTGGCCAGCACTTACTCGCCCGCCGACATCGCGGCTGCGCAGGAGGAGGTGCGATCGCTGATTCGCGAGTCGCATCGTCTCGGCGACGACGATGACGACGATTTCACCGTGCGCAACCAGAGCGACCTGGCAGAAGCAGCCTCGGGTACCACGCGCGTCATGTCGTGGCTGCTGGCCGCCATCGCCTCGATCTCACTGCTGGTCGGCGGCATCGGCATCATGAACATCATGCTGGTCTCGGTGACCGAGCGCACCCGCGAGATCGGCATCCGCATGGCGATCGGCGCGCGCGGCGCCGACGTGCTCACGCAGTTCCTCGTCGAAAGCGTCGTGATCAGCGTGCTCGGCGGCCTCATCGGTCTGGCCCTGGGTTTTGGCGGCGCTGCGCTGCTGGGCCACATCACCGGCTGGAGCACCGAGACGCCGCCGCAGGCCGTCCTCATCGCGGTCGGCTTCTCTGCAGCGGTCGGTGTGTTCTTCGGCTTCTATCCCGCGCGGCAGGCTGCTTCGCTCGATCCGATCCAGGCGTTGCGCTATGAGTGATCGTCGTCACAACCCCGGGATGCGACGCGGGCGTTCGCTCGCGCTCGCCGCGCAGCTTGCGCTTGCCTCCGGCGCGCTCGGCCTCGCATCAGTTGCGCTCGCCGCCGACGCGCGCGTCATCACGTACGAAGAGGCAGTGCGCATCGGGCTCGAGCGCAACAGCGACCTGCGTCAGGCCGAGATTGCGGCGCAGGTCGGCTCGGTCGCCGTCGAGCAGGCGCGCGCGCGTTTCCTGCCGGACCTCTCGTTGTCGACGCGTGGCGGCAAGAGCTTCGGACGGAATTTCGACGAATCCGAAGGCCGCGTCATCGAAACGTCGACCGATACCGCGAGCGTCGGTGTTTCGTCGAGCCTGCCGCTGTTCGAGGGGTTCGCGAACGTCGCGGGCCTGCGCGAGGCCCGGCTCAACGAGCAGGCCGGGCAGATGGATCTGACGCGCACGCGCGAGACGGTGGTGTTCACGGTGGCGTCCAATTTCCTGAGTCTGGTGCAGCAGCAGGAAGAGTTGCGCGTGCGGCGCGAGAGCCTGGCGGCGCAGGCGGAACTGGAACGGCAGATTTCCAGTTACGTCGATGCCGGTGCGCGCACGATCGCGGATCTCTACCAGCAACAGGCGTCGGTCGCGGCAGCGCGCCTCGCCGTCGTCGAGGCCGAGCGCGCGGTGCAGCTCGCCGAAGTCGATCTGATTCAGACGCTGCAGCTCGACCCGGCGGGTACCTACCAGTTCGAGCCGGTGCCGTACGACGAGGTTGCCGCGGCCGGAGCCGTGCCGGGTCTGGAAGCGATGTTGCAAACCGCGTATGCCCGGCGCGCCGACCTGCGCGCCGAGGAGCAGCGCACCGCCGCGACCGCGGAGGGCATCCGCATCG
>Ga0187894_10002029_pt1 | contig 24858 bp, 19 predicted proteins | sample GBC1701081metaG_FD_136650 | JGI IMG/M metagenome (GOLD analysis project Ga0187894, IMG submission 136650) | White microbial mat communities from a lava cave in the Kipuka Kanohina Cave System on the Island of Hawaii, USA - GBC170108-1 metaG ... | reverse complement strand
TGAGGCGGACAAACGGTGTGGAATCACGTATCGTAGTGGGTGGAGCAGCCGGATGCGGATCATTGCCGGCACGTTGAAAGGGCGACGGCTCTCCGCGCCAACCTGGGATGGCTTGCGACCCACGTCCGACAAGCTCCGCGAAACGCTTTTCAACATCATCGCGGGGCAGATGGACGGCGCGCAGGTGCTCGACGGCTACGCTGGTACGGGCGCGGTTGGACTCGAGGCGCTCAGCCGTGGCGCGCGGCATGTGACGTTCGTGGAACGCGACGCCCGCGCGGTGAGGCTCATCGCCGAGAACGTGAAACGCTGCGGCGTGACGAGCGGCTATAGTATTGTGCGGGCCGACGCGTGGGCCTTCACCGACGGCGCAGGGCGCGACAAGCGGACGGCGCGGGTCGAAGCGATCGAGGGAACGCAGGCAGACGCGGGCGGGTTCGATCTGATCTTTCTGGATCCGCCGTATGAAGATGCCGACGTGCATCGCGTCTGGCCCTCGCTGGCGCAGCGACTCACGCCAGACGGTCTGCTGGTGCTGGAGCACGCGACACGCCGGCCGCCGGAAACGCGCGATGACATTCCGGCGTGGCGGACGGTAAAGGCCGGCGACAGCTCGTTGACGTTCTACCGACGTCCAGCAACGCCGGAATCGACCGCGCCACCGATGACAGCGCCGTAACGTCGCTGCAGACGGGACTCGGCGTCCGTAGTTGCGACGCCGGTGGCTGGTGAATCATTGCAGGCGAAGGACGATGAGCGCATCTCCACGCGTGGCGATTTATCCGGGGTCGTTCGATCCGTTGACGAACGGTCACGTCGATATCATTTCGCGCGGCGCGCGGCTGTTCGATCGCATCGTTGTGGCGATCCTCCTGAATCCCGAGAAGTCGCCGCTGTTTACGCCGACGGAGCGTGTCGAGATCGCGCGCGAAGTGTTTGCGGACGCGCCGAACGTCGAAGTGGAGACGTTCCACGGTCTGCTGGTTGACTACGCGGTGCAACGCCAGGCGGCGGTGATCGTCCGCGGGTTGCGCGCCGTCTCGGATTTCGAGTTCGAGATGCAGATGGCATTGATGAACCGGCATCTCTCTCCGGAGATCGAGACCGTGTTCATGATGCCCGGCGAGGCATATACCTATCTCAGCTCCCGGCTCGTCAAGGAAGTGTTCGCCCTTGGCGGGTCGGTGGCAGGCCTGGTGCCGCCCAGCGTTGAACGCCGGTTGCTGGCGCGCCGCGCGCAGGCCGCCGATTCATTCGCGAACCGCCGCTGATTGCCGCTCCTGCACTGGGGGAGGCGGCTGGAGGATCTCATGCTTGCCGCTCGTATGTCGCGGATCGCTTCATCGCCAACGATGAAGGGGCTCGTCGCCGCGGAACAATTGCGCCGCCAGGGCGTGGACGTGGTCGACCTCGCCGTTGGTGAACCCGATTTTCCCACGCCGGATCACGTCAAGCTCGCCGCCAAGGCCGCGATCGACGCGAATTTCACCAAGTACACCGCCAACGCCGGCACCCTCGAACTGAAGCAGGCCATTACCGGCCGCTACAAGACCGACTACGGCATCACGTACGCCGACGCGGAGACCATCGTTACCGCTGGCGGCAAGCAGGCGCTCGCGAACAGCGCGCTGTCCCTCTTCGGCCCAGGTGACGAAGTCATCACCCACGCGCCCGGCTGGCCGACCATCGTCGAACAGATCAAGCTGGCCGACGCAACGCCCGTGATCGTCCACGCGCGCTCCGAGAACGGCTTCACGCTGAACGCGGACCTCTTCATCGAGGCCATCACCCCGCGCACGAAGGGCATCATCGTCAACTCGCCGTCCAATCCAACGGGCGCGCTGATGTCCGAGGACGAACTGCGCAAGCTGGCCAAGGTCGCCGCGCAGAAGGGCATCTGGATCGTTCTCGACCTCTGCTACGAAAAGCTGATCTATGAGCCCGTGCCGCACAATCTGCCGGGCGTGCTCGTAGAAGAGATGCGCGATCGCGCGGTGATCACTTCGTCTGCCTCCAAGGCCTACGCGATGACCGGCTGGCGCTGCGGCTGGGTGCTCGCGCCGAAAGAAGTCATCTCGGCGTGCAACGCACTGCAAAGCCATCAGACGTCCAACGCCTGCTCGATCACGCAGCGCGCCGTCATCGCCGCGTTGAACGGACCGCAAGACTGCGTGACGGAGATGCTGGAAGAGTACCGCGGACGCCGCGACCAGCTCTGGCAATGGCTGACCGCGGACGCGCGCATCAAATGCCTGAAGCCGGCCGGCGCGTTCTATCTCTTCATCGACATCGCGGATCTGCTCTCGCCAAACGGCGTCCGCACATCCGCCGAGTTCGCGGACCGTCTCATCGCGGAACCTCACGTTGTCACGACCGCGGGCGAAGCGTTCGACGCACCAGGCTTCCTGCGCCTGTCGTACGCGGCATCGGTCGAGCGACTCCGCGAAGCCTCGGACCGCATCCACGCGTTCGTGAAAGCGCTGGACAAAGGACAGCCGGTCGCGGCGCGCTAAGCCGTCGATCCGCGTCATTCTGCCTCTCGCCGGACGGCGGCTCGCACGCCGTCCGGTCGATCGGCCGCCCGCTCAAGTCAGCTACAATCATCGAGTGAGCGCGCCTCCTTCCACGTCAGCCGCGGCCACCGTCACGCCAGCCTTCGCGGACGCCGTCCGCGCTGTCGTCGGCGCCGACTTCGTGCGCGAAGATGCGGACTCGCGGCTGACGTACGGCACGGACGCGCTGCTGCGCGGCCAGCCCGCCGACCTCGTCGTTCTTCCCGCCAACACCGCCGAGATCGCGCGCATCATGACGCTCTGCGCCGAGCACCGCGTGCCCCTCGTGCCGCGCGGCGCCGGCACCGGCTACACCGGCGGCGCCGTGCCGTTGCGCGGCGGTGTCGTTCTCTCACTGGAGCGGTTGAATCGCATCCTGGAGATAGACGAAGCGAACCTGCTGGCGGTGGTGCAACCGAACGTCATCACCGGGGAACTGCAGGAAGCGGTGGAGCACGTCGGCCTGTTCTATCCGCCCGATCCGGCGAGTTTGAGCCGGTCCAGCATCGGCGGCAACGTCGCGGAATGTGCGGGCGGCCCGCGCGCGTTCAAATACGGGACAACGAAGCGCTACGTCATCGGCCTCGAAGCGGTGCTACCCACGGGCGAGATCGTGCGCACCGGCGGCAAGACCGTGAAGAATGTCGTCGGCTACGACCTGACGCAGTTGCTGGTCGGATCCGAAGGCACGCTTGCGATTGTCACTGAAGTCATCCTGCGGCTGATCCCGAAGCCGCCCGCGCGCGCGGCGTTGCGCGCGACGTTCGTCAGCGTCGCGGATGCGGTCGCGGCCGTGGCCGGCATCGTGTCAGCGCGGGTGGTGCCGGCGACGATCGAACTGGTCGACGCCGTCAGCCTGCAAGCGCTCGCCGGCTACCTCAAGTCGACGTCCGCCCTGGCGCCGCCGGGGACCGAAGCGCTGCTGATTGTGGAAGTGGACGGCGTCGATGCGGCGGTGCGGCAGGAGATTACGCAGGTTGCGCAGGCTTGCCGCGAGGCCCGGGCGACCGACGTCCGTCAGGCGGCGACGGAAGATGAGCGTCTGGAGATCTGGCGCGAGCGACGCGAGTTGTCGTACGCGCTGCGGACGCTGGCCGACATCAAATTCAACCACGATGTCGTCGTGCCAAAGGGGCGGATCCCGCAGCTCTTCACGCTGATCGAGCATCTTCGCCGGAAGTACGATCTCCTGATTCCGGCCTTCGGTCATGCCGGCGACGGCAATATCCACGTCAACGTGATGGTGAACCGCGCGGACGAGGCGAGGCTGGCTCGAGTGCCAGCGGCCGAGCGCGAGTTGTTCGAAGGCGTGGTGGCGCTGGAAGGATCGATCAGCGGCGAGCACGGCATCGGATTCTCCAAGGCGCCCTACATGCCGCTGGAACTGTCCGCCGAGACGATTGCCCTCATGCGCCGCGTCAAAGCGGCCTTCGACCCGCACGGGATCCTCAATCCCGGAAAGATGTTCCTGCAGTCCTGAACGACTATCCCGGAAACGCCTATTCTGGAAAGAAGCGCGCGACAGCCACGGTTGTCGCGTGGCCCGCGTGGTCCGCCTCCACGGTTACCGATTGGAGACCAGCCAGACCGTTTCGAGGTCGTGCGCGGGTTCCGGCGAGAGCAGCGTCCGCAGTCGTACGCCGGACGGGTTGAAATAGAGCACCGACGCGAGCCGCTTCACTGACACGCCGGCCCGTTCGAGCAGCACCAGTGCGTCCTCGGGCATGACGACCAGGACGCGCTCCGGCCGATTCAGGAACTTCGTCGCTTCCTCCTGATCGAACAGATCGGACTGCTTCACGCCGGTGTAGAACACCATGTTGCGGACGAAGACGTGGTGCGTCGCCGACGGCTCGTTGTGCTGGCGCTCCGCCGCGAACAGGCGGGCGATGCGCTGGACGGGCTCCAGGCCGGCGCCGGAATAGACGCAGTAATGCAGGGCGAGCAGCGTGGCGCACGATGACGCGGCGAGTGCGGTTGGCAACCAGTGGTGTCGCGCGAACCAGGACACCAGCGCCAGCGCGATGCCGGCGACGACGATGACCAGGACGCCGATCTGGCCGGAGACGGGGGAGAGGGCGAACAGCAGCGGACGGGCGCGGTGGAGCAGGAACGCCAGCACCAGCAGGACGACGGCGCTTGCGGTGCCGCAGATGGCGAGCGACCGGTGGCGCGGCGCCCGGGCCGGCAGGTGTTCCATCCGGTGGACGAGGCTGCGTGCGGCGAGGAGCGCCAACGCGGGGAGCACCGGCAGGATGTAGCGGGGCTGCTTGCCGATGGACAGCGTGTAGAAGATGAGCGGGACGGCGGCCCACAGGATCGTCTGCCATTCGCGCATCGACAGTTTCCGCTGCCGCTTCAGGACGTCGATTGCGCCGCGGACCCACAGGAAGACGAACGGCGTCCACGGGGCGAGGCCGCCGAGGACGATCGGCACATAGAACCCATACGACCGCGGCTCGTTGTAGCGGTCGGTCGCGAACCGTTCCAGATTTTCGCCGACAAAGAACCGGTGCAGGTACGCGTCACCGTGGTGGATCGTCATGGCCGCGAACCACGGGGTGGCAATTGCCAGAAACGCGGCGGCCGCCCAGAGGAAGGTGCTCCACGGGACGCCGAACCAGCCCGCGGATGACGGTTTCCACGGCCGGCGGCGGATCAGGGCCAGCGGGATGAGGACCATGATCGGCAGGGCGACGCCGACGGGGCCCTTCGTCAGGACGCCGAGAGCCATCGCGGCGGCCGCCAGCAGCAGCCAGACGCGCTGTTCGCGGCGCCGTTCGGGCGTGTCGGCGTCATATTCGATGACGCCCTCGATCAGCGTCCAGGTCGCCAGGGCGATGAAAAAGGCGAGTGGCAAGTCCGGTAACGCGGATCGCGCAATCGTGAAATAGCCGAAATTCGTGGCGACAATAATGCCCGCGATCAGGCCGGTGCGGTTCCCGAACCAGCGGCGGCCGGCGAAATACGTCAGCAGGGCCAGGCCCAAGCCGGCCAGGGCGGACGGAAACCGGGCGGCGGCTTCGCTCATGCCCGCCACGGAGTACGTCGCGGCGACGAGCCAATAGAAGAGGATTGGCTTCTGGAAGCGGTACTCGTAGTTGTAATGGGGCGTCAGCCAGTCGCCGCTCTCGATCATCTCGCGAGCGGACTCGGCGTAAAAGGCTTCGTCTGAGTCGCCGATGGCGGAACGCCCGAGGCCGGCGAAAAAGGTCAGCAGACAGACCGCGGTAATCAGGAGACAGTGCCGCAACACGCGTTGGGATTGTACACTAGCGTTTCGCGAGAGTTCTGCTTTTTCGGGGCTTTCCTCCACGGTGACCATTTGCGGGCTCTCGTCGACCACTTGGAGCATCATGAAACCCGTAGTCGCTGTCGTGGGCGCGTCGACCGATCGACGCAAGTTCGGGAACCGGGCGGTGCGTGCCTTCGCACGTCAAGGCTACGACGTGAAACCGGTCCACCCGTCGCTGGCGCAGGTCGAAGGGTTCGCGGCGTATCCGTCAGTTGCCGCGATCGCGGGTCCGATTGACATCGTCACGATGTACGTGCCGCCGGCGATCGGCGAGACGCTACTGGCGGACATCGCGGCCAAGGCGCCGCGTGAATTGTGGATCAATCCTGGTGCGGAATCGTCCTCACTTCTCGCGCACGCGGAAGCGCTCGGCCTGCGGCCGATCGTCGCGTGCAGCATCATCGGGATCGGCGAGGATCCGAGCCTGTAGCGTCATTACCTCGACAAGACAACGAAATAATCGTCGTTGACAGCGCCGAACGGCGGCGCTAATGTTGCCCGCACTTCCGTGAAGACAGTGCGAGCGTGTACCTATGCAATTGCGGCGCATTCGGGCGCAGGTACATCGACGCGTGACGTGACGCCCTCGCAAAACCGTACGGAAGTTTGACCGCGACTCATACGGATGAGTCCCCCGCAGACAATCTCGCGAATACCAATAAGCTTCGCTTCAGGTGGGCTGAGGCGTGGATCCGTCGTTTCTCGCGAAGGAGGGAAGGATCATGGCGTCGAGTATTCGGTGGTCGCTCTCGGTGTCGGCCGCACTCGTCTGGACTTTCGTTTCGTTATCCGCTCCGCACGCATACGCACAAAAAGGATCCGTACCCGCACCTCCCGTGCTGGTCGATCCTCCACTCTCTCCCACGGCAGCCCGACAGATCCAGGCGCTGCTCGATGAAAAAGCCAAACGCTCGCCGGCACAAGAGAAGATCAGCGCGAACCTGTTGCACGCGCTGAAGACGCAGAAGCATGAGGCCACGTCGCTGGTGGCCAGCTCACTGCGTTCGAACATCTCCGTGTCCCGCGCGGTTGACGCGAAGGGCCAGATCCTCGTCGACATCCGCGGCACGCTCGACAAGACACTCGTCGAAGCCGTGAACGACGCTGGCGGCACGGTGCTGCACGCCGTACCGGGCGGACGCTACGTCCGCGCGCGGGTACCGGTGGAGAATCTGGAAACGCTGGCGGCGGCCGAGCCCGTCAAGTTCGTCCGCGCGGCGATGCCCGCGAAGACGCACAGCCAGATGATGCAGAAGATCCAGCCGGACATGACGTGGGCGCAACTGAGTGGCTCGCCGACGCCGGCTCCGCGTCAGCGCGTCAGCTTCGAAGCGCGCGCGAAGCGCATCCGCGAACAGCTCGCCCCGATGTTCGGTCAGGCGGGTGGACCGCAGACGAGCGTTGGCGCCGGCACGTCCGCGGGTGACGCGGCGCACGGCGCGGACCTGGCACGCAGCTTCTTCGGCGTGAATGGCGCCGGCGTGAAGATCGGCGTCCTGTCCGACAGCGTCGACCACCTCGCCGCGTCCATCGCCAGCGGCGACCTGCCGCCGGTCGTCGAGGTCCTGCCGGGGCAGAGCGGCGTCCCGGGCAGCGGCGAAGGCACGGCCATGCTCGAGATCATTCATGACCTCGCCCCGGGCGCGCAGCTCGCGTTCGCCACGGCGTTCATCAGCGATCAGAGCTTTGCCGACAACATCCGCGCCCTGCGCGAAGCCGGCTGCGACATCATCGTCGACGACATCATCTACGCGAACGAGTCGCCCTTCCAGGACGGCGTGATCGCGCAGGCGGTGAACGAAGTGACGGCGGATGGCGCGTTCTACTTCTCCTCGGCCGGCAACGACGGCAATTTCAACGACGGCACGTCGAGCGTGTGGGAAGGTGACTTCCGTGCGGGCGGCACGCTGGCCTCCCTGCCGGGCGGCATCGTCCACAACTTCGGCGCGGGCGTCATCTCCAACCGCGTGGAATCGGCGCCGAGCTTCGTGTTGGCGATGTTCTGGTCGGATCCGCTGGGCGCGTCCGGCAACGATTACGACTTCTTCATCTTCAACAACACGCTGACGACCATTCTCGACGCGGGCGTCGATACGCAGGACGGTGACGATGATCCATTCGAGATCACGTTCCCGGCCTTCGCCAACGAGCGCGTGGTCATCCTGCGCGTGAACGGCGCCGAGAACCGGGCGCTGCACCTGAACAACTTCGGTGGACAGTTCGCCCTCGCGACGTCCGGCTCGACGCACGGCCACAGCACGGCGGCGCGCGCCTTCGGCGTGGCGGCGGTCGCGGCTTCGCTCGCCAGCGGCGGCGCGTTCAGCGGTGGGCCGACGAACCCGGTCGAGTTGTTCAGCTCCGACGGCAACCGCCGTGTGTTCCGCGACTTCCTTGGCGCTGAATACACCCCTGGCAACGTGCTCTTCGCGGGGGGCGGCGGCCAGAACCGTCGCAAGCCGGATCTCGCGGCGGCCGACGGCGTTGTCACGACGGTGCCTGGGTTCATCCCGTTCTTCGGCACGTCCGCGGCCGCGCCGCACGCTGCCGCGATTGCGGGTCTCGTGAAGTCGGCGAAGCCGAACACGACGGCGAATCGCATGCGTCAGGTGCTCACCAACACGGCGCTTGACATCGAAGCCGCGGGCGTGGACCGCGACTCCGGCGCTGGCATCGTCTCCGCGTTCGACGCGCTGGCGGCGGTCGGGGCGACCCCGCAGCCGCTGCTCGAAACCGGCACGGTCGCGACGACCGTCATCGGCGGCGACGGCGACGAGTTCCTCGAACCGGGCGAAGTGGCGACGCTGCTCGTGCCGCTCGTGAACGTCGGCGGTGCGACGGCCATCACGGTCCGCGGCACGCTGACCTCGCTCACGCCGGGCGTGACGGTGACGGTGGCCAACTCCAACTACCCGAACATCGGTTCGAGTGGCGGGACGGGCACCAACGCGACGCCGTACCGCATCAGCGTCGGCTTCGGTGTGCCGTGCGGCACGCAGGTCGAGTTGAACCTGCGCGTGACGTATGCGTTTGGCAGCCATAGCCCGCAGAACTTCACGATCCCGCTGGCGATCGGCGAACCGGGCACGCCGACGGCGATCAGCTACACGGGGCCGGCAGTGAACATTCCGGACAACAACCCCACGGGGGTCAACATCCCGATCACGGTCAGCGGCTTCAGCGGTGCGCTGCAGGACGTCAACTTCCGTTTTGACGGTGCGACCTGCACGGCGGCCGTGGGTGCCACGACTGTTGGTGTGAATCACACCTGGATTGGCGACCTCGTGGTGACGCTGCGGTCTCCGTCCGGTACGACGGTGACACTGATGAACCAGGCGGGTGGCGCGCTCGTCAACAGCGGCAACAACCTGTGCCAGACGGTGCTGGACGACGCGGCGGCCAACTCCATCCAGGCCATCACGCCGGCGCAGAATCCATTCACCGGCACGTTCCGTCCGGCCGCGGCGCTGTCCGCGTTCAACGGCGAGAACGCGAATGGCGTGTGGACGCTCAACGTGAGCGATCGCGCCGCGGTCGACATCGGCGCGGTGCGGGCGTTCTCGCTCGTGCTGGCGGCGGCGGCGTGCGACAACCCGATCTCCCTCACGACGACGGCGCCTGTGGTGCAGCAGCCGTAGTTGCTTCGTCTGTTCCTGGATTCGCGTCGCGCGGCACTACAGCACGCGCGACGCGGATCGCTTCCGGCGCGTCGAGGCTTCACGGCCGCGACGCGCCCTTTTCTTTTTGAGTCACCCGCGATCGAAGTTTTGATCGCGCTGCGTGTCTCGTCCGCCGCCGCGCACGCGCCTGAGCGATGACGTCTCGAAGGCCCTGCACAGCCGGATCCTGAAGGATTCGCAGCTCGACCGGCTGTTGACACACCCGCGGGGCGGGCCTATACTCACTGAAAAAAACTGGCTCGGTTCTCCTGACCTCAGTGCAGGGGGCTCTCGCCTGCCACTCAATCCCCACAGTTGTCACAGTCGCGCCCGCGTGCGGCGCGTTGCAACGGAACGCCACTCAACATGCCAAGTCATCAGAAGCGCTCTTCGGCGCGTGCGTCCGGCGATCAGCCAACAGCACCGGTTGTCGAACCAGCCGCTCCCGTCGAAACGCCACCGGAACCCGCCAACCGGGGCCGGCGCAACGGCGAGGGCCTGAACATCGGCGAACTGAAGGACATGAGCATCCAGAAGCTCACCCAGGTCGCCAAGGAGCTGAACGTCGCGGGCGCCACCGGCATGCGCAAGCAGGAGCTGATCTTCCAGATCCTGAAGGCGCAGACAGAGCAGAGCGGCTTCATCTTTTCGGAAGGCGTGCTTGAAGTGCTGCCCGACGGCTTCGGGTTCCTGCGCGCGCCCGACTACAATTATCTGCCGGGCCCGGACGACATCTACGTGTCCCCGTCTCAAATCCGCAAGTTCGATCTGCAGACCGGCGACACCGTCTCCGGTCAGATCCGGCCGCCGAAGGAAGGGGAGCGCTACTTCGCGCTCATCAAGGTCGAGGCGGTCAACTTCGAGTCGCCGGACCAGGCGCGCGAGAAACTGTTCTTCGAGAACCTGACGCCGCTCTATCCGCAGTCCGCGATCCGCCTGGAAACCGGGCCTGACAATCTGTCCGCCCGCGTGATGGATCTGATGACGCCCGTGGGCAAGGGCCAGCGCGGCCTGATCGTCGCGCCGCCGCGCACCGGCAAGACGATGTTGTTGCAGAACATCGCACAGTCCGTCTCCGCGAATCACCCGGAGATCTATCTCATCGTCCTGCTGATCGACGAACGACCCGAAGAAGTCACGGACATGCAACGCTCGGTTGACGGCGAGGTGATCTCGTCCACGTTCGACGAGCCGGCGCAGCGCCACGTCCAGGTCGCCGAGATGGTAATCGAAAAGGCCAAGCGCCTGGTCGAGCACAAGAAGGACGTGCTGATCCTGCTCGACTCGGTGACGCGTCTCGCGCGTGCGTACAATAGCGTCATCCCGCCGTCCGGCAAGGTCCTGTCAGGCGGTCTCGATTCGAACGCGCTGCAGAAGCCGAAGCGCTTCTTCGGCGCCGCCCGCAACATCGAGGAAGGCGGCTCGCTGACGATCATCGCCACGGCGCTGGTCGACACGGGTTCGCGCATGGACGACGTCATCTTCGAAGAGTTCAAGGGCACCGGCAACATGGAAATCCACCTGGATCGCAAGCTGGTGGACAAGCGCGTGTTCCCGGCCATCGACATCCAGAAGAGCGGCACGCGGAAAGAGGAGTTGCTCCTTGGCCGCGAAGACCTCAATCGCGTCTGGGTCCTGCGGAAGATCCTCAATCCGCTCTCGCCCGTGGAAGCGATGGAACTGCTGCTCGAGAAGATGGGCAAGACGAAGTCGAACGCGGAGTTCCTGGCCGCGATGCAGAAGATGGGATAAGTCCCGCGTCGCCGGGGGCCTGCGGGCCGGCCGCGTCCATGACCCGCCGTACGCACGAAGCGCCGCGATTCCTCGCGGCGCTTCGTGTTTTGTCGTGTGTTTGTCCGGAATGACCGGGTGACCGAACGCTGGCCGCCGTCGCGAGTCCCGCCGGGCTAGGCGAGTGCTGGCGGCGTCGGCGGCGCCGCGGACGGATCGACGTCGGCCGCCTTGAACATCGACAGGAACTCCTCGGACTCCACCACTTCCTTTTCGAGCAGCCGTTCGGTGACGCGCTCCAGCAGGGGACGTCGATCCGCGAGGATCGTGCGCGCCTCATTGTGGGCTTCCGTCATGATGCGGCGGACTTCGGCGTCGATCTGTTGCGCCGTGTCCTCGGCGTAGACGCCGCGCTCGGCCCCCCCGACGCCGTCGAGGAACAGATTGCGCCGCTCGTGCCCGTTGTAGTTGATCGCGCCGAGGGCGTCGCTCATGCCGTACTCGGTGACCATCGCGCGGGCGATGTCCGTCGCGCGCATCAGATCGTTCTGCGCGCCGGTCGAAATCTCGCCGAGCGCGATTTCTTCGGCCGTCCGACCGCCGAGCAGGACGGCGAGCTGGCTGAGGAGATCCGTCCGCGTCATCAGATAGCGATCTTCCAGCGGCAACTGCATCGTGTAGCCCAGCGCGCCGAAGCCGCGCTGCACGATGGAAATTTTGTGGACCGGATCCAGGTTCGGCAGCGCCGTCGCGACGATGGCGTGGCCGGACTCGTGGTAGGCGACGATACGGCGCTCGCGGGTGCTCATGACGCGGCGCTTTTCGAGGCCGGCGATCAGGCGATCGATCGCCTCGTCGAAATCACGCATGTCGACCTGCGTCTTGTTGCCGCGCGCGGCGAGCAGCGCGGCTTCGTTGACCAGATTCGCGAGGTCCGCGCCCGCGAAGCCGGCCGTGCGCGCGGCGACGACCTTGAGGTCGACCGTCGGCGCGAGTTTGACCGTGCGCGCGTGGATCAGCAGGATGGCTTCGCGTCCGCGGACGTCCGGCTTGTCGACGAGTACCTGGCGATCGAAGCGTCCGGGGCGGAGCAGGGCAGGGTCCAGCACTTCGGGGCGATTCGTCGCACCCATGATGATGACGGCCTTGCGCGGATCGAAGCCGTCCATCTCCGCGAGCAACTGGTTCAACGTCTGCTCGCGCTCCTCGTGGCTGCCCATCGGCGTCTGGATGCGGATCTTGCCGAGCGCGTCGAGCTCGTCGATGAAGACGATGCACGGCGCCTTGGCTTCGGCCTGCGAGAAGAGGTCGCGGACACGTGCGGCGCCGACACCGACGAACATCTCCACGAATTCGGATCCGCTCAGGCTGAAGAACGGCACGTGCGCCTCGCCCGCAACCGCGCGCGCAAGCAGCGTCTTGCCCGTGCCTGGCGGTCCGACCAGCAGGACGCCTTTCGGAATCTTCCCGCCGAGGTTCGTGTATTTGCTCGGGTTCTTCAGGAACTCGACGATCTCCCGCAGTTCGTTCGCGGCTTCGTCCACGCCCGCCACGTCCGAGAAGCTGACCTTGACGTCATCGTCCGCGTAGATTTTCGCGCGGCTGCGCGCGAAGGACATGATGCCGCCCTCGGCGCCGCCCATCCGGCGGAAGACGAAGCTCCAGATCAAGAGGATCAGGCCGAAAGGAATCAGCCAGCCGAGGATCTCGGGCAGCCAGCGGCTGACGTTCTCGCCGCCGAATTTCACTTGATGCTGTTCGAGGTCCTTGACCAGATCCGGGTCGTCCACGCGGACAGTCGTGAAACGTCTGGCCTTCGGGTCCTGGATCTTCAGCAGGCCCGTGATCTGGTCAGGGCCGACCGTGACTTCGGCGACCTGGCCCTGACGCAGCATCGCTTTGAATTCGCTGTAGCTGACCTGCCGGCCGGTCGGCAGGAACAGTGCGGCTTGCGCGAGCGCGATGATGAACAGAAAGCCGAGGACCCACCACATGACGCGGCTGGGACGTGCGGGGCCACGGAACCGCCGCTCGGAGGGACGGCGGTCGTCGCGGGATTTGGAGGATGGCGTCGGAGCGTCGTTCGTCAAGGTCTGCGTTCTTTCTCACGCACGCCCGGCGTGCGTCACGCGCGGGCGCTGGAGGGAGCTGCTTTCGCGAACTGGAGATCGCCGCCGGACGCGTCGATCTGGACCAGATCGCCTTCAGTGAATTCACCCTGCAGCACGCGCAGGGCCAGCGGGTCCAGCACCCGGCGCTGAATCGTCCGCTTGAGCGGCCGGGCCCCATACACCGGATCATACCCCTCGTCGATGAGGAGTTGTTTCGCGGTGTCGGTCAGGTGCACCTGGATCTTCCGTTCCTCGAGCCGCTTCATGAGACGGCCGAGCTGGATATCAATGATACGCCCCATGTGCTCGCGGCCGAGCGGGTGGAAGACGATGATGTCGTCGATCCGGTTCAGGAACTCGGGCCGGAAGTGCTGCCGGAGCGCGTCCATCACCAGGCGGCGCGTGCCTTCGGTCAGCTCGGACTCCGCCTGCGCGTGCTCGGCGAGGAAGTGGCTGCCGATGTTCGACGTCATGATGATGACGGTCTGCTTGAAGTCGATCGTGCGGCCCTTGCCGTCGGTCAGCCGGCCGTCATCGAGCACCTGCAGCAGGACGTTCAACACCTCGGGGTGCGCCTTTTCGATCTCGTCGAACAGAACGACGGAGTAGGGGCGGCGGCGGACGGCTTCGGTGAGCTGTCCGGCTTCCTCGTAGCCGATGTAGCCTGGCGGCGCGCCAATCATCCGCGCGACGCTGTGCTTTTCCTGATACTCGGACATGTCGATCCGAATCATCGCGTGCTCATCGTCGAACAGGAACTCCGCGAGCGCGCGCGCCAGCTCCGTCTTGCCGACGCCGGTCGGACCGAGGAAGACAAAGCTGCCGAGCGGCCGGTTCGGTTCCTGCAGACCCGCGCGCGCACGGCGGATGGCGTTCGCGACCGCGCGAATGGCCTCGTCCTGTCCAATGACGCGCTCGTGCAGCCGCTCTTCCATCTGGATCAGCTTCTCGACCTCGCCTTCCATCAGCTTCGAGAGCGGAATGTGCGTCCACTTACTGACGACCTCCGCAATGTCCTCTTCGTCCACTTCCTCCTTCAGCATCTTGTGCCCGCGTTGCAGCTCCGCGAGACCCGCTTCCGTCGCCGCCAGTTGCTTCTCCAGCTCCGGCACACGGCCGTACTGCAGCTCGGACGCCTTGGCATAGTCGCCGAGCCGCTGGGCGCGTTCGACCTCTGCGCGGACGCGCTCCAGCTCCTCTTTGATCTTGCGGCCGGCCTGAATCGTTTCCTTCTCCTGCTCCCAGTGGGAGAGCAGCCCGGTCTGCTGTTCCTTGAGATCGGCCAGTTCCTTTTCGAGCTTCTGCAGACGCTCGCGAGAGGCCGAGTCTGTCTCCTTGCGGAGCGCTTCACGCTCGATCTCGAGCTGCATCAGGCGGCGCTGCACCTCGTCCAGCTCCGCCGGCATCGAGTCGATCTCCATCCGCAGCCGCGCGGCGGCTTCGTCCACGAGGTCGATCGCCTTGTCCGGCAGGAACCGGTCCGCGATGTATCGGTGCGACAGGATGGCGGCGGCCACGAGGGCGGCGTCCTTCAGGCGGACGCCGTGATGGATCTCGTAGCGCTCGCGCAGGCCGCGCAGGATGCTGATGGTGTCCTCGACGGTCGGCTCGTCCACGAGCACCGGCTGGAACCGGCGTTCGAGCGCCGCGTCCTTCTCGATGTACTTCCGGTACTCGTTCAGTGTCGTCGCGCCGATGGTGTGCAGTTCGCCGCGGGCGAGCATCGGCTTGAGCATGTTGGACGCGTCCAGCGATCCTTCGGACGCACCGGCGCCAACGACGGTGTGGAGCTCGTCGATGAAGAGGACGATACGTCCTTCGGATTGAGTGACTTCGGTGAGGACGGCCTTGAGCCGATCCTCGAACTCGCCGCGGTACTTGGCGCCGGCGACGAGCGAGCCCATGTCGAGGCCGATGATGCGCTTGTCCTTCAGGCCTTCGGGGACGTCGCCGCGCACGATGCGCTGCGCCAGGCCTTCGACGACGGCCGTCTTGCCGACGCCGGGTTCGCCGATCAGCACCGGATTGTTCTTCGTGCGGCGGGAGAGGACCTGCACGACGCGGCGGATCTCCTCGTCGCGGCCGATCACCGGGTCGAGCTTGTTCTGACGAGCAAGCTGCGTGAGATCGCGCCCGTACTTTTCGAGCGCCTGATACTTCTCCTCGGGATTCTGATCGGTCACGCGCTGCGAGCCGCGGACGGCCGCGAGCGTGTTGAAGATCGCATCGCGGGTGACGCCGGCCTGCTGCAGGAGTTGCGCGGCCGTCGAGCGGCCGGTCTCCGACGCAATCGCGAGAAAGAGGTGCTCGGTCGAGACGTAGTCGTCCTGCAGGCGCTTGGCTTCGTCCTCTGCGGTGTTCGCGACGGCGTTCAGGCGAGAGGAGAGTCCCGGCTGACTGCCGCCGTACGACTTCGGCAGCTTCGCCAGCGCCTGGCGGACGCCGTCGGCAATCGTTGCCGGATCAACGGTCATCTTGCGCAGGACGTCCGGCACCACGCCGCCCTTCTGGTCGACCAGCGTCGAGAGCAGGTGCTCGGGCTCGATCTGCGGATGCCCCTCACGCTGGGCGATCTGCTGGGCGCTGATGACGGCTTCTTGCGCTTTTTCCGTGTATCGATTCAGATTCATACGCGTCCCCTCTGACAGGGCTAGCGAGGCGGAGCCTCAGACCCGTTAGCGCGGAACACCTGCAGCCGCCTCGCTCGCCTTGCTCTCTGCTTGCCCCGCTCCGCGGGGCGGCCGTCTTGACGGACTCATGAGTTGACTCATTCGCAAGGATTCTTGGCCGTCAAGACGTCTAGGACGTCTGCGTCTGGGGCTGCGGCTGCTCCAGACGGGCGAGCGCTTCGTAGTGTTCACGCTGTTCCGGCGTCACGGTCCGTGGAAGCTGGACGTCGACCGTGACATACAGGTCGCCGCGCTCGCCGCTGCTGCCGGTCGCCGGCATCCCCTGACCTTTGAGACGCAGGACCTGTCCGTTCTGTGTCAGCGGCGGAATGCGTAACCGCAGTGGCTTGCCGGAGAGCGACGGCACTTCGGCTTCACCGCCGAGGACGACAGTGGTGACCGGCACGATGGCGCGGACGTAAAGATCGTTGCCCTTGCGCTCGAACACCGCATGCGGCACGAGCTGGATCCGCAGGTAGAGATCGCCGGCCGCGGCGCCGCCCGCGCCAGGCTCGCCTTCACCGGGCACGCGGACGCGCGCATTGTCCTTGACGCCGGCCGGAATGCGGACGTCGATCGTGCGCGTGTGGCCCTGATGCTTGATCGAGAGGCGGCGCATGGCGCCGTGATAGGCCTCTTCGAGCGTCAGCTCGATCGGCTGCTCGACGTCCGATCCCTTGCGCGCGCGGCTCGTGCGCGATCGGCCCTTGCGCGCCGGCTCGCCCGCGCCACCACCGAAGAACGTCTTGAAGAAGTCCGAGAACGGATTCTGATCGCCGAAGAGGTCTTCCATCTCCTCGGGCGAGACGGTCCGGTAGCCGCCCGTGCCGGTGTTGGTGGACCAGAACTGCTCGAAGCCCGGCCCGCCCTGCGGCGCGTGCTGCTGCTGTTCGTACATCCGCCAGTTCGCGCCGAGCTCGTCGTATTTCTTGCGCTTGTCGGGATCGCCGAGCACTTCATACGCTTCGTTGATTTCCTTGAAGCGTGTTTCGGCGCTCTTGTCGCCCGGGTTGACGTCCGGGTGGAACTTGCGCGCAAGCTTGCGATACGCCTGCTTCAGTTCCTTGTCGGTCGCCGTCTTGCTGACGCCGAGCGTGGCGTAGTAGTCCTTGAACTCCATGCGACCTCACAACCCCAGTAGCGTGGTCAACCGTTCGATCTCCTCGGACAGCCGCCGGGCCTGTCCACGCGACAACGCGTCGCCGCGCGTCAGTGGCCGCATGCGCTCGACGACTTCGGCGATGGACAGCAGCCGCTGCACGCCGGCCAGGTTCACGCCGACGTCGTCCACCAGATGTTTGATGAGCCGCAGCCGATCCAGTTCGTCCTGCGTATAGACGCGCATGCTGCCGACCGTGCGCGTCGGCCGCACGAGTCCCAGCCGCTCATACTTCCGCAGCGTCTGCGGATGCATGCCGAGCAGCCGCGCCGCCATGCTGATGAGAAAGAGGTCGTCGCCGTTGCCCATATGCATGCGTCTCGCCGCTTGCAGGAACCTCCAGCCGGCGACACGCAGATCCACTATAGAAATTGATACAGCCCGTGTCAATGTGCTGAGCCGCCGTGTGGCAGGGCTTGCGGCTGAAAAACGCGCCCCTTGTCCAGTTTTGGTAGCGCGTCCGCGGCGTTTCAGGGATACTGAAGGAACACACGGCGGGCCGGGCCCGCGTCCTGATCGCTCATCATTCCCGTGGACATACACGCCTCTGATTTCCTCACGATAGGTCTGCTCATCATCCTCGAAGGGCTGCTCAGCGCCGACAACGCGCTGGTGCTGGCCATCCTGGTGCTGGGCCTGCCCAAAGCCGAACAGCGCAAGGCGCTGCGCTACGGCATCCTCGGCGCCTTTTTCTTCCGGTTCATCGCGACGGTCTTCGCCGCGTACATGATCCAGTTGAGCTGGGTGAAGCTGCTGGGCGCGCTCTATCTGCTCTACCTGCCGTTCAACCACTTCCGGGGCGGCGATGCCGAGGCCAGACGCACCCCGAGGCCCGCGAAGGCGTGGCTGGGCCTGCCGGCGTTCTGGGCCACGGTGGTGAAAGTAGAACTGACGGATATCGTTTTCGCTATCGATTCGATTCTCGTCGCCGTCGCGATGTCCAACAAGCTCTGGGTCATCGTCACCGGCGGTCTGCTCGGCATCGTGGCGATGCGGCTGCTGATCGGGAAGCTGCTGGCCGTCGTCCAGCGGTATCCGGCCCTCGTGGACGGCGCGTTCGTCATCATCGCGTGGGTCGGCATCAAACTGCTGATCGAGTACTTCCATCAGTTGCACATCGTGCCGTTCGAAATCCCGAAGATGCTGTCGCTCGGTCTGATCGTCGTGATCTTTGCCATCTCGTACTGGTACGCTCGCCGCATGGGTCCCGTGGAGGTCCACGACGAGAGCGAGCGGGACGCGTCGGATCTGTTCCAGGAACCGCCAGCGGAGCGTTCGTAATCGCGAGAAACACGGCGCGATCCCGCGGCTCTGCCGGCGGGACGCTGTGATACGCTGGGAAGGTCATGTTACAGGGCGTGCGTCCGGCCGGGATGCGCGGTCTGACCTTAGAGAGAGGAGACTTCCGTGCCCTATCCTGAATATCTGATTGCCCCGATGCGTGAAGAGCTGAGCCGCCTGGGCGTCAAGGAATTGCGCACCGCTGGCGCCGTGGACGAGGTGTTGACGAAGACCCAGGGCACCGTGCTGGTGGTGGTCAATTCGGTCTGCGGCTGCGCGGCCGGCAAGGCGCGTCCGGGCGTGGCCCTCGCGCTCGAACACAGCACGAAGCCGGATCTCGTCACGACCGTGTTCGCCGGTGGCGACGTCGAAGCCACCGATCGCGCCCGTCAGTACTTCACCGGGTATCCGCCTTCGTCTCCGGCCGTCGCGCTGCTGAAGGACGGAAAGCTCGTGTACATGATGGAACGCCATCAGATCGAGAATCAGTCGGCAGACACGATCGCCCAGCAGTTGACGGCGGCGTTCGACAAGCATTGCGCAAAGACCGTTTCGGTGAACTGACGGTCCGCACGCGCGCGCATCTCTGACGGCGAGGGGCCCGACGCCCCTCGCGTCCGTGCGCCGACGTGGTACCAAGTTCCCACCCCTCGCGTCCCCGCCTTCGATTCGCCTTTCAGTTCTGGTATTCAAGTCCCGCCCCGAACGGCCGATTGTCGCTGTTGGGCGGTCTCAGCCGACGCGCGCCTGCGGCTGACGACATCGGTGCCCACTCGTGTCGCCATGAAGATCTGTCCGTTCTGCACCCAGGAGCTGCCGGACACCGCGATGATGTGCAAGCGCTGCAAGAACGCGCTGCCAACCCGCGGGGTCTCGACATCCAGCAAGTCGACGAAGACTCAGGCGGTGGAGAAGGTGGAGGCTTCGTCTGGGCCGCCTTCAGAACCTTATCCGGAGGTGGCCGGCTTTCCACCGCTGCCGCTGCCGCCGGCGCAGTCTCGCGCGGGGACGCTGAGGCCAGGAATGAGCAAAGGGAAAGTTGCCAGCGTGGTCGTGTCGATCGCCGGCGTCCTCGGATTTCTCGGCTGGATGGCCACACGCGCGCCGGAGACCGGCAGGGACGATCCACGTGTCGCGCAAGTCAAAGCCGGCCTCGCCCGCATCCAGGAAGTCACGACAAATCCCACCCTCTGCACCAGCCCGGTCGATGTCGTCGAAGCCTGGCAGCGCATCCAACAGGTGAAGCCCGCCGATAGCGAGTACGCGGCCGCCCGGACGGCGGCCACGCAGCTCGAAGGCTGCCGGCAGAAAGTGTTCGCGCAGATGAAGACGGACAGCGTCTCGCTGCGCGAACGTGAGCGGCCGCGCGGCGTCGAGCAGGCACAGGCCCGCTGGGCGGAGATGGGGATCAACGTCAGCGTGAGCGTGTCGGGCGCGAAGCAGGACGAAGTCCGCGTCCTGTCGCCGAACATGTCACCGGCGCTGGTGGAGCGCCTGACCGATCACCTGTCCGTGCGGACGGGCACGGTGATGGAGATTCTCGACAAGGCCTTCTTCCAGACGATTGTCTTCACCAACGGGAAACGCGAGTGGCGGTATCCGCTGCCGAACCGCGAGATCACGCCCGTCGGCGATACGACCATCCTGGATCGCATGGGCCTCGGCAAGCCGTTCGTCCTGAACTAGCCGTCCTCACGCGATGCGCTCGCGCGCGGCGCGGACGGTTGCCGATGCCTACAGGCTCGTGATAATCGGAGGCAGTTCGCGCGCGTTGGGCGCGTCCGCGGAGACGATCGTCAGCGGCCGGCGTCCGCGATACTTTTCGATGAGATCGACCACGGCGTTCGCGAGCGCGTCGAGAAAGTGCGGATGCCAGTTGACCGATGACGCGCGGACCATTTCCAGGCCGATCTCGTCCGCGGTCGCGCGCGCCTCGACGTCGAGGTCGAACAGCACTTCGATGTGATCGCACACGAAGCCGATCGGACTGACGACCACGGCGTTGACGCCGTCCGCTTTGGCTTGCCGCAGATACCCGTTCACGTCGGGCCCCACCCAGGGATCCTCGGGCCGCCCGCTGCGGCTCTGAAACACCAGCGTCCAGTTCTTCGTCACCAATCGCTGCGCCACCATCGCCGCCGTCTGCAGTAACTGCGCCTTATACGTGTCCGCCGCAGGCATCGACTCGGGGATGCTGTGCGCGGTGAACACGAAGTGCGCGTCCTTGCGATGGGCGAGGGAGAGCTGAATGCGCGCCTGGTGGATCTGCCAGGTGATCGCGTCGATGTAGCCTGGTTCGAGGTGCCAGTCGTTGACGTACGTGATCTGGATCGGCGTCAGGCCGGCGGCGCGCAGTTCGGCGCGCGCCTGCAGGACGTTGTCGCGATATTGGCCGCAGCTCGAATAGCTGCGATGCGCCGCGAGGATGAGTCCTACCGCGCGCCGGACGCCATCGGCGGCCATCTGACGCAGCGTGTCGCCAAGGAAGGGATGCCAGTTGCGCATGCCGATGTACACGGGCAGCGTCAGGCCGCGGGTGTGGAGGCGTTGGCGGACGCCGGCGGCTTGTCGCTCCGTGATGGCGGTCAGCGGCGACACGCCGTTGAATAGCTCGTAGTGGTGCGCGACTTCCTCGATGCGTTCGGGCGGGACGCGGCGTCCGCGCAGGACATTGGTGAGAAACGGGCGGACCTCCTTCGGGCCTTGCGGGCCGCCGAAGGAAATCATCAGGACGGCGTCGAAGGGGTGACGCCGCTTCACGTCGGACTCCAGGCGGTCTGGCGTGGCGTCATCCGACCGATCGTGGCGGGTATCCTCAGTCTCGCCTTGTGCGTGCGCTGGTCCCTGCTCGCTCATCGCATTGATCCAAGACGCGCGGCGCCGCGTCTGAAAAATCGCCAATAATCGTGCTTTTCGCTCCCTGCGTCGCGCGTGCCGCGTCCGCGGACCGCGGTCGCGCCGTCCGCCGGTCCTTCAGTCGCCAGGACCGTGGGCGTGTCGAGACGCGTGGGAAGACGCTCCGCGCGTCGGGACATCGGGCCCATTATCGCCGGTCCGCCGCTGGTGTATGCTCCAGACGTGCAAGATCCCACTCCTGTTGTTTCCCGCGATCGGTTGCTGGCGCTCGACGTGTTCCGGGGGGTGACGATGGCTGGCATGGTCATCGTGAACAATCCCGGGGACTGGTCGCATGTGTACGCGCCGTTGCTGCACGCACCGTGGGACGGGTGGACGCCGACCGACCTCATCTTCCCATTTTTTCTCTTCATCGTGGGCGTCTCGATCACGCTCTCGAAGAAGACGGACGGCTGGTCGATCCTGCGGCGTACGGCGATCCTCTTCGCGATCGGCCTCTTCCTGAATGCGTTTCCGCGCTTCGACATCGCGCACCTGCGGTGGCCCGGTGTCCTGCAGCGCATCGCGTTGTGCTACGGCGCGGCCGCGGCGTTCGTCTACTGGCGCCGCGCGTCCGGCCGCGGTGACGAGCGTCTCGTGCGCGACATCATCCTCGCGATCCTCGTGCTGCTCTTTGGCTACTGGGCGGTGATGGTGCTCATTCCGGGATCGACCGGCATGCTCGGCGATCTTTCGATGCAGGGCAACGTCGCGGCGCGCGTGGATCGCACGCTGCTGGCGGGACACATCTATCGTCCGTACTACGATCCCGAGGGCCTTCTGAGCACGCTGCCGGCGATCGGCACGACACTGTTCGGTGTCCTCACGGGGCTGTGGCTGCGTCAGAGTCGCACGACCGGCGCGAAGGCGAACGGGCTCATCGCGGCCGGTGTCATCGGCATCATCGTCGGCCTCATCTGGGGCCTCTGGTTTCCGATCAACAAAGCGCTCTGGACCAGTTCGTACACGGTCTTCGCGGCGGGCGGCGCCGCGCTCCTGCTGGGACTGTGTCTGCTGGTGATCGACGTCGCCGGCTGGAAGGCCTGGACGCGTCCGTTCGTCATCCTGGGACGCAACGCGCTGGCGTTGTACGTCCTGTCGGGGCTGTTGACGGACATCATCCATGCGATCCGGGTAGGTCCGGGCGAAGGTACGACGCTGCACGGCTGGATCTATCAGCACGGGTTCGTCCCATTTCTCTCACCGATCAATGCGTCGCTGGCCTTTGCGATTGCCAATCTGGTTGTCCTCTTCCTGGCGCTGTGGGCGATGGATCGTCGCGGCATCATGTGGCGCGTCTGAGCTGAGCCGGCGTGAATCGGCGTCGGATCGCGCGCGCCCGGGCCCGGCGTTCCGCTATACTTGTAGGTTCTTGCGAGTGGAGTTGGCTTGTGGATCTCGACTCGGGACGTTCGGCCGGCGCTTCGGCCTCCAGCTCTTTTTATGCGGACGATTCTGGTCACGAATGATGATGGCGTGCAGTCCACGGGCATTCACGCCCTGGCGCGGGCCCTTGCGCCGCTTGGCGCGGTAACGGTGGTGGCGCCGATGGCCGAATCGAGCGCAATCGGGCATGCCTTGACGCTGGCGCGGCCGCTGCGGCTGGAAACGGTGTCGCCGGGCGTGTACGCGGTCGATGGTACGCCGACCGATTGCGTCAACATCGCCATTACCCAGGTCCTTCCGTCGAAGCCCGACCTCATCGTCTCTGGCATCAACAAAGGCTACAACCTCGGCGACGATGTGACGTATTCGGGGACGGTGGCGGGCGCGCTGGAAGCGGCGTTGCTGGGTGTACCGGGCATCGCGGTGTCCCTGGAGCGGCGGCGCGACGCGGAATTCGACTTCTCGCGGGCGGCGGCGGCCGCGGCGAGCATTGCGGCCAGCGTCCTCGACCGGGGGCTGCCGCCGCGGACGCTGCTCAACGTCAACGTCCCGCGGGTGGTGTCCAAGGGCTTCAAGATCACGGTCCAGGGCACACGGAATCACATCACCCAGGTGACGGCCTGTGTGGATCCGCGGGGGCGTCCGTACTTCTGGATTGAAGAAGGGCAGGACGAATGGGAGCTCAACGACCGTTCAGACCACGCCGCCGTGAAGGCCGGGTACATCTCGGTCACGCCACTGCAGCCGGACCTGACGCATCATTCCGCGCTGGACGCGCTCGAAGGGCTATCATTTGAGACCCCAGTTGCTGTAGACTGATCAGGTTCTGTCGTGTCGGGGCGTGGCTCAGCCTGGTAGAGCACTCGGTTCGGGACCGAGGGGTCGGAGGTTCAAATCCTCTCGCCCCGACCACTTCTCTCAGTATCTCCTCGAAAAAGTAGCCTGTTGTTCCGGGGCGTTCCTGGTAGTTCCAGGGCGTTCCGGGCTGCATGTAGACCTGTCGTTACCCTGGGCGGGGTGTGATGCCCATGAACCGGGCCGGCGTCCGCGCGCGGCCCTCGAATCGTGACGCCGAACGGTTCTTTGGCGCCGGGACCGCAGCCACGAAGTCGGAGCCATCCGCCCCGTGAGGAGAGCCGCGAGGCTCGAACGGATCAATTTCCGAGTGTCCGATCGATTCGCGGCAGCACCTCGTCGTACATGCGGATCAACGCGGGCTCCCACAGCACGACATCGCCGTAGTAGGCGGCCAATCCGTTGTAGTTCTCGGAGAGCGGCCGCAGATACATTGCCTGCAGGATGCCGCGCGTTTGATCGAGGTAGGTGCGCTGCAGCCCGTAGATGCGCGACAGGCTGGTCGCAATGTCCTGATCGATTTGCGCGAGCGACTGGGTCCCCATCGCGAGATCCCAGGCGGTCTGCTCGAAGAATACCGGCTGAATCCCTTGGACGCGGACGGCCACCCGCGGTCGCGTTGCGGCGTCAGCGGCGAGGTACTCGCGCAGGCTGCCGAGGAGCGCGAGGTGATAGTCCTTGACCGACGTGACCTTCTCGCGATTCGCCAGAATCTCGGCGCGAAACCCGCGCAGTGACGCCTCCGCCAACGCGCGCGTCTTCCTGTCCTCGCGCCATTGATCAGCCATCAGCGCGAGGAACACACCGAGGCTGATGAACACCACTTCCATGGTGAACTTCAACATCGAGGACGGTCGGCCATCACGGTATTCGTTCCCTGCGCCGTGATCTGTTCGGGGCCTACGTTTGCTCTGAATCTCTCCGCGTCCGTGCTCGTCGTCCTGCGCGACGTGTCGTCCCTCCGGCCGCTCGGGCGACGCAGGCGCGCCACCCGTCGACGGATTCTGTGACATCAGCGTGTCCTCCGTGCCAACGTACCCTACATCAGGGCGTTTCGTGTCGGCTGTCGCATCCATCAGCGCGCGAGTGCGACGTGGTGGATGCGGAGTAGACAAAAAGAACTTTGTATAATAGAGTCTGTGAATTATGAACGTCTCGGCCCTGGACTTCAAGCTTGGTCTGCGCATGCTGCGGCGCTACCCGGGGATCACCGCGATCGGCACGGTGGCCATCGCCATGGCGATCGGAGCGATCTTGAACGCCCGGCG
>Ga0187894_10002028_pt1 | contig 24859 bp, 18 predicted proteins | sample GBC1701081metaG_FD_136650 | JGI IMG/M metagenome (GOLD analysis project Ga0187894, IMG submission 136650) | White microbial mat communities from a lava cave in the Kipuka Kanohina Cave System on the Island of Hawaii, USA - GBC170108-1 metaG ... | reverse complement strand
GGAAGGCCACGCGATCTTCTTCAACAACTGCGTCGTGCTCCACAACCGCACGGCCTTCGAGGACGGGCCGGACCCGGCGCGGAAGCGGCATCTGCTGCGTCTCTGGCTCATGCTCGACGGCCGCCGCCCGCTCGCGCCGGCCGTGCACGCGTACAAGGGCACGCGGGGCATCGTGGGCCGCGGCGACCGATCGACGTACTACACGGGCGCCTCCCTGCCGACGCGATGAGGTCGGAGGGGGCCGTCGAGGCCCCCTCCGAGACCCCCCCCCACGAACGGGTTGCGCGGGCGAAGCCGGCGCTCGAAGAATTCGCCACTTCAACAGACGTCGGCCGATTGGCGACGCAAGAAAACGGAGGGCGCCGTGACGACCGCCGATATCGACGTTCCCCATGCGCTGGTCCGCGTACTCGAGGAAGCGGGGATCGAATTCGTTTTCGGCATGCCGGGGGGCGACACCGGCCGCATCTTCGATGCGCTGTACGACTCGCCGTCCGTGCGCACCGTCCTCGTCCGCCACGAGCAGACCGGCTCGGTGATGGCCGAGATGTACGGGCGGATCACGGGCCGGCCCGGCGTCGTGATGGGGCAGGGCATCTTCCTCGCGTGCAACGCGCTGTTCGGGCCGCTCGAGGCCGTCAAGGGCGCGTCGCCGATGATCGTGCTCGGCGACTTCACCGACATGGCGCCCTTCATGCACCGCGCGCCGTACCAGGCGGGGACCGGCGAGCACGGCAATCACGATTTGCGGAACCTGTTCGCGAGCGTGACCAAGTACACGGCGGGCGTCTGGGAGCCGAAGCAGGCGGTGCAGACCCTCCAGCTCGCGATCAAGCACGCGACGACCGGCAGCCCCGGCCCAGTGGCGGTCATCTTCAGCAGCCGCTCGCTCGCCGGCACGGTCAAGGCCCATCGCCCGCCGAGGCTCCTGGCGACGAAGCGCCATCTCGACCACGGGGTGACGCGGCCCGCGTCGGCGGACGTGGAGCGCGTGGCCCGAGCGTTGCTCGCCGCCGGCAGCCCCGTGATCCTTGCCGGCAACGGCATCCACGCTTCCCGAGCCTGGGGCGAGCTCCAGCGCCTTGCCGAGGCCGCGGGCATCCCGGTCGCGACGACGGCCACGGGCAAGAGCGCGATGGCCGAGACGCATCCCCTCGCGCTCGGCGTCTTCGGCAACTGGGGACAGGCCGTGGCGAACGAGGTGGTGTCCGGCGCCGACACCGTGCTCGTGGTCGGCTCGCGGCTGTCGCCCACCGATACCTGCTTCGAGAACCCGGAGCTGCTCGACGCCGACCGCCAGACGTTCCTTCAGATCGACGTGGAGCCGCTTCAGATCGGCCGCCACTACCCGGTGTCGGCGGCGATCGTGGCCGATGCGCGCGAGGCGCTCGGGGCGCTCGCCGCCGACGTCGAGGCGCGCATCACGCCCGCCAGCCGCGAGGCGGCGCGGCGGCGGGTCGAGCACCTGGCCGAGCTGAAGGGGCTCCTCCGCTACTTCGCCGAGCCCGAGCAACGGTCGGGCGACGTCCCGCTGCGCCCGGAGCACGTGATCAGCGAGCTGGCCGCCCGCCTGGGCGAGCGCGCCGTCGTCACGATGGATGCCGGCGCCAATCGCCTGTACATGACCCACTACTTCCAGTCGCGCGGCGCGGGGACGGTCTATCAGCCGTCGTCGATCGGCGGCATGGGCTACGCGCTGCCGGCCGCGCTCGGCGCGAAGCTCGCCGCGCCCGATCGCCCGTGCGTCGCGGTGTGCGGCGACGGCGGCTTCGCGATGACGATGAACGCGTTGCTCACGGCGGCGCAGTACCGCATCCCGGTGACCACGGTCGTGCTCAACAACGGCGTGCTCGGCTGGGTGAAGGACGGGCAGCGCCGCCGCGGCAATCGTTTCATCGCGTCCGAGCTGGGTCCGCTCGACTACGCGCGCATGGCGCACTCCATGGGGTGCCGTGGCATCCGCATCGAGTCGCTCGCCGAATTGACGAAGGCTCTCGATGGCATGGCCGAGGTGGAGGGGCCCACGGTGCTCGACGTGGTCACGACAGAGCACGCGCCGTTCTGGCAGGTGCAGTCGCCGCTCGCGAAGGAAGGACCGGGCGGCGAGTGACGGTGCGGCTCGGCGCGCATGCCGAAGGATGCCGGCATCGGCGACCTCCGGGTTTCTCGAACGGTCAGTGGCCCCGTCCTTCCGTGATCTTGGTCGACAGCGCCCGCAACCGCTGAAGCGTCTCCGGGCTGAGCCGTGCCGCGAATCCTTGCGGATCGACCTTGGCCCGCTCGAGCGCTTCGAGCATGAGCGCGGCGTTTCCGTTCGTGCTTCGCGCGAGGTCGGCGAACACGTCGGCGGCGACCGCGTACATCTCCTGAGCGAGCTGAGCGGATCCCGCGTTTCTCAGCACCTGACGATCGACATCGACAGCGCCCGGGGTGTTCGCAGTGGCCTGGCCCCGTGCGGCCGGATCGACCAGCGTCTGGAGCGTGGCCGCCAGGGCTTCGGCGGACGCTGGATCGAGCCCTTGGGCGCGGAGTGGGGCGGCAGGAGCCAGCAGCAACATGGCGCCAATGATTCCTACGTTCAAGAGGGGTCGGCTCATGCTCGGGAGCACGAGCAAGAGTCGGACCACACGATGGACATCGTCGAGGTCTTCAGAATTGACGGGTTCCGATTCGGCGCCGTCGCTCTGCTGACAGCACGTGTCATCAGAGCTAGCACGAGGGTGGAAGAACCGTCAGACTAACCGTCAGACTCGCATGCCACGCACGGCAATCGTCCCAGTGCGGTCTTCCCTCCGGAGGAGCCAGCCATAGACGCCTAGTAGGAGCGCCGCGGCCAGGCCGAGGCCGATCGACTGCATCAGCCACATCCCTGACACGCCCCACGGTGGGCCGCCGACCCCGACGAAGGCGACGTGATAGCCTCCGACCAGGCCGACTCCCCACAATGCCACCGCGTAGACGACCGTCGGCGCCACCGCGCGCTTGTGCGCGCGGAGCACGAAGCCGACGCCGGTCTGCAATGCGTCGAAGACGTGGAATGCAGCGAGATACGGAATCAAGGTCAAGGCCACCGCCGCCACCGCCGCGTCGCTCGTGTACAGGTGGACGATCGGCGCGCGCAGGGTCCACACGGCGAGCGCGAGCGAGGCCGAAGCCATCACGGCGATCCGGATTCCGGTCGACGCGGTTCGGCGCGCCTGGGCGGCGTCCTCCGCGCCGATGGCATGCGCGGTGAGCGTGGCCGCGGCGACGGCGAGCGAGAGCGGCACCATGAAGCAGAGCGCCGCGAGATTCGCCACGATCTGGTGTCCGCCCATCACGTCGGTGCCGAGGCGCGCCACGAGGATGGTGATGAACGTGAAGGACGTGGCCTCGAGCGCGTAGGACAGACCCATCGGGACGCCGAGGCGCGTCAACTCGCGAAGAACGGGCCAGTGGGGCGGCGAGCGCTGGATCTCGAAGCGGCGATAGAACGAATCGAGGCGGGTGTGCGCCCATCCGACGATGAAGAGCGCCCAGAACACGATCGCCGACGCCAGCGCCCCGCCGACCGCGCCCAGGCCGGGCAGACCGATGCCGCCGAAGATCAACAAGGAGCTCAAGAGCACCTTCGCTGCGAGGCCGGCGACCTGCATCCGCATCACGATCTGCGGGCGCGCCACCGCGATGTTCAGCGCCGAGATCACCCGGAACATCAGGGAGGCGGGCAGACCGACGCTCAGCACGCGCAGATAGCGCGTCACCACGGTCTCGACGTCGGCCGGGGCGTGGATCCACGCGAGCCAGGGCCCGGGGAAGCCGAGGAAGAGACTGCCTGCGATCGAGAGCAGCGCCGCAAGCCACAAGCCTTGCACGTAGCTCACGCCGATCGCGACGCGCCGCCCGCCGCCGTGGTGCTGGGCGATGACCGGGTTCAGCGCGTTGATCGCGCCGAGCAGCGTCACGAACACGCTGGAGTAGACACCTGTTCCAAGGCCCATCGCGGCGAGGTCGGTGGCGGAGGCGTGCCCGGTCAGCACGGTGTCGACCACCGCGTACAGCATGAGGGCCACCTGGCCGACGAAGATCGGCCGCGCCTGCGACAGGATACCGCGTGCGATCGACGGCGAGGACGTCAAGGTCGCGGAGCGACTGGCGATCAGTGGCGAGGCGATTCGGCCGTGTCGGTCAACCGCGTGCTCACCTCGCGCGCGGTCGAGCGGCGGCGAACGTATCGCACTGATCGAGGCGCCCGCCTTCGAGGCCCCGCTGGAACCACTCCACGCGCTGCGCGCTCGTGCCGTGCGTGAAGGAATCCGGCGTCACGTGGCCCTGTGCCTGCCGCTGCAGCCGATCGTCGCCGATCGCGGACGCGGCGCCGAGCGCTTCCTCGACGTCGCCCTGCTCCAGGATCTGCCGCGCGCGTTGCGCGTGGTGCGCCCACATGCCCGCGAGGCAGTCGGCCTGCAGCTCGAGCAGGACCGAGAGCCGATTGCCCTGGCGCTCGTCCGCCCTCCGTCTGGCCTGCTGCACGCGCTCGGAGATTCCGAGCAGGGCCTGCACGTGATGGCCGACCTCGTGGGCGATGACGTAGGCCTGGGCGAAGTCCCCGGGAGCGCGGAAGCGGTCGCGCAGATCGCGGAAGAACGAGAGGTCCAGGTAGACCTTGGCGTCACCCGGACAGTAGAACGGGCCGACCGCCGATCCGGCCATGCCACAGGCCGACTGGACCGACCCGGAGAAGAGCACGAGCGTGGGGTCGCGATACTCGCGGTTGCCTCGGCGGAACACCTCGCGCCAGACGTCCTCGGTGTCGGCCAGCACGACGGACACGAAGTCGCGCAGCTCGTCCTGGGCCTTCGAGGGCGGACCGCCGGGTCCGGGCGCCACCTGGCTGCCCGGGTCGCCGCCCTGCAGAACGATGCTCGGATCGAAGCCGAAGAACAGCGCGGCGATGATCAGGACGATCGTCCCGATGCCGCCTCCGGCGACACCGAGCGGCACGCCTCCGCCTCGGCGATCCTCGATGTTGTCACTGCGCCGGCCCATCTGCCATCGCATCGGCGGACTCCTTCCGTGCTCGGGCCGTTCACGACTCCCCTCGGACGCGTCCTTCCCCGGAGATGTTGAACATCGCCGCGTCGAGGCCGAGGGCGCTCTTGCCGATGGCCTCCAGCATGCGGTCCATCGTGGGCGGCATCAAGGTCGACGTGCGCACGTCGCGGAAGGCGCGCTCGGCGGGGTAGTCCTTGTAGGCGCCGCGGCCGCCGACGATCTGGATGACCTTGGAGGTGACGTCGAGGCTCACCTCGGTCGCGAGGTACTTGGCGCGGTTGGCGAGGACGCCGCGCGCGAGCACGTCCGCGGCCTCCCAGCCCTCCGCGGACCGGGCGAGGACGAGCAGCGCGGCGTCGAGATGGGCGGACAGCTCGCCCACGTGACGCTGCACTGTGGGATCGTGAGCGACGGGCACGTTCTCCGGCTTCACCACCCGCTTCTTCGCGTAGTCGATGGCGAACCCGAGCGAGGCCTCGGCGATGCCCAGGTACACGGCGGCATAGCCGAGCGCGAAACCCTCCACGACGCCCACGCGGGTCGCCGTTCCCGGGTCGCCCAGGGCGGCGTCGGCGCCCACGCGGACGTCGGTGAACGTGACCGACGGGCTGAACGTGGCCCGCATGCCGAGCGTGTCCCACTTGCCGTCGGTCGCGATGCCCGCGGCGTCCGCGGGCACCAGCACCTGGAGCAGCGACTTTCCCATGTCGCTGCCGCCGTCGAGCGCGCACCAGACCATGTAGTACGAGGCGCCGAGCGCCATCGTGCAGAAGTACTTCACGCCGTTGACGACGTAGTCGCCCCCGTCCTGTCGCACCACGGTCTCCATCAGGAACGTGCGCGACAGGCTCACCGCCGGCTCGCTGCCCCAGCTGCCGAAGAGCCGCCCGCGCTCGACCACCTCGCGGAAATAGCGCTGCTTCTGCGTCGCGGTGGCGAGCGCGTCGATGAACCGCATGACCGTGGAGTGCATGTGCACGGTCATCGCGGTGCTGGCGCACCCGCGCGCGATGGTGCGGATCACCGCGACGTACGTGGGCATGTCGAGCCCGAGTCCGCCGTGCGAGCGCGGGATCGCCGCGGTCAGGAAGCCGTCATGGGCGAGCTCGCGCCAGCTCTCGACCGGATTGGTGGCCGCGGCGTCGTACTCGGCCGCGCGCGGCGCGATCTTCTCCCGCGTGATGACCGCCGCCCGCTCGACGATGGCCTGCTGGGCGGCGGTGAGTCCCGCCACGGCGCTAGCTCATCGTGCTCCGGGCCACCGCGGGCCGGCGGGCGCTGTCGCAGCGGCAGGTGCCGACCTGGTGCAGCTCGATCATGTTGCCGAAGGGATCGTGCACGAAGATCTGCTGGGACTCGGGGCCGACGACGCCGCGCGTGACCCAGAACGAGACGCCGAGCCGCTCCAGCTCGGCCTTGGCCTCCTGGATGTCGGGGACCGCGAGCGCGACGTGGGGATGCGAGGGGTCTTTCCCCGGCCCATCCGCGAACTTGGATTGGCCGTCGACGCCCATTAGGTGGATCTGCGCGGCGCCGCCCACGTCCATCCAGTAGCCGTCGATCGTCGGGATCGTCGGCCGGCCCGGGTCGGCTTCGAGGCCGAGCACATCGTGGTAGAACTCGAAGGCCTTCTTCACGTCGGGCGCGGACGGGCCGATGCGGATGCCGTGATGGTGCAGCTCAAGCACTTTGACGGCCATGAAACCCTCCGATCAGCGTCCCCCAGATACCCCGGGGGAGAAAGAGCACGAAGGCCGAGAAGATCGCACCGATCACCAGCGGCCACGATTCGGTAAAGGCGCTCAGCCGATCCTCGAGGACCAGGTAGGTTGCGGCGCCCACGAAGGGGCCGAAGAACGTGCCGGCCCCCCCGAGGAGCGTCATCATCACGACCTGGCCCGACGTCGTCCAGTATAGCGACTCGATGGGGACGACGGTGAGGCGCAGGGCGTCGAGCGCGCCCGCGAGCCCGGCGAACATCGCCGAGAACACGAACGACAGGAGCTTCACCCGGTTGATGTCGTAGCCGCACGCGACGGCGCGGTCGCTGTTCTCGCGGATGGCCTGGAGCACCGTGCCGAACGGGGAGTCGAGGATGCGCTTCAAGATCGCGACGGCGAGGCCGACGAGCACGAAGCAGAAGTAGTAGAAGGCGATCGGCGACTCGAGGCGGACGGCGAAGCCCGGGAAGCCGAGCTTGAGCTGCGGGATGCCGCGAAGCCCGTCGTCGCCGCCCGTCCAGTCGGCGAGGTGGAAGCCGATGAAGTAGAGCAGCTGGGCGAACGCGAGCGTGAGCATGGCGAAGTAGATGCCGCGTCGGCGGAGGCAGAAGAAGCCGATCACGGCGCCGCCGAGGCCGGCGAGGCAGAGCCCGGCGCCGAGCGCGGCCCAGATCGACGCGACGTGCAGCTTGGCGAGCAGGATGCCGGCGCCGTACGCGCCGAGACCATAGTAGGCGGCGTGCCCGAACGACAGGAGCCCGGTGTAGCCGTAGAGCAGGTTGAAGCCCAGCGCGAACAGGCCGAAGATCAACACCTGCGTGGCGAGGGCACGATAGGGCACGAGGAAGGGGAAGATCGCGAAGAAGATCAGGAACGCCGCGACCGGATGTGTGGCCACCCAGTCGCCCGTCGAGCGGAGCGCGCCGCGCATCGGCCTACTCGAGCAGGCCGGCCTCGCCGAAGAGGCCGCTCGGGCGCACCAGCAGCACGACCGCCATCGTGATGAACACCATGATCTCGGCGAGCTTCGGCGCGAAGAACGTCGTGAGCCCGACGACCTGGCCCATCAGCAGCCCGGCGACGACGGCGCCGACCAGGCTGCCCATGCCGCCGACCACGATGACCACGAACGACTCGATCACCATCGTGACGCCCATCTCCGCGTAGACGCCGCGCATCGGGCCGGCCAGGATGCCGGCGAGCCCCGCCAGCGCCGTCCCGATCCCGAAGACGAGCAGCCAGATCCGGGAGAGGTCGATGCCGAGCGCCCGGACCATCAGCGGGTCGCGGGAGCCCGCGCGAATGATCAGCCCCACGTTCGTGCGCTCGAGGAAGAGCCAGAGGCCGATCAGCACGCCGATCGTGATGACGATGACGAACAGGCGATAGGCCGGGAAGTTCATGAAGCCGAGGTTGACGGCGCCGCCGAGCGCCCGGGGCGGATCGAGCGTGAGGCCGATCTTGCCCCAGATCATGCGCGCCGCCTCGACGATGATCAGCGAGAGCCCGAACGTGAGCAGGAGGGGGTCGTCCGGCGAGCGGCCGTAGAGCCGGCGGATGAGAAACCGCTCGATGCAGAGGCCGAGCGTGCCGACCATGAGCGGGGCGACGACCAGCGAGATCCAGAAGTCCTTCGTGTAGCCGAACAGGAACACGCCGAAGTAGGCCCCCAGCATGTAGAGCGACCCGTGGGCGAAGTTGACCACGGTCATGAGGCCGAAGATGAGCGAGAGTCCGATCGCCAGCAGCACGAAGATCATCCCGAGCACGAGGCCGGTGAAGACCTGTGCTGCCAGCGCGGACGCGGTGATGTCGGGCACGATGCCGCTAGGCGAGGCCCTTCTCGGCGCAGGTGCGGTCGTACTCCTCGTTGGCCGGGATGCGGCTCACGATGTCGTAGATGCCCCACTCGCCCTTCAGCTTGTCGCGACCCTTGAGGATCCACATGTCCTGCATCGCCTTGTTGTCGCAGGTCCGCCACCACTCCTTGCCCTTGTAGTGGTCGTAGACAGGGTTCTTCCGGAGGGCGTCGGCCACCTTGTCGGAGTCGGTCGACTTGGCCAGCTCGGCGCCGCGCGCGACCTCGAGGCAGCCGCTGTAGGCATAGCAGCTGTAGTCGCCGGGCGGAATGTTGAACTTCTTCTGGAAGGCCTCGACGTAGCGCTTGGCCTGCGGGATCGTATCTTGAAGCTCCCAGTAGAAGTTGATGCCCGCGTAGATGTCCGCGTAGAGATCGGGACCGCCCTCCTTGCCGTAGGCGATCCAGTGCAGGGGCTGGGCGATCTTCATCTCCTTCTTCATCCCGTAGCTGATGGCCTGCTTCAGGAACGCGATGTTGTCGGCGCCCGGCGTCACCGTCATCAGCACCTCGGGCTTGGCCGCCTGGATCTTCGGCAGGTGCGCGGAGAACTCGGCGCTCCCGAGCGGATACGGCGTCGAGCCGAGGACGGTTCCGCCCTTCTTCTTGAGCACCTCCTGCAGGACCGCGTTGTTCTGCTTGCCCCAGGCGTAGTCGGCGTAGATGATCCACCACTTCTTGCCGAGGTTGTCGGCGACCCAGTTGCCGACGGCGCGGGACGTGATCGTCGGGTTCAGCGCCTCGTGGAACGTGATCGGACTCGTGTCCGGCTTCGCGCTGATCTCGTCGGACTGACTGGTCGAGACGAACAGGACCTTGGACTTCTTGGTCTGCTCGTTGATGGCCATCTGCACGTGCGCGGCGAGGCCGCCGACGATGAACTGGCACTTCTCCTTCTCGATCAGCTCCTGCGTGCGCTGGGCGCCCACGGCCGGCTTGAGCTGATCGTCGCGGAACAGGACCTCGACCTTGCGACCCAGGATGCCGCCCTTGGCGTTCAGCTCCACCTCGGCGAGCTGTGCGCCGCGCTGCATGTCGGCCGCGAGCGCGCCGAACGGTCCCGTCAGGGGCAACGGACAGCCGATGCGGATCGGATCCTTGCTCTGCGCGCGCAGGACGGCGGGGAACCCGAAGCTCGCCGCGGCCAACGCAGTGGTGGTGAGGAATGAACGACGATTCATGACAAACCTCCTCATCGGTGAGGGATAAGTGCCTGGAACGTCTGCGCTCGAATCGCCCGCCATCATAGGGGTGGCTCCGGGCGGTGTCAATCGACGGGCGTGGTGCGGGGGCCCCATGAGGTCGGTGCCGCGCTTCACCGCGGCTCGACGATCGGCTGAGCGGTCGGCTACTTCTTGGCGGCCTGGACCTTCTTCTGGGGCTTCTCGCCAGCCTCGTCGGCGCGCTTGGCCACCTTGAGGGGGGGCTTGCGCTCGCTCCCCGGCGCCTCCGCGGCCTCGGCGCGCTTCGCCAGGCTTTCCTTGAGGGCCTCCATGAGATCGATGACCTGCGCGCGCTGCGCCGGCGGCGCCACCTCGGTGACCTCCTTGCCCTCGACCTTCGTGTTCACGAGGTCGAGCACGCGCTGCCGGTACTCGTCCTCGTAGCGCTCGGGCTTGAAGTCCTCGTGCGTCAGCTCCTGGATGAGCCGGAGGGCGAGGTCCAGTTCGCCCTCGCGGATCTTCGCGCCCTGGCCCTTGTCGATCTCGCCGAAGTCGCGCACCTCGTCGGCGAAGTACATCGTGTGCAGCATGAGCCCCTGCTGCGCGGGGCGGATCAGCACGAGGCTTTCCTTGCCCCGCATGACGAACTTGGCGAGCGCGACGCGATCGACCTTTTCCATCGCGTCGGCGAGGAGCCGGTACGCCTTCTCGCCGCCCTTGTCGGGCCCGAGGTAGTAGGTCTTCTCGAAGTAGATCGGATCGACGCTCGGCAGCGGCACGAACTCCTCGATGTCGATGACCTTCGACGCCTCGCCCTCGAGTCCCTTGATCTCCTCGTCGGAGAGCCGCACGTACTGGTCCTTCGCGAACTCGTAGCCCCGCACGAGCTGATTGCGCTCGACGACCTCGTTGTCGACCGGGCAGAACGTCTGCTGCTTGATGCGATTCCCGCACTTGACGTGGAGGAGGTTGAACGACACGCCGCCGGTCGAGGCGGCCGTGTAGAGCTTGATCGGGATCGACACCAGCCCGAACGAGATGGTCCCCGTACCGACTGAATGGGGAGGCATGAGGCGAACCCTCCAGTGAGAAGATCTGACGGGCTCCACGCTACCATGGACGCCCGAGGGGTCCAACGAGCATGGCGCATCGCACCAGTAGTGGTCGGCCGGAGCCCGACAGCCCACCGATTGTGACCGACGGCCAGCGATCCGATCTCGTCGCGTACCGGGAGAAGCGCGATCCGGAGCGGACGCCCGAGCCATTCGGCGGCCGGCGACCATCGGGCCGTCGTCTGTTCGTCGTGCAGAAGCACGCGGCGCGGCGCCTCCACTACGATTTCCGGCTCGAGATCGACGGCGTGCTGAAGAGCTGGGCCGTCCCGAAGGGTCCGTCGGCGCACCCGGGAGAGAAGCGGCTCGCCGTGCACGTCGAGGACCACCCGATCGAGTACGGCGACTTCGAGGGCGTGATCCCCGCCGGGAACTACGGGGCGGGCGCCGTCATCGTCTGGGATCGCGGCTGGTACCGGCCCGTGAAGGACGGCGACCTGCTGGAGCAGCTTGCCGCCGGCAAACTCGAGGTGGAGCTCTTCGGCGCGAAGCTCCGCGGGCGATTCACGCTCGCGCGCATGTCCGGCAAGGAGCGCGACTGGCTCCTGCTCAAGAAGGCCGATGCGGCCGCAGGAGGCGAGGAGCTGACCGATCGGTATCCCGAGTCCGTCATCTCCGGGCTGACCGTGGAGGAGATGCGAGACCGGCCGGCGCGCGAGGCCGCGGTCCGCGCGCACCTCGCGGCGCTCGCGGCGCCGCCCGGCGACCTCGCCGCGCGCGACCAGCCGTTCATGCTCGCGTCGCTCGGGGAGAAGCCATTCTCGGGACGCGACTGGCTCTTCGAGATCAAGTACGACGGTGTGCGCATCTTCGCCGAGCGGCGCGGCCACGACGTCGAGCTGCGCGGGCGCTCCGGCCAGATCGTGACGACCCGCTACCCCGAGGTGGTCGCGGGCCTCCGGGCGCTGCCGGCCTCGCGGTTTCTCCTCGACGGCGAGATCGTCGCGTTCGATCCGGAGGGCCGGCCGAGCTTTCAGCGCCTGCAGGCGCGCATGGGGCTCGCCGATCCGCGCGACGTCGAGCGCGCCGCCGCGGAGGTCGCGGTCACCGCCGTGTTCTTCGACTGCCTCTCGGTGGAGGGCGTCGACCTGCGCGGCCTTCCGCTCGTCGAGCGCAAGCGGTGCCTCGCGATGATCATGCCGCCGCTCGGCTCCGTGCGGTACGGCGACCATGTGGCCGGCGATGGCCTCGCGTTCTTCGAGGCCGCGTCCGAGCGGCGCCTCGAGGGGATCGTGGCGAAGAAGGCGTCGAGCGCGTACGCGCCCGGACGATCGCGCGACTGGATCAAGCTGAAGTGCCATCTCCGTCAAGAGTTCGTGGTCGGCGGCTACACGGACCCGCAGGGGTCGCGCGGCTACTTCGGCGCGCTGCACCTCGGCGTCTACGATCAGGGGCGGCTCGTGTACGTCTCGAAGGTCGGCACCGGCTTCGACCGGGCTGGGCTCACGCAGCTGTGGGACGCGCTCGCGCCGCTCGCCAGATCCAGCTCGCCGTTCGCAGTCGGGACGCCGGTCGGCCGCGGCCACCACTGGGTGGAGCCGCGGCTCGTCGCCGAGGTGCGGTTCACGGACTGGACGCGTGACGGAGGCATCCGCCACCCGACCTTCCTGGGTCTCCGGACCGACAAGCGCCCGGAGGAATGCCGGCGAGAGGAACCGGAGACCATGCCGGAAGTCGGCGGAGTGGCCGCGTCGCTTGCGGACGGCGCGGCGGGCGCGGAACGCACCGCGGGCAGCGATGGCACCCCGGGCGTGGAGGCCGCCGCAGACGCTGAGCATGCAGGAGATGCGAGTGGCACGGCGGACGCGGCGGCCGCCGGGGCGGCGCAGCGCGTGGTCAAGCTCAGCAACCTGAACAAGGTGTTCTGGCCCGCCGAGCGCTACACGAAGGGCGATCTCGTCGCCTACTACGACGCGGTGGCGCCCGTCCTCTTGCCCTATCTCCGCGACCGGCCCGTGGTGTTGACGCGCTATCCGGACGGGATCGGCGGCAAGTCCTTCTTCCAGAAGGACGCGCCCGAGTTCGTGCCCTCGTGGGTGCGCACGGAGCGCATCTACTCGAAGGATGCCGACCGCGACATCGACTACTTCGTCGTCAACGACGCCGAGACCCTGCGGTACATCGCCAACATGGCGTCGATCCCGCTCCACCTCTGGAGCGCGCGGATCGGCGCGCTCGATCGGCCGGACTGGCTCGTGCTCGACCTCGATCCCAAGGGCGCGCCGTTCACGGACGTGGTGAGGGTGGCGCAGGTGCTCCACCGGATCCTCGACGACTTCGAGCTGCCGAGCTACGTGAAGACGTCGGGGGCGACCGGGTTGCACATCCACGTGCCGCTCGGCGCGCGCTACTCCCACGAGGACTGCCGGAACTTCGCTCGCCTGCTCGCTGTGCTGGGCGTCCAGGCGCTGCCCGAGATCTCGACGGTGGCGCGGCCCATCCACTCGCGAGGCGGCAAGGTGTACATCGACTTCGGCCAGAACGGCCACGGCAGGACCGTCGTGGCGCCCTACTCGGTGCGTCCGCTCCCCGGTGCGCCGGTGGCCTGCCCGCTCCGCTGGGACGAGGTGACGGCACAGCTCGACCCCGCGGCCTTCACGATCAGGACCGGGCCGCCGCGCTTCGCGGCGATCGAGGACCCGCTGACGCCGATCCTGGGAGCCGGCATCGACCTCGCCGCCGCGCTCGCCCGGATCGAGCGACGCCTCGGGCGCGATGCGTGATCGCCGCGCAAGCGTGTGCCGATCAAGCGGGCGGCAGGCAGTGCGACCCGCAGTCACTCGAGTCGAACGCGACGGTCGAGGGATCCTCGGAGGGGGCCTCGGCGGCCCCCTCCGAGTCGCACTTACCCGCCGGCCTGCCAGCGTCTGATGATCTCCGCGAGACCTCCCGCGTACAGCCACAAGGCGACCGCACCCCAGCGGGCCAGGGTCGCGAGCGGCAGCAGGACCATGTTGACCTTGCCGACATGGAAGTCGGGATGCAGGCGGCGGTTGTTGATCAGCAGGATCTGGATGCAGCCGATGCCCTGGTTGATCAGATAGGCGACCGAACCAGCCAGCCAGATGATGAACGGCGAGGTCTGCAGCACCATCCAGAGCCCCGCCAGGACCGTGACGGTCACGACGACGAAGTACCAGAAGCGATAGGGTCGGTCCCGAAGGCTCGCCGGCAGCAGGTTGTGGAAGAAGTCGTTCACGCGACCCCCGCGCAGTCGCGTGGCCGCGATCGCGTCGGTGGTCGTCCGGCCGATGAACGTGTCGTAGAGCGGGAACTGGGCGTCGTAGAGGGTGACCATGATGAACAGCAACATGAGCCAGCCCGCCATTCCGCCGAGGACGCCGCCGGCGACCGTCGCCATCTGCACGGCGACGTCTGCCCCGGTTGGAACCTTCCCCGTCTTGAGGAACTCTCCGTGGAGATACGCGTACCCGGCGACGGAGTACAGATAGACCATGATGATGCCGCCGATGAGGGCCCACCAGAGGAACAGACTGTAGCCGCCGAGCTTCACCCACTGCATCATCTTGCGGCGCTCTTCCGCGTTGCTGGTGTCCCACCGGACCTCCTCGGCTGTGATGTTCTCGGGCGGCCGGAGCGGTCCGGTCACCTGGCCGGCGAACTTGCCCATCGCGAAGCCGGCGCCGATCACCCAGAAGCTCACGTACATGATGCTGCCGCCCGGCTGTCCGAACAGGGCGAGCGCGTCCGTCAGCGGGAGTTGCTTCGGATATCCGCCGCCGGTGAGGAAGGTGATGCCGAGCATCCCCATCAACACGTCCCAGTAGTCGCGCGGCTTGGCCGCGATGGCGGTGACCAGCAGGACCAGGACGATGTTGCCCCACATGATGAACAGGAAGAACCGCTGCAGGAAGTCGTACGTGCGGTCCGAGAGGTAGAACACGACGAGCACGAGCACCAGCGCGAGCACCGCCCAGATGTACTGCGGGGGCAACGTCGAGCCGGGCAGGATGGTCTGGGTCGAGATGCCGGTGAAGCGCTGCGCGGCGACGGCCGCGCCGGCCATCCAGGCCGGCCAGCCTACGACCAGCAGGGTGATGATGGACCAGTACCAGGGCCAGAAGCCTCTCGGCTTCAGGTCCATGGTGGCGGCGAAGAACGACCGGCCCGTGTTCATGCTGTACTTGATGCACTCGTACACGAGCGCCGCCTCGAAGACGACCGACACCAGCATCAGCCAGTGCATGTGGAAGGTGCCGCGGGCGGCGATGTTCGGCAGCAGGTAGGCCTCGCCGCCGCCCACCGAGATCCCGAAGTTGATCGCCTGCGGGCCGAGCATCGCCATCATGCCGGCCATGGTGAGCGGGAAAGGATCCGGCACGGTGCGGATCGGCCGTGCGTCGCGTGCAGCGGTTGCCGGCGCAGTGATGGCATCAGCCATAGAGAGCCTCCCATGGTTGCTCACGGGGCACGCTCGCCGGAGCGTCGAACGGGATGACGCCGGGGACGGAACAGGACGAAGCGCGATGGTCGCCCGTCTCGGGTCCGTGAAGCGAGGCCGCGTGCGCCACTTGGTCGGGTCGGTTGGACGCCGGGGGCGGGCGGCCATGCGGACCCCGGAGGAGCGCGCGACCGCGGCGTCGCGGATCGCGCCGGGCGAACGAGGGCGTCCTGGGACATCGCGTCACCCCCCTTGTCGTCGCGTCAGGTTCGATGCGGGCCCGCATGGCCCGTCGAAACGTGGCGCTCCGCCGCGGTCGGCCTCTCGCAGCGGAAAGCATAGCGGAGGCGGGCGGGCTCCTCAAGGAGGCTGGCGCGCCTCAGCGCACGACAGGGAGGTGCACGCGGCGCGTGTCTGGCTGGGCGCGCCACGGTGGAGACGAGAGTGCGAAGGACCGGGCGGGCGGAGGTTCTCGCCGCCCGCCAGGCCTGCGCGCCGCCGGTTACTTCGCGAGGTAGGCCTTGGCCTGTTTCAGCTCCGGACGTTCGGTGTCGGCGTTCTTCGACAGGACGAGCAACTGCTGATAGTAGGTGCGCGCCTTGTCGCGATTCCCCGCCAGCTCCGCAGCGCGAGCCGCGCCCGCGAGCCCGTGGAAGCGATTCGGATCGAGGCGCTGCGAGGCCTCGAACTCGACGAGCGCCTCGGCAGGCCGGCCCAGGTCGATCAACAGCTCGCCGAGCATCTCGCGCGCCGGCTGGATGGCGCCGGGCGTGACGGGGTGCTTTTCCGTCCCCGCCTCGAGGTCGGCGGCGCGACGCAGCAGGGCCACCGCCTCGGCGTCGCGCTTTTCCGCCCGCGCGATCCAGCCCGCCACGGCCAGGCGCTGGATCTCGGCCTGCTCGGCCCAGTAGGTGTTCTTCGCGGCCCGCATGCCGTCCCGGAGCGCGTCCAGGCGGGCGAGCTCGCGGGTCGCGGCCGCGACGTCGCCGCCGCGCGCGGCGCCGACGCCTCGCGCGAACGCCAGGATCGACTCCGCCTGGGGGAACTTCTGCCACGCGATGCTGCGGGGATGAAGCACCAGCTCGCTCGCCTCGGCCCACTGCCGGCGCTCGAGCGCGTAGCGCGACGGGATCGCCGTGAAGGCGAACGCCGCGGCGAAGTGCTCCGTGTCGATCTTCTCGATGCGGCGCACCTCGTCGTTCACCGCCTTGGCTTCCTTGTCCTTGCCGAGCTGGAGCGCCGCGTACGCGATGTAGTCCATCGCGTGGAGCGCGTTGTACGAGCCCGCTTCGAGCTTCGCCTGGCGCAGCTCGTCCTTGGCGGCGTCGACGGACGCGCGGTTCGTCTCGATCGATTCCTGCCAGTAGCCGAGCCGCGTGAAGATGTGCGACGGCATGTGCTGGGCGTGCGGCGCGGAGGGGGCGATCTTCGCATACCGGCGGGCGGCGTCGACGCCCTTGTCGGCGATCGGCGGGAAGTCGTAGCTGTGGATCAGGTAATGCGCCACGCCGGGGTGATTCGGCTGCTCCTTGAACGCGACCTCGAGGATGGCCGCCGCCTTGAGCTGGTTCGCGTACGTCTTGTCATTCGGGTTGAGCGTGATGTTGAGGGCGAGCGCATAGAAGATGGCCGCCTCGCGGTCCTGGGGATAGCGCGCGGCGAGCGCCTCCATGGCTTTCTCGTAGGCGACGGCGCGGACGCGATGCTCGACCTTGTCGTGGTCCTTGTAGAAGGTCTCGATCGCGGCGATGTAGTCGGTCTCTCGCTGGGTCTTGGCGCCCATGCTCCGGGCCTTGGCCACGGTCGCGGCCCCCAGCTCGACGTTCTTGGCTGGCGGGGGTCCGGCCAGCGGGTTGCCGAGCAACGCCACGGCCGCCCCCCACGCGGCGATGCCGCACGCCGGATCCGCCTGGGCCGCGGTCTCGAAGGCCTTGATCGCGTACTGGAACCAGAACGAGTGGAGCAGCGCGACGCCGCGCGTGAACTCGGCCTGCGCCGCCGCATTGCAGGACGTCGGGAACTGGACAGTGCCCAGCTTCTCCGGTTGCTGGGCGGCGGCGGGGGCAGCGAGCAGCGCAGAGATCAGGAGAACGGTGGTGCCAAAGCGCATGGCAGCTCCTCCTTGTGTTCGCCGGACGCGATAGATGGGTACCTTGGCGGCACGCACGATCCGTGCCGCGTCGCGAATCCTTGCCATCTCGCGAACATAGGCAAATGGGCCCGGGGCGCGCGGGCGGAATGCCCCTGTTGAACCGCGAGGTGCCCGGTCGTGCCGGGGCCTGGTGCGGACAACCTGCCGTGGCCGTTCAAGCGCGAAGGACGCGACCAGCGCTCCGGACGGCGTGGGGCTCCGGCATGCGGCCGTCCTGGATGATCGGCGTGCCGTTGACGAACGACCACTGAATGCCGCTCGCGCGAGAGATGTAGCGCGGGCCGCCGTCGGGCATGTCGTGGACGATCTCCTCCTCGTGGCAGGCGATGGCCGCCGGATCGAAGATCGTGATGTCCGCGGCCAGACCCGGGGCGAGGCGCCCGCGGTCCCGCAGGCCGAAGATCTCGGCGGGCGCGCCGGTGATGAGGCGTACAGCGGCTTCGAGCGACACGGCCTTGCGCTCGCGCACCCAGTGGCCGAGGAGCTGGCTCGTCTGACCGGCCTCGGAGAACATCGTGATGTGCGCGCCGGCGTCCGAGAGGCCGAGGACGGCCGTCGGGTGGAGGAAGATCTCGGCCACGGCGCTCGCGTCGGTGTTCATCGTCGCCGCGAGGAATTCCGTGCGGAGGTCGTCCGCGAGGGCCAGGTCGAAGAACGCATCGATCACGTCCGCGCCGGTCTCGCGGGCCATCTCGACGACGGTCGACCCGCCGAACCTCGCGAGGTCGGGCTTCACGACGCGCTTGACCCGGAGCGGCGCCACGTCGCCGTTGAAGAGGGCCGTCCGGCCGACGGTGCGCCGGAAGTCCGCGCGGAACGCCGGATCGGCGAGGATCGCGCGCCACCCGGACACCGGGGCCTCGAGCACCCGTCGCCACACCGGGTAGCGTCCGAACACGAAGCCGTTCATCAGCGTGAACGTGGAGGTGAGCGGCGAGCACGTGCCCTGGGGATGGAGATGCAGGCCCTCGCGCCAGGCCGCCTCGACCCTGGCCAGGATCTGCCGGTGCTCCTCCGGGCGCGCCGGGTTGTGGCGGACGGACACCATGGTCACGGGGCGCCGCGCCGCCCGCGCCAGCTGCATGTAGCGATCGACCTCGGCCACCCGATCCGGGCGGCTGCCGCCGATGGTCGCCTCGACGATTCCACGGCCAGTGTCGCCCATCACCGACACGAGATGGTCGATCTCGTGGTCGGTCGCGAGCCGGCTCGGCACCGGGCGGCCGCGATCGCCCACGTGATTCATGTTGGTGGTGGTGGAGAAGCCGACGGCGCCCTCGGCCATCGCCAGTCGAACCTCGGCGGCCATGCGCGCGAGCTCGTCGTCGGTGGCCGCGCGCTCCCACGCCGCCTCGCCCATCACGAACTGGCGCACGGCCGAGTGCCCGATCAGCGGCGCGACGTTCACCCAGAGCGGCCGCCGATCGAGCGCGTCGAGGTACTCGCGGAACGTCTCGAACTCCCACTGGATGCCCTGTTCCATCGCCAGCAGCGACATGCCCTCGACGTACTCGAGCATCTTCATGACCGTCATCCGGTCGCCGGGCCGACACGGGGCCATCGTGAAGCCGCAGTTGCCGGTGACGATGGTGGTGACGCCGTGCCACGACGTGCACGAGGCCGTGGGGTCCCAGGTGAGCTGGGCGTCGTAGTGCGTGTGGGGGTCGATGAAGCCGGGCGCGACCACGAGTCCCTCGGCGTCGACCTCTCGCGCGCCACGCCCGGAGACCTGACCGACCTCGGCGACGCGACCGCCCGAGACGGCGAGATCGCCCCGTTGCCCGGGCGCGCCGGTGCCGTCGACGATGAAACCACCGCGGATCACGAGGTCGTGGGCCATGGGGCGAGTCTCCTGTTCGGTGAGGGGAGTGACGTGGGGATCACGGCGTCCTAGAGAAGCGCGGCGAGATCGCGAGCCAGCGCGGGGCCGATGCCGGATTCCTCGTGCTTGAAGTACACGAACGTGTCGCGCCAGTGCGCGCCCTGGTCCTTCACGGTGCGGGCCCAGGTCTCGAGGTCCGCCGCCTTGTAGCCCTCGTCGCGCAGTCGCAGATATCCCCAGTCGGCCGTGGGCACGAGCGGTGTGTGGCTCGTCTCGCTGTCGGCGATGCACAGCGCGGCGTTGGCGGCGCGCAGCCGATCGTACACGTCCTCGGCGAGCCAGCTCGCGTGGCGGAACTCGAACGCGAAGCGGAGGTCGCCGGGAAGCAGGGCGAGCAGGTCGTTCAGCCGGCCCACGTCCCGCCCGAAGTTCGGGGGGAGCTGGAACAGGATGGGGCCGAGCTTCGGACCGAGCGCGCGGGCCGTCTCGAGGAAATAGCGAAGCGGGTCGCCGACGTCGCGCAGCCGGGCGAAATGCGTGATGCGCTGTGGCGCCTTGAGCGTGAAGCAGAAGGAGGCCGGCGTCTCGCCGTCCCACCCGGCGATGGTCTTGGCGTTCGGCATCCGGTAGAACGTGTAGTTGACCTCGACGGTGTCGAACCGCTCGGCGTAGTAGGGCAGCATCTTCCCGGTCGGGAACTTCTCGGGGTAGAAGCTCCCGCGCCACTCCGGGTAGTTGTAGCCGGACGTCCCGATCCTGATCGCCATCCGCCTCCTGGCGGCGCGCGCCCCTCGCTCCGGCGCGTACTATCGAGCCCGTGCCACCCGGGCACATAACATTGGTCATCCGGGCTCGCGCTACATCATACTCAAGATTCCGAAGGAGGAGCGCATGCCGACGTCGGTGCTCTCGGCGAAGGACCTGACACTCGACCTCTTGATCCGCTACGGGTTCCAGCTCCTGGGCGCGCTCGTCATCCTCGCCGTCGGCGCCCTCCTTGCCCGCTGGGTCGGCCGCGTCGTGGCGAGCTGGCTCGAGACGCGCGCCATGGAGCCGCCCGTCCGCACGCTGATCGTGCGGATCACGCGCATCGTCGTCCTCGTCTTCACGCTCGTGGTCGCCCTCGACAAGTTCGGATTCCAGATCGCGCCGCTCGTCGCGGGCATCGGGGTGGCCGGCCTCGGCGTCGGCATCGCGCTGCAGGGCGTCCTGAGCAACGTGGTCGCCGGCCTCAGCATCATCATCACCAAGCCGTTCAGGGTGGGCGAGTACATCGCGCTGCTCGGCGTGCAGGGCGAGGTGAGCGTCATCGAGCTGTTCTCGACGACGCTGCTCCATCCCGACCGCTCGCGCGTGGTCATTCCCAACCGCCGGATCGTGGGCGAGATCCTGCACAACTACGGCGCCCTGCGGCAGCTCGACCTGACCGTGCACGTGGGCTACGGCTCGGATCTCGACGAGGTGCTGCGGACGGCCCGCGAGGTCGTGGGGAGGAACGCCCGCGCGCTCCGCGATCCGGCGCCGATGATCGGCGTGGGCGCGGTCGGCGAGGCCGGCATCGCGGTGAGCGTCGGGCCGTGGGTACAGGTCACCGACTACATCCCGGCGCGGGCGGAGCTGTACCAGGCCCTCGTGCAGGCAATGCGCGCGCGCGAGGTGCCCGTGGGCGTGCCGCAGCGCGAGGTCCGGCTGGTCGGGACTTCCTGATCGGCGATCGACATGGAGGGAGGACGGCCCTGAGCGATCGGCCATCCACGGCGACGAGCCATCGCGGTCCGGTGTGTGGCGAGGGCCCGCTGCTCGACTTCGGACGGGAGACCGCCTGCGATCTCGCGGCGGCCGAGTCGCGAGAGTGGCTCTGCACGAACGGGCTCGGGGGCTTCGCGTCGGGCACCGTGGCGGGGCTCTTGACGCGGCGCTATCACGGGATGCTCGTCGCTGCGCTGAAGCCTCCCGTCGGCCGCACGCTACTGGTCTCGAAGATCGACGAGGCGATCGAGTATGCCGGCACGACGCGGGATCTCTCCGTCGATCGCTGGGCTGACGGGACGCTCGGCCCGCACGGCTACCGGCACATCGAGCGATTCCGCCTGGACGGCACCACGCCGGTCTGGACGTTCGCCGTCGACGACGCCCAGCTCGAGAAGCGGATCTGGATGGAGCCGGGCGCCAATACCACGTACGTCCGCTATCGCCTGACGCGGGCCGGCGCGGCCGCGCGGCTCACGCTCAAGGTCCTCGTCAACTACCGCGACTTCCACTCGACGACGCGCGCCGGGGGCTGGCAGATGACGGTGACGCCGGTCGCGAACGGCCTCTCCGTCCTCGCCTACGACGGCGCCCGCTCGTTCGTGATCCTCTCCGAGGGCGCCGCGGTCGCGCCGGCGCACGAGTGGTATCTGCGCTACGGCCTCGCGCGCGAGGCGGAACGGGGGCTCGATGCGGTCGACGACAACCTCCACGTCGGCACGTTCACGGCCGCGCTGTCGCCGGGCGCGTCCGTCACGCTCGTGCTCTCGGCCGAGGCCGCGCCGATGACGGACGGCGGCGCGGCCTGGGAGCGGCGCGCGGCGCACGAGCGCGACGTGCTCGCCCGCTGGCGCGACACGCCCGCCGGGCGATCGGCGCCGGGCTGGGTGGACCGCCTCGCGCTGGCGGCGGATCAGTTCGTGGTGCGCCGTCCCCTCGCGGACGATCCGGAGGCCATGTCGGTGATCGCGGGCTATCACTGGTTCGGCGACTGGGGCCGCGACACGACGATCAGCCTCCCCGGACTCTGTCTCGCGACCGGTCGGCCCGAGGTGGCGCGCCGGATCCTCACGACCTTCGCCCGCTTCGCCGACCAGGGGATGCTGCCGAACGTGTTTCCGGACTCGGGCGACGCGCCGGAGTACAACACGGCCGACGCCGCGCTCTGGTACATCGAGGCCGTGCGGGCGTATCACGCCGCCAGTGGCGATGCCGGTCTCGTCAAGGCGCTCTACCCGGTGCTCGCAGACATCATCGCGTGGCATCGGAAGGGCACTCGGTACGGCATCGGTGTCGATCCGGCGGACGGCCTGCTGCATGCCGGCGCCCCTGGCGTCCAGCTCACCTGGATGGACGCGAAGGTCGGCGACTGGGTCGTCACGCCGCGCGCGGGCAAGCCCGTCGAGATCAACGCCCTCTGGTACAACGCGCTCTGCGCGATGGCGTCGCTCGCCCCGCTCGCGGGCGCGCCGGCCGCGGAGTGGGAGGCGATGGCCGCGCGGGCCGCGGCCGGCTTCGACCGGTTCTGGAACGAGGCCGCGGGCGCGTGCTTCGACGTGATCGACGGACCGGGCGGGGCCGATGCCACGCTCCGGCCCAATCAGATCTTCGCGGTGTCGCTGCCGGCGAGCCCCCTGTCCGCCGACCGGCAACGGCGAGTCGTCGAGACGTGTGCGCGCCGCCTCCTGACCTCGTTCGGCCTCCGGAGTCTCTCGCCGGCTGATCGGGCCTACGTCCCACGCTACGGCGGCGGCCCCGTGGAGCGCGACGGCGGATACCATCAGGGAACGGTGTGGGGCTGGCTGCTCGGTCCGTTCGCGCTCGCCCACCTCCGTGTCCACGGCGACCCGGAGGCGGCGCGCGGGTTTCTCCGGCCGATGGCGCATCATCTTGGCGAGTACGGCCTCGGGAGCCTCGCCGAGATCTTCGACGGCGATCCGCCGTTCGCTCCTCGCGGGTCGATCGCCCAGGCCTGGAGCGTGGCCGAGACGCTGCGCGCCTGGTGCGAGATCGGGGCCGCGTCGACGTTGCCCTCGGCGGCTGGCCAGGAGACCGTGCGGCGCGACCCGCGGCGGAGCGCGGCGTGACCGAGACGTCCTGGCTCGCCATCATGGCCAAGGCGCCGCGCGCCGGCGACGTGAAGACGCGCCTCTGCCCTCCGCTCGATCCGGCAGGGGCGGCGGAACTGGCGCGCGCGTTCCTCGCCGACGCGATCGCCCTGGCCGGCGCGCTGCCGGCGCGTCACGCGATGGTCTATGCGCCGCCGGAATCCCGCTCCCTGTTCGCCGCGCTCGCGCCCGGCTTCGCGCTCGTCCGCCAGCGTGGGGAGGACCTCGGGGCGCGGATGCTCCACGCGTTCGAGGATCTGCTCGCCGATGGGTCGCCGGCGGCCGTCCTGATCGGCAGCGACATCCCGACCGTGCCGCGCGAGCATCTCGAGGCGGCGCTGCTCCGCGTCGCGGACGCCGACCTCGTGCTGGGCCCGAGCGAGGACGGCGGCTACTACCTCATCGGCCTGCGCGAGCCGCGGCCGGAGCTGTTCCGCGACATGGCGTGGAGCACGTCCACGGTCCTCGACGAGACTGTCGACCGCGCGCGGGGCCTCGGTCTCGAGGTGGCGCTCTTGCCGTCCTGGTTCGACGTCGACACGGAGGCCGACCTCGAGCGGCTCGAGGCCTCGCTGGTCGCGGCGCCCGGCGCAGCGCACACGCGCGCCTTCTTCGCGGCGCGCCGGGCGGGGGTGACGCGGTCGTGACGAGAGAAGGCCAGCGCCTGTCGGAAACGCGCGAGCGCATCGCTCACTGGAAGCGCTGGGGCCCCTATCTGAGCGAGCGGCAATGGGGCACGGTCCGCGAGGACTATAGTCCCCACGGCACGGTGTGGGAGTACTTCCCCCACGATCACGCGCGATCGCGCGCCTATCGCTGGGGCGAGGACGGCATCGCCGGCCTCTCGGACAACCATCAGCGCCTGTGCTTCGCCTGGGCGTTCTGGAACGGCCGCGATCCATTCCTGAAGGAGCGGCTCTTCGGCCTGTCGGGGAACGAGGGCAATCACGGCGAGGACGTGAAGGAGTGCTACTACTACCTCGACTCGACCCCGACGCACTCCTACATGAAGTTTCTCTACAAGTACCCTCACGCGGCGTTTCCCTACGCGCGGCTCCTGGAGGAGAACCGGCGCCGAGGGCGGGACGCGCCGGAATACGAGCTGGTCGACACGGGGGTGTTCGCCGAGGACCGATACTGGGACATCCTCGTCGAGTACGCCAAGGTCTCGGTCGACGACATCCTGATCCGTCTGACCGCGACCAACCGGGGGCCGGAGCCCGCCCTCCTGCACGTGCTCCCGACGCTCTGGTTCCGCAACACGTGGTCGTGGGAGATCGACGCGGACCGCCCCCGCCTGAGCGCGGGCAGGGGCGGCGTCATCGAGGCGGAGCACGAGTCGCTCGGGTACCGATGGCTGATCGCCGAGGGCGACCCGGATCTGCTGTTCACCGACAACGACACGAATACGGAGCGACTGTTCGGATTCGGGAACCGGTCCCGCTACGTCAAGGACGGGATCAACGACCACGTCGTCGCCGGCGCCGCCGATACCGTGAACCCTGCGCGGACGGGAACGAAGGCCGCCGTCCACCACCAGATGCTCCTCGCGCCGGGGGAGTCGACAACGATCAAGCTCCGGCTCGCGAACGTGCCGCCGGTCGGCGATCCGCTCGGGCGCGACTTCGACGTCCTGTTCGCGCACCGCCTCGCGGAGGCGGACGAGTTCTATGCGGCGGCCATCCCCGACTGTCTGGCCGGCGATGGGCGAGCCGTCGTCCGGCAGGCGCTCGCGGGC
>Ga0187894_10002027_pt1 | contig 24870 bp, 22 predicted proteins | sample GBC1701081metaG_FD_136650 | JGI IMG/M metagenome (GOLD analysis project Ga0187894, IMG submission 136650) | White microbial mat communities from a lava cave in the Kipuka Kanohina Cave System on the Island of Hawaii, USA - GBC170108-1 metaG ... | reverse complement strand
TAGAAAAACTCTCCCCTGCTTACCACGGTTTTAAAGAACAAGATCTCAATACTATTTTTCTCCCATTTTCTTTCTCTTCTCATCAAGAGTGTTCCTTACAACAGTTATGTGATTCCCTGCGTAAAGTCTATTGCGGAAGAATAGGATTTCAATACAAGGGATGGTGTCTTCCCGAGCTGGAGAAGTGGATTGAAGAGTTTATAGAATCAGAACCTATTTCTCTTTCTTCCCAGGAGAAAGAAGAAATTTTTTGCGATTTAAATCGTGCAGAACTCTTGGAACAGTTTCTTCACAGAAGATTTACAGGCCAAAAGAGATTTTCTCTAGAGGGTGGGGAGAGTTTAATTCCTATGTTAACCTTTCTTTTGGGTTCCGCGATAGAGGAGGGGATCTCCGAGGTGATATTCGGTATGGCACACCGAGGAAGAATGAACCTACTCACCCATCTTTTGAACAAGCCATATGAAGCAATTTTTCAAGAATTTCAGGATCTTTCTGAAGATTCAGAAAAGAGACCGGGAGATGTCAAATATCATAAGGGATTTCGAGGAAAGTTTGTCTCAAAAGGAGGACAAACGATAGAAGCCCTTCTCTCACCTAATCCCAGCCATTTGGAGTCGGTCAACCCCCTTATTACAGGAGAAGCTCGTGCTAAGCAAGACGCTAGAGGGAACCCCCTATCGGTTCTACCCATTCTCATTCATGGCGATGCCGCTATGTCAGGGCAGGGAGTCGTTTATGAAACCTTGCAGTTGAGCAAACTAAAAGGATACCAAACAGGAGGCACCCTTCATATTATCCTCAACAATCAGATCGGTTTCACTACCTCACCCGAAGAGGGACGATCTACTCCTTATTGCACCGATATCGGCATTCCTTTTGGAATTCCCATCTTCCACATAAATGGAGATTTTCCCGAGGAAGCTGTTTATGCAGCGAGATTAGCTTTGAAAATTCGACAAACTTTTCAGTGTGATCTGTTTTTATCTCTCAATTGCTATCGAAAATATGGTCATAATGAAGGAGATGACCCTACCTTTACCCAGCCTCTAGAATATCAGATCATAAAAGCAAAAAAGTCGGTGCGAGAACTCTACAAAACACATCTTCTAGAAGAAAAAATATTAGAACTTCCGGCTATTGAGGAGATAGAGCGTGCCCAGCACTTAAAACTAGAGACAGCCTTTAACAACAGTTCTACAAAAATTCCCCAGCTCTTTGATAGTGACGAAAGGGCTAGGACACCTCCAGAGGTAGTTCCTTCTCTCATTTGTCTGCAAGAGCTCATGCAACAACTCTACACGGCTCCCAGTGGGTTTCACCTTCATCCTAAAATTCAAAAATTATTAGATCACCGCCTTAAAGTGAAGGAAGAACCCACTGCCAATCAGAATATTGACTGGGGCATAGCTGAAGATCTAGCCTACGCCACTTTGCTCTCTGAGGGAAAATCGATCCGCATATCGGGCCAGGACTCCTGCAGAGGGACTTTCTCTCAAAGGCATTCTATTTGGATCGATCAACAAGAAGAAAACAAAAGCTACATTCCCCTTTCTCAATTTAAAGAGAGAAAGGGATCTTTTCAAATTTTTAATTCTCCCCTCTCGGAATATGCTGTCCTTGGCTTTGAATTAGGATATACTCTAACTTCCCCACAAACACTCGTGATTTGGGAGGCGCAATTTGGAGATTTCTCTAATGCAGCCCAAGTAATCATCGATCAATATATCTCCAGCGAAGAACAAAAATGGGGAGATAGGTCAGGAATCACCCTCTTTTTACCTCATGGATACGAAGGTCAAGGAGCAGAACATTCTTCTGCTCGGATTGAGCGCTATTTACAACTCTCTGCTAATGAAAATTGGAGAATCGTCAACAGCACGACACCCGCCCAAAGTTTCCATCTTTTAAGAGGACAGGCTATGCAGAAGAAGCCTTTGGTACTCTTTACTCCTAAAGAACTATTAAGACGTCCTGAATGCTTCTCTTCTTTGGAAGAACTCGCAACAGGAAAATTTTATGAAATTCTCGATGACACCACTCTACAGGAGGGAGAAGCAGAGAGAGTCTTATTATGTAGCGGAAAAATTTATTACGATCTTCTTGCTGAAAGGAAGATGAAAAAAATCGCCCTGGTCCGCATAGAACAACTCTACCCATTTCAAAAGATTACATTTCAACAAATCTTGGAAAAATATCGTAAAGTGCCAGAATGGTACTGGGTACAAGAGGAACCTGAAAATATGGGAGCTTGGAGTTATCTTCAACCCATCTTAAACACAATAATCGGTAAGGAAGTCCACTATGTAGGCAGGATTCCTTCTACTACGACGGCAGTAGGTTCTTATCGCGTACACAAAGAGCAACAGATGCACGTGGTAACAACAGCTTATGCTAACATCCAAGGATAATCATCGATGAAAATTGAAATTAAAGTTCCCACTATGGGGGAATCGATATCTGAGGCTACGGTAAGTCGTTTTTTAAAAAACTCAGGGGAACAGGTAAACGCCGACGAAGAAATCATCGAACTGGAAACCGACAAAGTCAATCAACTTCTTTATTCCCCTCAAGCAGGCAAGCTTTATTGGAATGTTAAAATTGGAGAACTCGTCAAGGTAAATCAAGTTCTGGGAATCGTGGAAAGCACAGCTACTGTACCACCCCCCTCCCCAACCATTCCTACGACCCCCTTGCCCGCACCAACCCCTCCCACTACCCCACCTCCCTCGATACCCCCTTCTTTCTCGCCTTCATCCACAATACCACCTCCCCGTCGAAGACCTATGAGCTCACTGAGACGCACATTGGCCAATAAATTAGTCGAAGCCAAAAATAAAACGGCTCTATTGACGACATTTAATGAAGTGGATATGACCTGTATTCTCGAATTACGTGCGCACACACAAGAAGCCTTTCAAAAACAGTACGGGGTTCGCCTCGGACTAATGGCCTTTTTTATCAAGGCAACCGCCTTGGCTCTTCAGGCCTTTCCTCAACTACATTCTTACATCGATGGAGAAGATTTCGTCTCTTTTCCCACATATAATATTGGAATTGCCGTCGCTACTGACAGGGGGCTAATCGTCCCCGTCATACAAAATTGCGAGCACTCTTCTTTTGAAGAGATTGAAAAGCAGATCGCAACCTTTGCCCAAAAGGCAAGAGAAGGAACTCTCACTATGAAAGACTTAGAAGGCGGCTCCTTTACCATCACTAACGGGGGCACCTTTGGATCCCTCCTCTCTACACCCCTTCTTAACCCCCCACAAAGTGGCATCCTGGGCATGCATACCATTTTAAAACGCCCCATTGCTCTCAAGGATCAAGTAGTAATCCGACCGATGATGTATGTAGCTCTTTCTTATGACCATCGAGTCGTCGATGGAAAGGAAGCTATTCAATTTCTCCTTCATATCAAAGAGCATCTAGAATTTCCTGAAAAATTACCCCCAATTTTTTCTAAATAGCAGTTCTGTGAACAGGGGAAAGCTTCCGTACGTTGCAACCATAACTTAACTTTCTTCGAAAAAAGCTGTGGAGATTCCCAGGGAACGCGGTGGCCTACTTCGGGTGCAATCCAAAATAAAGAATAGAAGTGGTCCACAGCTATTTGTTGGGATAATGCGACATATTTAAAATCTTTTTCTCCAGCAATCCAAAGGAGAGGAAGAGTGAGCTGAGAAAGAGCGCCCCTTAGGTTTCCTTGCCTCCCTATAGACCAGCTCTGAATTGCACACGCTAGATCGCTTCTAACATAATCCCTTTCTTTGCGCTGCGGCGGTAAGGCTCCAATTCGAAAAACTGTTTGGCAATTCCAATCATTGATTAGCACTTCCCAGGGATCCTTTAAAAATCTTTGAGCCCACCTCTCATCGGACCGTAAACGAGAGCTTCTTTCTTTTTCTAATATAAGCCCAGTATGAGCAGAGACCATAATGGCCCCAGCCCACAGTTCAGGCGCGTCGATAAGGGCATGCATACCCAAACGCCCCCCTTGAGAATATCCCATCAAAATACGCCTTGATACAGACTGTTGGGCAACATAGTGGTTTAAAGCACGGCCCCAGCATTGCAGTCCATACTTTGGGTGAGAGAGGGAAAATAGCTCTACAGCCTCCCATGGCTCCCCTATTCCCTCTCCTATGATATCCCAATCTGAAGGAAGACCTAAAAAACCAGGTAATGCATAAATTTTCGTTTTCATCTAATACCAAAACCCGTTCTTCCCAAACCAAAATTCATCTTCTCTAGAGTAAGCAGAGGCCAAATAGAATAGTATGTTGGGAAATTGTTGCGAATGTTTTTCGTATTTCGATAACAATTGCAATTTTTAAGTTAATCTATTAAATAAAAAACTATCTAAGGATAACTTATGCATTTTATTAGGATCATTTCTTTACTTATCGTCATTTTGATCTATTCCATAAAGCTATTTTCCATCAGCGATCCCCTTTATCACAGAAATCAACAGGGAAAACCCTACGACCTTCCCCTCTTTACTTCCCTAGTTCAAAATAATTTTGACGGAATGGAGCTCATTTTTAGCAACCACCAAGCCTACCTTATTGCTCCTTGGGATCAAGAGATTACTTCGGCCTGGCTTGCTCCCATCGATGTTAAAATTGAACTTAATGACAATCTCCACTACCCTTGGTTGATTACTAACTTAGCATCCCTCGACACCGTGGAAGCACAACTAAGTCCTAGTTCTAGATAGTTCATGTTAATCACAGAAAAATTCTCTTGGGATCATCCTACCTTCGAAGCCTATCTGCGAGGCATGTGTCACATAGTACAATCCCTACCCTCGCGTAGAATTGCTTTTTTGGCACACCCCACCCCAGAAGTCATCTTAACATTTTTTGCTTTGTGGAAAACAGGCAAGATAGCTTGCCCCTTAAATCCGAAGCTCCCCTCCATCCAGCTCCCTTTAAAAGAACTAGAAGCGACCCTCTTCACTCCTAAAATGCCCACACCCTCCTTTTCAACAGATGCATACAAAGAGTGGGACCTAAAACAACCCGCTACTCTGCTCTTTACCTCTGGGTCCACGGGACGGCCGAAGGTCGCTTTACATACCCTAGCGAACCACGTCTACAGCGCTATGGGCTCCAATGAACTAATCCCCCTAGACCCTTCAGATAAATGGGCACTAACTCTTCCTCTCTTTCATGTAAGTGGGATCGCTATTTTATTCCGAAGCTACCTAGCAAAAAGCTCTATCTTACTTTCCTTGAAGGATGTAAAAACAGCAACCCATCTTTCCCTGGTGCCCACACAACTGCATCGATTAAAACAACAGATGCCTCAGCTGCCCCTCTTAAAACTCATTCTTCTTGGAGGAGCACCTATTCCGGAAAATATCTCCGTTCCTTGGAAAATTCTCCCTACCTACGGAATGACCGAAATGAGTTCTCAAATAGTTACAGACAACCTTCTACATCCTTATACAGAATTGCAGATTACCTCTGATCAACAGATTTGGGTACGGGGTAAAACCCTATTTCAAGGATATCTCGACCTAAACGGTCAGCCCCAGCTTCCTCTCAATGACAAGGGCTGGTTCGTAACCCGTGACCTGGGTCGCTGGGAAAAAAATCGATTGATCTTCTTAGGACGTCAAGACCACCTCTTTATCTCTGGGGGGGAAAATATCCATCCTGAAGAGATCGAAGAGATGATTCGAAGGGTTTGTGGACTTGAAGAAAATGTCGTCGTTCCCCTAGATGATGAAGAATTTGGCACAAGACCAGCTCTTTTTCTAAAAGAGCCTCTGAATCTCAAAAGAATTCAAGAAGCGCTGCAATTACATCTCCCTAAGTATAAAATTCCCGTTGCAGCTTTTGCTTTACCGGAGAATGATTTTAAACCCAACCGAAGGGAGTTGATAGAAATAGCAGCAAGCCATTACCGAAGCCAAAATCATAGATAACAGAGATTACCTAAGATATAGTTACAACATCCTCTGAAGAAAAAAAAGATAAAAAATTTTCTTTCTCCTTGAGGTCTTGAAAAAAGAAAAGGTACCCCAAAAATTGTTCATCCTGTTCCGGACGAAAAATGATCATCTGCATTTCAGCAAAGGAAGAGGGGTCAATTTCAGGTATGGCAGATGAACGTCCCATAACGTGCAGGACATTTCCCTCCTGCTCGACAACCCTCTTCTGAGTAGTATCTTGTAGAAGAATTTTCCATAACAAGAACATTCTGTTGATCTGTTGCGGCGACAGAACACTCCTAGCTTCAATGGGGTATATCGTGTGGAAGAGAGACTCTAAAAGCCTTTGATTAGCGCGATTCTCTATTCCTATTAACCGACGAAGCGAATCCAATAACTCTACCTGTTTAGCAATCATCCCTCCCATATAATCTCGAACTTCACCCATGATTTTTTTCAACTCTTGAACTATAGACTGCCTAGCCTTAAAGAGGTCAACGGAATGGTCATCTCTCAAAAAAGGACCTGAACTAAGCTTCACTCGAAAAACAGTTACTTCCTTGGGATAACGCTTACGTAACATTCCCACTCTTTTGACGCGATCGGGAATATAGTTGAGGGAACTATCCTCTTTTTCTATTAATGACTGAATGGAAAGAGTATCTGAAAGCACTAAACGAGCTAGGATGAGAGTAAAATAGAGGCTTTGCTCGCGCTGCTCATCAAAGGTTAAAATCAGTTGCGGAGGGTCTTTAACAAATCGGAGCTCTCCAGCAAGCGTTACCATGTGCCGAAGGATCTCCTCTTCATTGCGAGGCATGAAGAGCGAATTTAAGGGAACTTCGACAACCCTTTTCAGCTCCTCAGGGAGAAAGACCCGAAGGTGGCTCATTTCCTCTCGAGTAAAAGATGCCTGATTTTCCTTTTCTATCTCTAAATATAACGTTTGAATTCCATCCCCCGTGCCTTCGTTGACAAAAAAAGAATCTGCTACTGCCGTAATCCCCGGCATTCCATTTTGAAGCGCTCGAACAAAATGTCTCTCTTCAAATAATTCGTTGGGGCGAAGTAAATTCAATCCTATACAAATTCCCAACACTTTTTTCATGCCCCAAGGTAGATCCAACTCTACCTCAGCTAACTTGAGTCGAATGTGTCTTCTTTCTACAAGCCTCCCTCTCTCTTTTTCTATCGATTTTCTAAAAAGGTAGAATAAGATCACCAAACGACTCAAATGATGAGGAGACCTCAAAATTTTAAATTCTTCCTTACTCATAACAATAAAGTATTGAAGCTCTCCGAAAATATCGTAGTCGATCTCCTCTGGATATCTCTGCAGCAATTGAGAAATTTTCTCTTGAATAATTCCATGTTTTTTCTGTGTTGTTAAGAAATGAGCCTCTAACAGGCGGCTGGCATGGTAGACCGACACCATTCCCAAGCGTATCTCCGTTTCAATGATACGAAGATTGTGTTCTACCTGCTTAAAATCCTTTTCTTGGTCAACTCGAACCATCATTTCCGCTAAACAATAAAGATGAGGACCTACTTCAGGCCATTTAAAATTAGAGGAAAAAAAAAAGGTTTCGTTCACCCTGCGACCCGGAAGTAACCAACGATGGATGATTTCATAAAAAAATTTGCTAATATTTAGACGATGGCGACAGACAAAATAAAGAAAGAGAGTGCCCTCCTGAAAAGACCACTGAAAGAAGGGAAGTTTCGATTCAAAAAGGCCGCGGTGTTCCTTAGAGTTGGGCAACAGAAAAAGCTCAGGAAAAATTTTATACAGAGAAGAGGCGATTACTTCTGGGTAAGGAGCTTCAATCATTCATCCTCATAGAGAAGGGTCGAATTGGGCAAGGAATCCACTGCATATCCTTGAATCACGGTACCAGGGCTTTTTTCTAATTGTGTAAAAGAAATAACTTCTAAAGGCAACCGATTTTTCTTCGCAAGAAGAATACAACGATTATGCAAGATTTGATTTTTTCCTCTTTGTATGATGGAAAGGGCTTCATCATAATTTAATGCAGAATGTAGAGTAGCTTGAGAATTTTCCATGGGGTCTTCGGAAAAGATTCCAGGAACATCTTTATAAAATTCTACTTTTTCAGCTCCTAAGGCAACGGCCAGGGCAACGGCCGTCGTGTCAGACCCCCCTCTTCCCAAGGTCGTGATCTCCCCCTCTCGACTAACCCCTTGAAATCCCGCCACGATAATGATATTTCCCTCCTCCAACCCTCTTACTACTCGATGAGGTCGAACATCTACAATACGTGCTTCCAGATGATGGGCAGTAGTAATGATACCTGCTTGACTTCCTGTCAAACTGATCGCTGTTTTTCCCTTTAAATCCAATGCCATAGCGAGCAAAGACATGCTAATCCTCTCTCCAACAGAAATTAACATATCTTGTTCTCTTTTGGGTGGGTGGGGATGAATTTTTCGCGCCAAAGATAAGAGGCTATCCGTCATGTTACCCATAGCGCTGACGACGACGACTACTCGAACACCTTCATCAGAGCGACGAGAGATAAGATGAGCAATCCTCTCAAAACGTTGGGCAGATGCTACAGCAGATCCTCCAAACTTCAAAATAACGATATGTTTGTGAAAACCTCGTAACATCGGCTACGGCCCTTCTAACTAAGGCAAACCTGACAATCTTTCTCTCTACCAGCTCGCTTTAAAAATACCGGGAATCAACCCCTGATTAGCCATTTCTCGAAAGCAAAGACGAGAGAGCTTAAATTTACGTAAAAATCCCCTAGAACGCCCTGTAAGTTGACACCGATTGCGAAGCCGAACTGGAGAAGAGTTTTTTGGTAGCTTATTAAGAGAAATTTGTGCAGCAAAACGCTCTTCATCACTTTTGGTCAAATCTTTTACAATTTTTTTCAGTTGCTGCCTTTTTTCCCATTTTAGCTGAACAAAAATCTCCCTACGTCTTTGCTTAGCTATAGAACTTTTGCGTGCCACTTCAACTCCCTAAAAATAAGGTTCCCAATAGGAAACCATAAAACTACTTTTTTCTCTCAGGACCTTTTTGCCGTTGCTTTCTATTGGGATCCATCTTGTTGATCACATAGATACGCCCCCTACGACGAACGATCTTATCTCCTTTAAGAGGGTCTGCTTTAATGGAAGCCCGCACCTTCATAAATCAAATCCTTCCTGAAAATGAAAACCAATCTTAAAGCATTCGATCATTTCCATGCAAGATTTACAAATGGATGAAGTAAGACCAAAATCTTCATTGAGATATTTATCTCGTTTCACATACAATGGCTTCTCTTGAAAGAATTTTTATGAAAAGAACATACCAACCCAGTAAGAAAAGGCGACAAAAAAGTTACGGTTTTCGAAAAAGAATGAAAACCTCCAAAGGTCGTCAGATTATCAATCGACGACGTCGCAGTGGAAGAGCAAAACTTTCTGTTTGAGAAGAGAAAAAGCAATGCGCCGATTACAGTCTAAAAATGCTTTTACTCAGCTCAGAAAACACGGTTCTCGGCTAGTGGGTCGCTTTGTCATTGTCAATTTTTTAAAAGATTTTTATACCAATTCTTCTTCGCAACTCGGATTCGCCGTACCAAAAAAATTTGGAAAAGCCCACCATAGAAATCGCTTTAAGAGGTTAGTGCGAGCCGCTTTTCATCACGTAGATTCCTCTTTAACACAGGGGCAGTTCATCAATGTTTCTCCTAAAAGAGGAATCTCTATCATGCCTACACTAGAGCAAATTTTAGAGGATATTTCTCTTTTGAATGTGAGATAACCGACGAAATGGTTTTTGGTGATCAGCCCCTTGAAAAGGGCGCTTGTTCAAAGAACGGCGACATTCCGAAGAACAGCACCCCTCTTCACTTATAGCACAAGGCACGCAAGATAAATAGAGCTCATTACACCGACTGTTAGCACAGTTAAAATATCGATCCGATGCTTCCTTACAGAATTGGCAATGAGAAATAACCTCTTGATTTCCAGATAAAGAGATCGTTAGGCGATCATCGAAAACAAACAGTTTCCCTCGCCAATATTCAGAACCCTCCTCGATACCATATTTAATAATGCCCCCTTGCAACTGGTAGAGGTTCTTAAACCCTTGCTGCCTTAGGTAAGCTGAGTAAAATTCACATCGAATCCCTCCTGTGCAATAGAGAAGAATATCCGTTCGGGAATCTTGACACCTTTGTTTTAATGTTAAAAGATACTGAGGAAAATATCGGAACTGATCTACTTCTGGAAGTAGAGCACCTTCAAAATGCCCTATTTTCGACTCATAACGGTTTCTCACATCGACTAATACTATCTCTCTGCTTTGATCTCTCAGCCTTGCCTTCCATTCCCTTGAGGTGAGATACTCTGCTGTCCCAATCGATGAAAAGTCGATAGGAAAATCTAAAGCAATCAGTTGAGCTCGATATTTGACTGTCATTCTAGGAAAACAATGTTCTGAATGCGCTTGAATCTTAAAATCTACCCCTTGAAATCGAGAATCTGAAGACAGCCACTCGATATACTCTTTCGCAACAGAAATCTCTCCGCTGACCTGTCCATTGATCCCTTGATGAGAGAGATAAATTCTTCCTTTGATATCCTTAGAGCAAAAAAATTCCTTATGACGAACAACTTCCTGCAAAGGATCTTCAATTGTTGTAAAATGGTAGTAAGCTAAAACCCAATAACTCATAATGGCTCAACGAACCAGTATAAGCTATCTTTTCATATTCAGAAAGAGGTCGCTGCCAGCTAACATTAAAAAAGGAGCCTTTAGTGAAGCACGAAGTATCTATGAATTCTCTAATCTCTCTATGCAAACGTAGGGGATTTCTCTTTCAAAGCTCTGAAATTTACGGTGGACTTCAAGGAATCTACGACTATGGACCTTTAGGGATAGAGATTAAAAATCATTTAAAGGCTGCCTGGTGGAAATCGATAGTATATGAAAGAGATGATGTCGAAGGACTCGACTCTTCGATCATTACCCATCCTTTAGCTTTAAAATATTCTGGTCATGAAGAAACCTTTTCCGATCCTATGGTGGATTGTCGACACTGTAAGCATCGCATGAGAGAAGAAGAGGAGAATCTCCAATGTGACCGATGTGGCTCTAAAGACCTCACTCAGCCCCGTCATTTTAATCTGATGCTCCAAACCCGACTCGGCCCTATCGAAGATGGAACAGGACTAGCTTATCTCAGACCCGAAACTGCTCAGGGCATTTTTATGAATTTTAAAAATGTACTTGACACTACTTCTCACAAGCTTCCTTTTGGAATTGCTCAAGTGGGCAAAGCTTTTAGAAACGAGATCACACCAAAAAATTTCATTTTTAGAATCAGAGAATTTGAACAAATGGAGCTCGAATTTTTTGTGAAACCCGGCAGCGATGAAAGTTGGCACGCAACTTGGGTTCAAGAACGTTACCTGTGGTGGATTCAACAAGGGCTCTCTGAAGAAAGGCTCAAAAAACATGTGCAAACGTCATCTGAACTAGCTCATTACGCCAAGGCAACCACAGATCTTCTCTATGCCTTTCCCTTTGGATTTGCAGAATTAGAAGGAATAGCCAATCGCACTGATTTTGATTTGGGATCTCACTCCAAAAATCAAGCAGCCCTCAATTTATCCTCACAAACAAAACTCAACCACGATTCTACAGCTATTTTAGCTCTCTATCAGAAACAGGGTAGCAATTTCCTGGTGCCCTTTGTGATCGAACCTTCTGCAGGTTTGGATCGGGGAGTTTTAGCCATTCTAACCGAAGCGTACACAGAAGAAGGGCTAGAAGGAGGCAAGAAGCGAATTCTCATGAAGTTCAAGCCCCATCTAGCTCCATTTAAAATTGCAGTTATTCCCCTAGCCAAAAATCACGAAGGCTTAGTAGCAAAAGCAATAGAGCTTAAGTCAAATCTTCAAAAGTTAGGGTTGGGTCGTATCAAATATGAAGGTATTGGCAATATTGGCAAAGCTTATCGCCGTCACGATGAAATAGGAACTCCCCTTTGCATTACTATCGATTTTGAAACCTTGGAACAAGAAAGTGTGACCATAAGATATCGCGATTCCATGAAACAAATCCGTATGCCCATCCCAGATCTACCGCCATTTCTAAAAGAATATTTTTTATAAAAAAGAACTATAGGGAGCATGTAGGCCCACTCTATACCCGCTTAAAAATTTCCCTAAAAGTAAAAATCGTTTAAAGGTTATTTAATTCTAAAATAACCCTGATTTCAAATGCGTTGAATGAGATCGAACAAAATTTAAAAAATAGGGTAAATGGATGCGACTTTCTTATATTTGTTTTCTGTTTCTCCCATTTCTTTCTCTTCGCGGAGATTCAAAAAAACCTCCAGTCCCTCCTGGGGGAATTATAGAACGAGATATTCAGAAAGAGTATGAAATAAAGGAAATTGATGCGCAAAAACAGATCCCCCTTTTAGAAACAGAAGTCCCACAACGTGAGTTTGATACAGGCGGGGCTACGGTCTTTATCCGTCACGTTACCTTTTCCGGCAATACCGTTGTCGACTCTTCCTTACTCGAAGAAGCAATACAGCCCATTCTAAATAAAGAACTGGGGATGAAGGAGATTCACGAAATTTGCTCTACAGTAGAGCAGGTGTATTCCAAGGAAGGGTATTTTCTCTCAAAAGCATACGTACCTCCTCAAGAAATTGAAAATGACACCCTAAAAATCGAGATCATCGAAGGAAAACTGGGAACCGTTTCTGTCGTAGGCAATCAATATTACAGCAAAAAATTCATCGGACAACATTTTAAAAAATATCGAGGAAAACCCCTACATTACGATCAAATCCTAAAAGTGCTTCTCCTTCTCAACGAAAATTCTGATCTCAATGTAGGAGCAATTTTTAAAAAAGGCACCTCATACGGAACGGCAGACCTCATTGTGCAAGTAAATGACGCACGCCCCGTGCATCTTTCCATTGATCACAACAACTACGGATCAGACCACACCTCACGTTATCGCACTGGGGCTACCCTCAAATGGGGAAACCTCCTTATGAACGGAGATATGTGCACTCTGATCGAAGTGGTGGGTTCTCCCGTCGACAGCCTAAACTTTACAGAAACCATCTATCATTTCCCCATCAATTATTATGGAAGCTGCGTGGATCTCTCCTTTCTCTACTCCAACTCAAAAACGGACAAATTGAATGAGTTGAGGTATAAGGGAATTTCTCGTATTGCAACAGTAAAATTCACTCAAGCTTTTCAGCGCACGAGAAGTCTCAACATCAATCTCGCAGCTTCTTTTGACTATAAACAAATCCAAAATTTTGGCGGAAGGAGTGAAACTTCTTACGACAAATTGCGAATTTTGACAGGAGATGTCGACATCGACTATATAGACAATTGGAAGGGTAGGAACTTGATTAACGCCAGCTTGAAATGGGGAATTCCCAATATCTTAGGAGGGAGTGCCCCCGTCTCTTCTTCTGACAGCCGCGTGAATGGAGGAGGCAGATTTGTTTTTCTAAGGGGAAGCTGGAAAAGATTACAAAAAGCACCCTATGGCTCATTTATGATTTTAAGCGGGATTTTTCAGTACAGTTTCGACAAATTACCTATTTCTGAACAAATTTATATTGGAGGAGTGACCACAGTTCGAGGATACAAATTAGCTACTGGGATCGGTGATTCCGGTTTTTATGCCAATGTAGAACTACGCGTGCCACCTCCATTTTTAAGACAATCCCGCGTCCCTTTTTCCAAAAAAACCTGGGGTCAATGCGTACAGTTTGTGGGGTTTCTCGATCATGGACAAGTCAGCTCTGTGGGAAGGAATATTCTACGCGAGTTAGGCGTTAATAAAATGGGCAATCCTTCAGATGAGCAGAGCTATCCGAAACAAACCTTTCTAACCTCATCGGGATGTGGATTAAGGATCTACGGCCCCTGGGGGTTTGAGTGGAGTTTGGATATCGGATTTCCTCTGACCCATTCCTACCCCTCTAGCATGGTGTACTTTCGGGTAGAATGGAAAATCTTTTGAAATATCTCTTTTTATCTTTCTCCCTTCTGCCCTGCTGCCTCTTTGGAAAAGGAGAAAAAGGGGTCGTTGTCAAAGGAAAAGCTACCTTTGAAGAGAAGGGTAATACACAAACGTTACGCACGGAAAATAAGACTATAATCCACTTCGACACTTTTCATTTAAAACCCAATGAAACCACTCGCTTTATTCAACCTAATGAAAAATCTTCTGTTCTTTGCCGTATCACGGGAAAAGAGTCCTCAATAATCGGAGGCCGTCTCGAGAGCAACGGATCTCTTTTCCTCATTAACCCACAAGGAATGATTTTTACAGAAACGGCTCAAATCTATGTAGGAAGCTTGATTGCTTCCACTTTAGACTTACAAAATGAGGATTTTATAAAAGGAACCTACCGCTTTTCCCTTTCTCCAGAAGCTCAAGATAAATCAATTATCAATAAAGGTGCCATCCACGCTCAAAAACATGCTTTGCTGATCGCTTCTCAAATCCACGACGAAGGTTCCCTTACTGCCCCTACAATTGGATTGATTGGATGTGAAGTAATTTTGTTAACTTTTGATGAAGATCGTCTTATCTCTTTTGCTATTGAGGTTCCCTTACAACAAGGAATGATCGAAACACAGGGAACTCTTTCCGGCAATGAGCTCTTTCTTCAACTGGCAACAGCCCAAAAATTGAGAAATAGCGTGATCAATACCGAGGGTTTAACTGAAGCAGGTGCCATGGAAGAAACTGGAGGCACCACGAAATTGATCGTTACCGGATCGATTGCAGCGAACAAAATTCATCTTGAAGGAGATACCATTATAAGTAAAGCGATCTTTACAGGATTACCAGATCTCGAAATATGGGCACATAAAGAACTCGAATTCGTTCAAAACAATTCCCCACTACACTCATTGCAACAAAAGGGGGCAGCCCTCGTTCACCTAGGAGGAAACCTTACCGCTTTTGGAAACATTAGCTTTGAAGGGGGGGTTAATTTCTCAAAAAAAGAACAAAGAGCTTCCTCGTCGATTGTATCTAACCGAGGAAATCTGCGCTTCTCTTCCTACCTCACAGGAAACAACCACCTTAGTCTAGAAGCACCCGAAGGCACTATTCTGTTAAAGGGACCTATGGGAAGTGCTAGTAAAAACGAACCTAAGTTTCAGTCGATTCATCTAAAGGGAGAAAGTGTGGATCAACGAGATGACCTCTATGCCGCAGGACCTATTATCTATGAAGGCAAGAAAATTTATTTAGGCGGTTCCATCAAAACTACCAACCATTCCATTACTTTTGAAGGTCCTGTTATGATTACCTCTCCATCAGTGAGCATTAAGAGTGGTTTGAGTAGGGGAAACATTTACTTCAACTCTACACTCGATGCCGATCAACCTACCAGAAAACTCACCCTAGACAATGGCACCTCTAAAGGGGAAATCCACTTTAAAAATGATATTGGCCTAAACGGAGCTCTACAACAACTGACCATTACTACCTCTAAACTCATCCTTCACAACGTAGGAGATAAAAATAAGGGCGTAATCCAACACTTAAATATCCGAGGCAAGCAGGGCATCGAGTGCTACGGAAATCGCTACCTTGCGGGGCAACAAACGTGGAACAGTTGGAACATCAGTTTAAAAGGAGAAGGAGAGGTCTTTTTTTTCACCGATCTCTTTCCCCTTTCCTTTGAAAAAACACATGCGTTAAATCTAGGAACTACTTCTTGCTTTACACTCAGTTCTGAGGAGAGCTCCCTACAGCTCCCGAACCTGTTATTGGGACAACACCAGCAATCCATTTACCTTTGTGCAGAAAAAGAAAAAATCGAGTTGGGAGAAATTTCGGGAAAAATAGGCTCCCTTCACGTAAAGGCCCCCTCTATTGCCTTAGAAGGAAAAGTGGAAGCACACGATATCTGGATGGAATCGGGATTCTCCCTTCTATATAAAGAAAAAACAGGCCTCATTCCCACTGCTAATTTGATCTCTCCTCGTTCTATTTCTCTCAATGCTAAAAGGGGAAGTGTGGGATCAGAGGATTACCCCATTCAAATCAATACTGAAGGAGAGCTGTATGTCGGTGCTAAATTATCTGCCTACCTTAAAGGAGAATGTTTACAAGAAAACCTTCATTCCCACTCCTTCAACCCTCCTTTTCGAATCTTTTTCAATGGGCAAGAGATTCAGAACGCTCCCTCTCTTTATCTCAGTGACGAAGAGCCGGTCACCCTTATCCCCGATTTAGTACATTCCTCCCCCGTGCATTTTTTAAAAAAAAATGCATTAAAACGGCGTCGAGCTCACCTGTACTACCACCCACTTACTCAACAAATAGGATTAGAACAAACCTCTGGCAGGACAAAGGAACGAAGCTCTTTTTCTGTTAAAGAACGATAAGCCCTTACAGGAAGATTACCTAAAACCAGCGATCCTATTCGGATACGATGAAGGGAAAGGATCTCCAACCCTGCTTTTTTGACTAGCACCCTTACCTCTCGTTTTTTCCCCTCCCCTAACACTATCTTAAACACTCCTCTTCTGACCTTTGATACCATCACCGGCTTAACCCAACTTCCTTCCACGAAACACCCTCTCCCAAGTGCTGTTAAATGTTCTTGAGTAATTTCCTGCACGGCTTTGATCAAATACTCCCTCGTGAACCCTCGAGCAGGATGGATGACAGATTGAGCAAAATGACCATCATTCGTCACCAATAGCAGTCCGGTCGTATCTCGATCCAACCTTCCAATGGTAAAGAGCCTATAGGGAAGATGGCTAAAAAGATCCACTACCAACTTTTTAGTCCCTTGCTTAAGATTAGAGCAAATGTAGCCTTTGGGTTTATTTAGCATAAAATAAACCTTCTGTTGCTCCTTTTTTAAGGGAACTTTATCGACGGTAATCCAGTCCTCTTCAAGAGAAACGAGTGTCTGTGGAACCAAAGTCAAACGCCCATTCACCGATACCTTACCTTGAAAAATTATCTCTTCACACTTTCTTCTAGAAGCAACCCCCGCTACCGCCAGGACTTTACTTAACCTCTTCATATGGGTATAATGATACCATGAAAGAAGCAGTAGAAACAAGCGGCGATCCTAAGGTGAACCGGCTAATCCTTTTACGCCATGGAGAATCTTGTTGGAATAAAAAAAATATCTTCACAGGATGGGTGAATATTTCTTTAAGTCGAAAAGGGATCGAAGAATCCCTAAAAGCTGGAAATAAAATAGCCACTCTTCCTATCGATCTCATCTTCACCTCTGCCTTGATCCGCTCTCAAATGACAGCGCTATTGGCTATGGGTGTTCATCTTGATGAACGCTCTCCCTGCCTTCTCAACACAGACCCTTCCTGCAAAGAAGAGCGCCTCTTTTCTGAGCAACTTCATGACAACTGCATCCCTCTCTACACAGCCTGGCAATTGAATGAAAGGTGCTATGGTCAATTGCAAGGAATGAATAAAGAAAAAGCCCAGCAGCATTATGGAACCGAACAAATTCAAGCATGGAGGCGAGGGTATGATGCCATTCCTCCTGAAGGAGAAAGCCTTAAGGAGACTACAGAACGAGTAGTTCCTTATTTGAAAGAACAAATTTTTCCCCATTTCTTTAAAGGAAAAAACATCTTGATCTGTGCTCATGGAAACTCTCTCCGTCCCATCATCATGCACCTAGAAAGCCTTTCTAAAGAAGAGGTCGTACGTTTAGAAATTGGCACGGCCATTCCCTATATTTATGCCATGAAAGAAGGAAAATGGTACCGTCAATATGGATAGGGCAATCTATTTCGATCATCACATTCTTTCGCCTCCATCGAAAGAAGTCATCAAGAAGCTCGCTTTTTTTTATGAAGAAAAGTGGGGAGCCCTCTCAATGCCCCATCAAAAAGGTCAAGAGCTGTACTCTGAAATGGATACCTCGCAACAAGATCTATATGTTTCCCTAGGGGTCGGTGATTCCTATACTTTCTCCCTAACCTCTGGAGGAATTAGGGGATTTTTTGAATTATTTATTCATTTTTATCTCGAACAGACCCGAGAAAACGGAAAAAATCATTTCTTAGCCACAGAGGAATTTTCAATCCCTCTTCAGCAACTACACAAACTAGGCTGCTTAAGCAAGGTCCTGTCCTTCAATTCCAAAGGAATTCTTTCCTTAGATTTCTTAAGCGCCTCCCTAAAACCCAAAACCGCTTTAGTTTCTTGTTTTTTGATACACCCACTTACAGGGATTATTCAGCCCGTGGAGGAAATAGTAAGACTTTGTCATGAAAAAGAGGTCAAGGTTCATTTGGATGGCAGTCATGCCATCGGAAAAATTTTCTTATCTCTCGATCAACTAGAAATAGATTTCTTTTCTTTTGACGGAGACAAAATTCATACTCCACAGAGAGTGGGTGGGTTGTTCTCCTTCAGCCCTAGCGATATTCCCACTCTAACCCATGACCCGGCCTCTCTTTCAGCATTAACACTTGCGGTGAAACAGCTCACTCAAACTCAAGAGTCGACTAGCATCGAGGTCGCTCGATTACGAACCTTTTTTGAAGAAGAACTCTTAAAAGCCCTCCCGGACACAATCCTCCTATTTCAAGACTCCCCGAGGGCTCCTCACATTTCTGTTTTCTCTTTTCCCGGAATCATGTCGGAAGCACTCCTCTATCTTTTGCAACAACGCTCTCTTTATGCCAGCATTGGAGGGGGAGAATACCCATCCCTACCCTATTTTCTCAACCAATGCGGAATAGCTCTTGAACTATCCCTTTCTGCCTTAAGTTTTTCCTTTTCTAAAGAGATGACAAAAGAACTCCTAGAAAAGGCTTTGGATATTTTAGTATCCTCAGTAAAACAGTTAAAAAAATTGAGCTTTTCTAAATGACTCGTTCCTCTTGGTATTCCCGGCATCCCTGGTCTTGCTACAGCAAGAAACTCTCGCTCGCTCTCTCCTCACCTCAATATGGAGGCTCTTTTCACATCCAAAAAGAGGGATTTAGGCAGGTCCACGCGCAACGAGGAAGCTTGGCTAAAGGCTATCTCTTTTGCTTGCATGGAATAATCGACGAAGGGGATGGAGTCATCACCGATCTTCGCTATCAGCTTTTTGGCCCTTCCGCACTCATAGCATTGTTGGAAGCCTCCTTAGAATGGATGATGAGAAAGACATACCGCCAAGCAGAGAGAATCGATTTCGAAGCTCTTGACAGGGAGGTAAGAGATCGGGGAAAACAAAAAGCTTTTCCCGAAGAAGCATTGCTCTTCTTTTCACCTTTGCTGCAAGCAGTCCAAGAGATCGCAAAACAATGCCTTGACATCCCTACAACATATAGCTCCTCTCCTCTTCCTTCTCTGGACACAGGAGAGGGACCCCTGAAAAATTGGGAGAGTTTATCGAATGAAGAAAAGCTCCTCTTCATTGAAAATGTTTTTCAAGAAAAAATTAAACCCTACATCGCACTCGATGAAGGTGACGTTCAGATTGTAGGACTTTCCAAAGAGGACCAACTCACTATTGCCTATCAAGGTAACTGTACTTCTTGCTACTCCGCAATTGGCTCAACTTTAACCGCCATTCAGCAAATTTTACAGAAAGACCTTTCCCCTACCTTAACGGTTATTCCTGACCCCTCTTCTCTAAATTTATTACTTACTAGGTCATAGCCAATGACCCCTTTTTTGGGGGACATAAACTATAACAAAGAAAGCAAATGCTCTAAATTCTCAACCCTAGCCAAAACTACAGTGGTTCCTCTTTTACTTCTAGGTATTGTTGTGTGGGATCATAGTTCGGACCATAATTCACGAGCAGCTCCTCTCCTAATTGGATATCTTTCATGGCAACATAAAATATCAAATTTTTTCCAAAAACAACTGCCGAAAGATTATTTTCCCCCCAAGCGGGTTGATTACCAAGTTGACTGGTATTCACCAAGCTAGCTACATTACCTGTAGCAAAAGCATCGATATTGTGCCGTCGCCTAGGGCCTGTTCCAAAAAGATAAGTAAAAACATTGTAACTGCCATTGGCTTTTATGGCCTCATTTAAACTTGCCTGATTTTTAAGCAGAATACCAGCATAAGGAGCTACTACTTCAAATTTAGAAATTTTGCGTTTTGCATACACCGAAAATCCTCGTTGCGGACCCGTATTAGGTGTACTAATAGTGAACAATTCATCTAATTTTGTTTTGTATCGATCTCTTTGAAATTCATTTAAGGTTAACCATTCTCGCATTTCTTGTATAATTTTGTTCAACTGCCGTTCCTTCAACTTGCGTACAAAAGAATCCCCGCGTACACAAACAATCTGATCGATAGGACCTTCCTCTTGCAATAATAAACTATGAAAATAATTTTGCGGATCTTGTAGAATGGGAAGAGCATGGTCGATCTGATGGACACTGCGAGCATGCTTAGTTATAGATATATCATCATCTATAGAAAAATCTGTATTGCAAGGTTTTATCTTACTTGTTGTCTTTTCTCGATCTTCTAATACTGCTCGCAAGTGCTTTGTTCCTTTCATAGCCTTCCCATGACATCCTTGACGTAACCGCATTATCCTTGTCGTTTTTTGTCCATCACTCTTTACTATGATCTGATTTTTCAAAGAGTCAGGACTCAATGAGTAGGTAATACCAGGATTGCAAAATGCATCCTTCTGTAGAGCTTTTTTAGCAAGGGCTTTTCTATAACATGGCTGACATAACCGCATTATCCTTTTTTGCTCTTTGTTTAACATGATCAACCTTTTCAAAGGATCGGAAGATAATCCACTACGCCTAATCACATGAGTAGCATCAAAATCACAGACACGGCCCTCCTGTACAGCTTTTTTAGCAAGGGCTTTTCCATAACATGAATGACATATCCACATCACTCTCGTTTGTCTATTTTCTAGAGTGACCGTCCTTTTCAAAGGGTCAGAAACCAATAACTGACCTCCCATGACGTGGTTAATCCCAAGGTCACAGAACTTTCTTTCCTTCTGTGAGGTTGCTTCTTCAACTTCTTTAAAAGATTGATCATCAGATGAAGCAGATTTATTTATCTCCCGTGTACCACAGTCTGCTGAAGAGCGGAATACATGTATACTCGGCCACCAAGAAGCAACTTTATTAAAAATATTCATAGAAATACCTTAATCAGAGCAATCTAATTGCAATAGAACTTATAAATTGAAGATTTAACTAAATCTAAAATGAAAGCCTCAAAGGTCTCGTTGAGAAAAGCTACACTATCAAACCTGGCAGAAAAAATAAGAACCTCCCCTGCATATACAATCCAAAAACCCAATGGATAGCTGAGCTCAGGCTCACTCAATCCTAATTGAATAACAAAATTTTCTCCAAGCACAGATTTTTAACTCGTGCTAAACTTTTTTTAAAGAAAATTTCCCACCAATTCCCACCATGAACAAAATACCTCCTAATTTTAAAAAGAATTACCCTGGGTAAAAGGAGGTAAAGAAAGGGAAAAATTAGCAAATTTCTTGCGAAATTAAAGTAGTAGTGGTAGTTTGTGGGAAAACGTGGCAACTTAAAAGCAATGAAGTTTTTTTTCAGCGGTGCTTATCCTACAAAACTCGATGCAAAGAACCGTTTCGTTCTTCCTCAGTCCATTCGCTTTGGACTTATAGAAGGCGGAGCACTGGAATTCGTCATCGCTTTGGGCCTTGGTGGCTGTCTGGCTATCTATAGAAAAAGCGACATTGAAAAAATCGTTGAAAAATTTCAGTCCAAACAACATCTGGCAAAATATCAAAAGTTCTTCACCTTTTTCTTTTCGACTTTGCATCAAACCAGCTGCGATAGCATAGGAAGAGTGGTCCTACCCCCAGTTCTCAAGGAAGCTGTGGGAATCAAAGGGGGGATCGTCATTGCAGGTGTTTTAGACAAAGTAGAGATTTGGCCCAAGGAGATTTACGACGACCACCTCAAAATGGTTATAGAGAGAAATGGTGGGGGATTGAGAGAAATGACCGAGGAGGCTTTTGAGCTTCTTGGCCGGGATCGACCAGAAGAGGGAGGAACTTGCTATGAAACATAAGCCGGTTCTAACGAGAGAGTGTTTGCAGTTTTTTGAAGATATTTCTTTAAAGATATTTTTTGAAGGAACTGTAGGGAACGGAGGCCATGCTCAAGAGATTTTAAAGGCACATCCAGAAATTGAGAGGTATTTAGGGTGTGATCTAGATCCAACAGCCTTGGACCTAGCGAAAAAAATTCTTCAACCTTGGGAAGAAAAGGTAGAACTCATGCAGGGAAATTTTGCCGATCTCGATACTTTTCTTCAGGAGAGGGAGATTCAAGAAGTAAACGGTTTTTTTTTGATTTGGGGGTATCATCTATGCAATTTGATGAAACAGAAAGGGGTTTTAGCTTTTCTAAAGAAGCTCCCCTTGACATGAGAATGGATCCCAATAGCCCTAGGACAGCTATGGAGATTCTAAATAAATCCTCAGAAAAAGAGCTTGGAATGATTTTCCGAGACTATGGGGAAGAACCTCATTGGAAAAAGGCAGCACAGGCTATCGTTAAAGCGCGTTGCAAAAAGAAAATAAAAAACACTACGCAACTCGTCGACCTCCTTCTATCGATCACGGGATTTCAAAAAAGAAAAAGAAGGCTACACCCAGCTACTCTCATCTTTCAAGCACTGAGGATAGCTGTGAATCATGAGCTCTCTTCTATCGAATTGGGGTTGAAAAAAGCTCTGCGTTTTCTCGCCAAAGGAGGAAAAATGGGGGTGATTAGCTTTCACAGTCTAGAAGATCGCCTTACAAAGAATATTTTTCGAGATGCTTGTCATAACTCTCCTTTTTTTAAACTTTTAACCAAAAAACCCATTATCCCCACTCTAAAAGAGACACACGCCAATCGAAGATCTCGAAGTGCCAAAATGCGTTTCATTCAACGAGTGTAACCCCATGAGCTTTGTTCTTAAGTTTGCCTCTTTTGTCTCTTTGTTGGGGTTTTTCACTTATTCCTACCTGGATAGACAAAATGATTGCACACGACTGAAAATACAGATCCCTCAGATGAGTCAAGAAATTGCCGATGTACGAGAAAAAAATAGAGCAATTCAATATCAAATTGAATGCTTCGAACGCCCCGGTCATCTCTTAGAAATCGCTTCTGTATATCCTCACCTCAAATTTCCCTTTATGGAGGAAATTTTGATCCTCAATGAAGGAATAGCTTTACTCCCTGTTCTCAAGGAAGAAAGGTTAAAGAAAAAAGGAGAAATGATGATCGGTGCCAAACAACCTTAAAAGAACCGATAGGTTTCCTACCCTTTCCGATCAAAAAAGATTACTCCTTATCTACTTAAAAGTGTTTTTTTTATTTGCTCTCCTAATCGTCCAATTTTATAAAATTCAGGTGGTCGAGGAGAAAAGGTGGGCAGAGATAGCCAATCGACAACACCGATTCATCGCAGTAGAACCTTATCGTCGAGGAATTTTCTATTCCAACACTTCAATCAAACAGGGGCATCCCGAACAGGAGCAACCCCTGGTTATCGACATTCCTTGCTTTCATCTTTATGTCGACCCTTCAAGGATGCCTCTGCAATTTCAAGATGAAGTAACCCAAAAGATTTCCACTATCCTTCACCTTTCTCCTGCAAATAGAAAGAAAATTGCTTCTCAATGGAGCAAAAAAAGCCGGAGTAGGAGAATAGCGCTCTGGGTGTCTCGAGAAAATCATGATCAAATTAAAGCATGGTGGTACTCTTATGCCAAAGCTAGAAAAATCGCCCATAACACTCTCTTTTTCATTAAAGATCACAAACGCTCTTATCCTTTTGGAAAATTGATGGGACAAATTTTACATACTGTCAGGGGCATTAGAGAACACAAAAACTACCTCTCCATTCCTACTGGGGGACTAGAATTATCTCTTAACTCCTACCTAGAAGGAAAAGACGGTCAAATAGAAGTCATGCGCTCACCAAAGCAAAAGCTGGACATAGGGCGGGAGACCCTAAAACCTCGGCATGGAGCTGATGTTTACCTCACTATCAACCATCATCTACAGGCAATTGCAGAAGAGGAGATTAGCAAAGCAGTTAAAGCAAGCGGCGGAAAAGGAGGGTGGGCGGTGATGATGGATCCCCATACGGGGGAAATTTGGGCCTGTGCGCAATACCCTTTCTTTGACCCTTCTCAGGATCGTGAGTACTTTAATGATCCCTTGCTCAAAGAAAATACTCGAGTTAAAGCGATTACCGATCCCTTTGAGCCCGGATCCATTATAAAACCAATTACCCTAGCCATTGCATTACAAGCCAATCTAGAGCTAGCCTCTCGAGGACGCCTTCCTCTTTTTTCAGTAGAAGAAAAAATTGATACGAGCAAACGCTTTTTTCCAGGAAGAAAAAAAGAACTAAAAGATGTCTACTCTCATCATTATCTCAACATGTATATGGGATTACAAAAATCTTCCAACGTCTACATGGCCGAATTGATCCAAAGGGTAATAGAATCCCTAGGTAGCGAGTGGTACCGCTCCTCATTGCAACAAATCTTTGGTTTTGGAGTGAAAACAGGTGTCGAACTTCCTGCCGAAAGCTCCGGGCTGCTTCCCGCTGTAGGAAAATATTATTCGAATGGAAGGCCAGAATGGTCTCGTTCCACACCTTACTCTTTAGCGATGGGGCATAGCATACTGGTCAATAGCATACAAATAGTGCGGGCCTACGCTATTTTAGCCAATGGAGGCTACGACATCTCCCCTACCCTTATCCGTAAAATTCTTAGTCAGGAGGGTGAAATCCTCTTCGATCCCTCCTCGAAAAGAACTTCCAAGAGAATTTTGTCGGAGACAATTACCAAAGAGGTCTCCCGGGCGATGAGATTTGTTACAAAACCGGGGGGAACTGCAAGAAAAGCTGCTATTGATGGCTATACGGAAGC
>Ga0187894_10002026_pt1 | contig 24872 bp, 24 predicted proteins | sample GBC1701081metaG_FD_136650 | JGI IMG/M metagenome (GOLD analysis project Ga0187894, IMG submission 136650) | White microbial mat communities from a lava cave in the Kipuka Kanohina Cave System on the Island of Hawaii, USA - GBC170108-1 metaG ... | reverse complement strand
TTCTAAATTTACCTGAGGCTTTTTTTCACTCTCTTGTAATTATTCTACTTTTGTAGTATTTTATATGAAGTGATGATAGACTCAGGAGGCTATGATGGTACTGATGGTAAAAGAGGTCGCTGAGGCAAGAGGCTTTAAGAATGCCAAGCAGTTAGCTGACAACGCCGGGATACGCTATAAATCAATGTATCCGATATGGAACGGCACGGCTCGCATGATCGGACTCGACACTTTAGAAAAGTTATGTGATACCCTTCGCGTTCAGGCTGGAATGCTGTTTGAGAAATTGCCGGATAGCGAAGTCGAATCTGTATCAGATGCGGAGACTACCAGAGTAAAAGCGAAAATGGCAAAAGCTGGCAAAATGAAAGTGAGGTAACATGCCGAACACCGATGAACCAATGAACCCGGATGAACCAACGATAGATTTATCGAAAGAAGCGCCGAAAACAACGCTGGTGCTTGAGCAGATTCTTGAAGGCATCAATGCTGGCTTTGCGGAAATGCGCTTGGAGTTTCGCAAAATCAATAAACGCCTTGATGTGATGAGCGGCGACGTTCAACAGGTGCGCTCTGACATTCGACTGCTCGAAGACCGCGTTGACGATTTGGAGCGCAAGGCATCATAACCATTTCGGCTTGCCTTACTCGCGTCTAGCTAACGTGAGGACAGCCGCGCCTTCTCTGAGTGATGGTTGGCAAGCTGATAATCAGAGAGCCTACAGAGAAAGGCAATGCCAAAGAGTAATCAAGCAAAGTCAAATCAAAAGATTCAACTTCGCGTTTTGTTCTTCATTATCCTGCAAAAAGACTTTCCCGAAATAATTGAAGAATTGAAAGGTAAGCCACTCTACTATTACGAACGCATACTTGATGGCGATGAACCCGCAGAAATAGACTTCCATAACAGCTTGAGCCAGTGGGCAATTAAAAACGGGCTGACATCTTTTCACAAGACAAATGACATTCCTATTAATGAAGTTCTTGACAAGCGTAAAGTAGAAATACGGGGACAAAAGAAACAGGCTGTTGTGAAGAAAGATGGCACAAAGGTTTATGACAAAGAACCTGTTATCGCGCAATGGTGTCCTGATTTTGCAGAACAGTACATTGATGCTGTTGTTTTAGGTAATTTCAAACCTGAACAGGGATATTCTATGATTCCAAAGGTTCCTCTACAAGTGACACCTTCATTGCTTCTAGTCGAAGGTTTTATTGAGCAAAATAGACTTGAACCGCCAGAGTTAATTTCAGATTTGAGACAAGTAATTGCAAAACATTGCAAATTCCCAGATGATTGGGAAGCAGTAGAAAATGAACCCAACCTGCAAAGGGTTTTAGAAGACACAGCAAAAGCTCTGATTGAAAAAACCTACCCGGCAAATGATACAGCAGAAAGCAAAGCTGTCCGAAGAATGTTGAAAAGACTCGGACTATACAAATTAAGAGGACGCTTTCGGGCTGATTCCAGAGAATAAGTTTTATATAATCCACCATACCTTCCTGAGAAGAACAAATCGTCCTTAACTAAGATAAACCCCAGAATCTAAAAGACTTAAAAAAGGACAAATCTTGCTCTCTATTTTGTCCATTACTTTTCAGCAGAGATCACCTATCTTCCCCTAAAGCGCGGCTCAATCGTGCAGGAAAGTTTTTCACGGAGCAAAGCCCGATGTTGAGTGATTGAGCCACCTTCATCGGGCTTTTGCGCTAATTGGATAAAAAAAATAAAAGCCGCCCGAAGCGGCTGAGTAGGATGAACACAATGAACCATACTCTATGTAATGAACAAATTCAACAGCCATCACTGTTTGATGCTGCTCAAAATCTTTCCACTATTCTAAGTCTTTCTGTCGAGCCTGTTAGTCAGAAAAGAAAGCGCAAACACATAGAGCATCATTTGATGACTGCCAGTGTAGAAGCATTTGAGCAGATAAAGACACGGCGCAATAAAGCCTACTTGTTGATCTTGCGATTGCTCAAAGAGTTTGATTTTGCAGAGCCTGAACGCAATCTAACGGCGCGTGAAATGTTGCGCCTTTTGAAATCCAGAGGGCAAGTCAAACCGGATGCAGAGCGCAATTACTTGTCGCCTCGCCTTACGGAATTGCTTGATTTCAATTGTGTTGAAAATCCGATGATCGAAGGTGCTATAGAACATTATTTGAAGCGTGTTGAGAGCGATGCAATTGCTTCTGTATGGCGCATCACTTCACGCGGACACGAGTTATTAAATTGTTTGGATGCACTGTCGAGATAATCAACAGTGCGTTTGTCACTGAGCAACTGCGGATTAGCCGCAAGGTTGGGTCTTACGCGAGAGTTATCCTTGCCGTCAGGCAGAAACAAAAGCGTAGGTAGTAGTCAACTCATCAAGAGGCTAATAAGATTCCCTCCTGTGAGTTTGACCACTACCCGGCATACGCTACCCATGTAGCGGTACGTGATTGACCAGAACGGGTGGTCTTTGAACTTCAAAGTCTTTGCAGTTCAATCATCAATGAGTTACAGGCTCCTGATGATTGTATCACAAAGGGAAATCGGGTTCTCAGATTCAAGCAAAATCTGAGTTTAGCGAAGCAACGGGCAGGTACTAGACAAAGCGAGTAGCTTTACTCGCCCTCCTGCATGGGGCATACGTCTTCGTCGGAAAACTGGCGGCTTGCGGTGCAAATGAGCGACCGACTCGCTGATAGTAAGCTGGTCAATATATTAGACCAGTAAAAACCTGAAAGTAGGAATGAGGTTTCACGTTGAAAGAATGCTTCTCACTGCTTAGTGATTCATAGTCGGGTAAGGTCATTCTCTATTTACCAGACAGGGAATGCCCCCCGTCCGCCTCACAGCGAGTTCTTACGATTGGGAGGGAGAATGTCAGCAACCATTTTACGAATGCCGGAAAACCGACAGCCGCAACCTTCGTTGAATCTGCCGGAGCCGCGCATCTGGGATGCCCAGCGCCTTGCCGATTATCTCGGCTTTTCAATTCATTGGGTCTACAAACGCTGTGAGAAAAATGCTGATAACCCGATACCGCGAATCAAAGGGACGCGGCTGATTAAGTTCGACACTTGGAGTCCGGCGTTTCAGGCGTGGCTTATTTGGTTCTTAGACGATGTTGACACTGAGGCGAGGCAATGACTAATGTTCTGCCGGAAAACAAACGCGGGTCACAAGAAAGGATATTCTTTATGACCCGACGAAAAACGCATCAGCGAGGCTGTCTGACGTTCCTTGCTGATGAAATGTCAACTTTCAGAATCCGCGAATATGACCATCAAAGCGGCGAGTGGAAGCAACGCCGCTTTCAGGTGGGCATATTCAAACACAAAAAGGATGCTCAAAAAGCTGCCGAACCAATTAGAGCAGAAATCAATGAGCGGAACAACGCAGACCCGAAAAAACTCTATGCAAGAATCACCTTCAAAGAGTTTACCGAAACCTACTGGCGGGAGTATGCGGTGAGAGAGAATCATCAAATCTCAACCATTGACTCACGGCGGAGTTTCCTCGACAAACACATCCTCCCGGCGTTCGGAGAGATGCGTTTGCGCGAGATAAAGCCGTCGCACATCGGTACTTTTATCAACTCGCTTTACTTAGCTGAATACGCCGCCGGTTCCATCAAAGCGATTTACGCTTTCTTGAAACTTCTTTTCAGCCTTGCCGAGCAGTACGACTTGATAAAGAAAAGCCCTGTCCGTGATAAGCGCCACAGACCGAAAGTAGGTAAGGTAAAGAAAGTGGCTTGGGACGCTGGGCAAATTGCTCAAGTCATCAGCAATTTGCCGAACCGACAGGAGAAGTTGCTCGCCTTGCTCATCGCACTCACAGCGATGCGGAAGGGTGAGGCGCTGGCGCTGCGTTGGCTTGATTTCAACGCAGAAACGTGCGAGTTGACCATCAATCACACGCTCTACAGGAAGAAGATTAAACAGACGAAAACGGAAGGTTCTACCGCAACGCTTCAACTCGAAAAGGCGATAGCCGATTTACTTAGCGAGCATCGGCGCAAGTCTCCCTTCCAAGATTCGCTTGATTTCATCTTCTGTTCAGAAGATGGTACGCCACTCTGTTACCAGACTTGTCTCGACCATTTGCGTCAGGCGATGGAGATGGCAGGCGTGAAGCGCGAACGCGGCAAGCACGGCTTTCATCTACTCAGGCACTCGGCTGCAAGTATGTTGTACAAACAAACCCGTGACCCGAAGGCGGTTCAAAACCTCCTGCGGCACAGCAAAATTGCCACAACGATGGATATTTATGTTCACGCCGATAACGCGGTCAAGAATGCAGGATTAAGCCTTCTTGCGGGTGAAATCCTGCCTAACTGTGACCTGACCGTGACCGAAAAAAGCGAATTGGTGAACTAAGTTGAATAAAAAGAACGATTATAAATTGCCTGGATTTTCAATCTCACAAAATCCGATTTATCCGTTACAATCTAACTGATGAATACCAGCAATCAACTCGGTGCAGCGCTTGCTGCCAACAGCGAAAAACTTCTGACCTGTGTGCATTGCGGGTTGTGTTTGCCCGCCTGCCCGACCTATCGCGTACTCGGCAATGAGAACGATTCCCCACGCGGGCGCATCTATCTGATGCGCGGCGTCGTTGAAGGCAAACTGGCGATTGCTAAAACCTTCTCGAAACATATTGACCTTTGCCTCGGTTGTCGCGCCTGTGAAACCGCCTGCCCGTCGGGTGTGCCTTACGGACATTTGCTGGAAACTGCCCGCGCCGAAATCGTTGCCGCCCAAAAAGAGCATAGTCCGGCGATTGGGCGAGTGGTCAGCTTTGTCTTAAATCAAGTCTTCACGCGCCCTGCCTTGCTCGGCGCAGCGATGCGCTTCTCCAAACTATTCCGGGACAGCGGCGCGGCGCGATTCCTCTTCAATAGAGGCTTCATCAAAGGCAGACTGAAATTCGCGCTTGCCGTGCTGCTGTCGAGCCGTTCGCCATTCGCCGGTAAAGCGAAAAATAAAGCTCTGCCAGCGCAACTACCTTCAACAAATCCGCCAGCCAAGATGCGCGTTGCCGTGCTGCGCGGTTGCGTGATGGAAGGCTTATTTACAGAAGCCAATCGCGCCACTGAGCGCGTTCTCGCGCATAACCATTGCGAAGTTATCGAAGCCAAAGGGCAACAGTGCTGCGGCGCATTACACGCCCATGCCGGACACCTTGAGGGCGCGAAGCAACTGGCGCGGCACAACATCGAAGCATTTTTAGAGAGCGGCTGCGAAGCCATCATTATCAACTCAGCGGGCTGCGGCGCGGCTATGAAAGAGTACCAAGAGTGGTTTGCCGATGACCCTGAAGTTGTCGCCAAAGCGCAACAGTTCTCCGCCAAAGTCAAAGACATCTCCGAATTCTTAGTTGAGCGCGGCATCACGCCGCCCGCCGGTTCGGTCAATCGTCGCGTGACTTACGATGCGCCGTGCCATCTACTTCACGCGCAAAAAATCGCCAATCCGCCGCTTGACTTGCTCAAAAGCATTCCCGGTTTGACCTTTACGCCCTTGCAAGGCTCTGAGCATTGTTGCGGCGGCGCAGGCATCTACAATCTGCAACACCCGGAGTTGAGCGCCGAAATTCTGGCAACCAAGTTGGACAACATTAAAGCCACCGGCGCGGATACGCTTGCAACCGCCAATCCGGGATGTATCATGCAGCTAGGCGCGGGCGCGTTGCTGAATGGCATAAAAACTGATGTCATTCATCCGGTCGAACTGCTCGACGCCGCGTATCAAAAAAGCGACGATTGAGGCGTATTCAACGAATTACGAAGGCTCTTATGTGGTCGAAAGGTTTGCTCTCACTTCTGCTTATCTTGCTGTCCGGCGGCTTGGTAACGGCACAGAACGAGAGCAATTATGGTCCCGAGGTGAAGTCCTTTCTTGACCTTTGCAAGCACGAAGAAGAGGAACTTGACTACCAAATCTCTCACAATGAGATTCCGCGCAAAGACTACATTCGCGCCAAAAATCGCCTCTCCATCCAGCGTCAGATGGTCTTGAAGCGGGTGCAGGAAAGCGGGCAGGATGTCGTCCCTGATCTCCATGTCGTCACCGCCGCTGAAATCACGCAACTGATCGAAGACGGCGCAAAAGCCCTCAAAGGCGCAAAAGTCGGCGCGGTGATTGCCGACAAATGGCTCTATCTCGGTAATGCCAATCGCGGCGAAATCTACTATATCTTCGAGCGTCTGCAATCGCTGATGAATGCCACGCGCCCGCGCACTGTGACGCGACCGAACCATTGAATTTTCAACTGTTGACATTCCGCCAGTAGCGTTTAATATCGAAACGGCTTCGGTGGTTTCGCTAACCTCTGCGAACTGCGCGAGGCCGCTTTCAGGTCACATTAATTATCTACACGCCTGATCTGGTTCGCTGCCCTCGATGCCATAACCCATTGACAGCAGGTTTGCCCCGCGCAGCCTCCTGTGGGAGTGATTGCCACGATGTCCACCATCAATTTTTCGCAAGTCGTCCAGCAGATGCTTTCGCTGTCGGACAAAATCTCAGACCTCATCTTTTCGCCCGGTCGCCCGCCGCAAGTCGAACTCATCGGTAAACTGACGCCGGTACAAATTCCCGGTATGGAGATGCTCACCCCGGCGCACACGGCAGGCATCGCCAAGGCGCTTATCGGCAATAATAAAGCTGCTAGCGAATCGCTTGAAACACATGGCTCCGCCGACATCTCGTTCAGTCTTCCCGGACTATCGCGCTTTCGCGTCAATGTCTTCATGCAGCGCGGCACCCACGCTATCGTGATGCGCGTTATTCCCGACAATATACCGGGATTTGAAGAACTGCGTCTGCCGGAAGTGTTGAAAGAAGCCGCCAATTTGAAAAACGGCATCGTGCTGCTGACGGGACCGACCGGCTCCGGCAAATCTTCGACGCTGGCGGCAATCATTGATCTCATCAACGAAACGCATTATTACCACATTGTTACCATCGAAGACCCGATTGAATTTTTGCATCGTCATAATAAATCTACCGTCCATCAACGCGAACTGCATTCCGACACGCCGAGTTTCGCCTTCGCGCTACGGGCAGCCTTGCGTCAGGCTCCGAAGGTCATTCTCGTCGGCGAGATACGCGATCTGGACACCTGCGAAGTAGCGATGGAAGCATCGGAAACCGGACATCTGGTGCTATCCACGCTGCACACCACCGATGCCGTGAAGACCGTCGAACGCCTCATCGGTCTGTTTCCGAAAAATCAGGAGCATGTTATCCGTATGCGACTGGCGGGCGCATTCCGCTTTATCGCCTCGCAACGTCTGATTCCCAAAGCCGACAACAGCGGGCGCGTGGTGGCGGTTGAGGTGTTGAAATCAACGGCGCGTACCCGTGATTACGTTGAGAAGGGCGAACGCGAAGGCAAATCGCTCTACGATGCCATGCGCGACGGCAACCTTGAAGGGATGCAGGTCTTCGATCTGGAGATTGAGCGCATGATTCGCGCCGGCATCATCACGCTGGAAGACGGTTTGATGTATGCCTCGAACCGGCAGAATCTCCTGCTGCAACTTTCGGATGTCGGCTCCGGTTCGCCATCCGGTATGCTCAACGGCTCATCAGGAATGCTCAATATGATAAGCTGATAGAGATGATAATCTGCGGTTAGTTTATCTTTGAGCTATCGAGGACTGAATCCGTCTTCGACAGCTCAATAGTCGTTGTTTTTGCACCTTTTCGATACGTTAAAGCCGCCCGCTACTGCTGGCGGAACTTACTGGCTACAGCCTACCTTCAACAAACGCCCTAGACTTTCTTTCCAATGTATTTAGGCGCTCTCGTAAACTTTTCAAACTTATTGAACATCCAATTTGTCTAATCAAGTGCAAGAGTGGAGTGGATTACTCACACTGGCATAATAAGCAGTTAGAGGATGATTTCAGATCTCCCAAGGGAACGAATGATGACAGGAAAACGGTTTCGAGATTCGAGAACAATACAGCGCACGACGGCATTTCTGCTGGCGTTGTTGATGGTGGGTTCAACGGTTGCAAGCACATTGGTTGCAGCAGATACAAAGACAAAAGCGGCAAAGGGGCTGACCGAAGAGCAGAAGATTTTGCACTTGCTCAATCGCACAGGCTTTGGGGCGCGTCCCGGCGATGTCGAGCGCGTCAAACGCCTCGGCATTGACAAGTATCTTGACTTGCAGCTTCATCCCGAACGCATAGACGATGCGGCGCTTGCGGCGCGATTGCAGCAGTTTGAATCGCTCGATTTATCGCTTGCCGAAATCAACGAAAAATACCCGGCTCCGCAGGTCATTGCCCGCGAACTTGGGTTGTTGAAAGCCAAAAAGCAGCAACCGGATGCGGACAAGACCGCGCCGGATGGACAACCCGATAAGGCTGATGAAGAGAAGGACAAACGCGAATACCGGCAGGCGCTCATGGAATACTACCGCACCCACGATGCCAAGCCGGTAAACCTGCTTTTGCAGGAACTTCAAGGGCAGAAGATCATTCGCGCCATCTACAGCGAACGCCAGTTACAGGAAGTGATGAGCGATTTCTGGTTCAATCATTTCAACGTCTTTTGGGCGAAGAATGGTGTGCGCTCGACGGCTACCGATTATGAAATGAATGTCATTCGCCCCCACACGATGGGCAAATTCAAAGATATGCTGCTGGCGACGGCGAAGAGTTCGGCAATGATGCAATATCTCGACAACTTCCAGTCGAGTTCGCCGGATATGCAGCTTCCCGGCAGACGCGGCAATCTCAACCCGTTGGCGGGCAATGGCGGGCAAAAGCGCGGGCGTTTCGGCGCATTCGGTGGCAATCCGAATCGTCAGTTGCAGGGCGACGACCAGATGAACGACGAGATGATGAAACGACGGCAACAGGCGGCGCAACAGTTTGCCAAACGCAAACCGGGCATCAATGAAAACTACGCCCGTGAGTTGATGGAATTGCACACGCTCGGCGTTGATGGCGGTTACTCGCAGAAAGACGTGCAGGAAGTGGCGCGTTGTTTCACCGGCTGGAGCATTAACTTCCCCGCAGGCGGCAAGAAAGCGGCGGGCGAATTTGCTTACAAACCGTTCATGCACGACAACGGCGAAAAGACGATACTCGGACAGAAGATTCCGGCGGGCGGCGGCATGAAAGATGGCGAGATGGTGATTGACATTCTCGCGCACAGCCCAATAACGGCGAAATTTATCTCGACGAAACTGGTGCGGCGATTTGTCAGCGACAATCCGCCACAGGCATTGATTGACCGGGTTGCCGGAGTCTATATGAAGAGCGACGGTGACATTCGGGAGATGTTGAAGACCATCTTTACCGCGCCGGAGTTTTACGCGCCGGAAAGCTATCGCGCCAAAATTAAAACGCCATTTGAACTGGCGGTTTCGGCAGTTCGCGCAATGGGCGGCGAGACGGTCAATGCGCGACAGATGGCGCAATTTATCGCCAAGATGGGACAACCGCTTTATCTCTATCAACCGCCGACCGGCTATCCTGACCGCGCCGAGCAGTGGGTTAATACCGGCGTTTTGCTGGAACGCCTGAACTTCGGGCTGGCGCTGAGTTCCAACCGGGTTGCCGGAACGAATGTAGATGTCAACCGCTTGGCGGGCAAAGCCGATATGGTGAACGACAAACAGGCGATGGACAAAGCGATTGCCGTGCTGTTGAATAATGAAGTGTCGCCGCAGACCCGCAGCGTCTTGGAAAAACAGTTGCGCGAAGGCATTGCCGTCAAAGGCGAACTTGGCGATGTGTCGAAGATTCCGACAGTTGCCGGAGCCGCGATGCCAGGTGAAGAGATGATGGCGGACGATTCAGCGCCGGCGCGAAAAGCGAAAGGCGGCGATGCGCTGACCAAAGCTGATCGTAAGGCGGAGAACGCTTATCGAAGATTCGGCGGCGGTCCGACCATCGCACAGGCGAAGGTAGACCCGGAACTGGCAAAGGTCTTCGGGTTGGTGCTTGGCTCGCCGGAATTCCAGCGTCGCTAAGAAACAGTTTTTTGAACCACGAAGAACGCGAAGAACACGAAGAGTAGAAAAGAATTTGCGCTTTTCAGGTTACGCAGAAAAGCGAGAAAACACGATCATTGAAAAGCCGGTGTCAGAGTACAAACTTTAGTTTGGCAGTAGGCTGAAAGGCAGACCCGTAGTGGCTACGGCGAACAAGGATGAAAAACAATCTGCCTTTTCAGACTTGGCAGCAACAAAAGGGGTTGCTCCGTAAGCTACAACCAAGCTAAAGATTGTACTCTAAACACCCGTCGCTAATCTTCTTTTCTCTTTCTTCTCTTCGTGTCCTTCGTGATCTTCGTGGTTCAACGTCTGATATAGATTGCAACGGTTCGCAGGAGTGCGAAGCTCTTGCCCTAATTGAGGAGAAACGAACATGGCAGTAACAAGAAGATTCTTTTTGAAATCATCCGGTCTGGCGATTGCCTCCGCCGGACTCATCAACGTCCCGACATTTTTACAGCGCAGCGTCCTTGGGCAGACAACCAGCACAGGCAAAAAGCCCATTGTCATTGCCATTTTTCAACGCGGCGCGATGGATGGCATCTCGGCGGTTGTGCCGTTCGGTGACAAGAGCTATTACAGTTCACGCCCGCAAATTGCTATCCCGCAACCTAAGAATGGCGACGCCGAAACAACCCTTGACCTTGACGGCTTCTTCGGGCTGCATCCGGCGCTGGCGGCATTCAAACCGATTTACGACAGCAAACAACTGGCAATCATTCACGCCGTCGGTTCGCCCGATAATACGCGGTCACACTTTGACGCGCAGGACTATATGGAATCGGCGACACCGGGGAAAAAAGGCACGGCGGACGGCTGGTTGAATCGCTATCTCAGCGCCCGACGCGATCCGAAAGCGACGCCGTTTCGCGCCGTGGCGTTCAGCGCCAATATGCCGCGCTCGTTGATGGGCAAAGAGAATGCCATTGCCCTGACCAACATCAACGACTTCGGAGTGCGCGGCGGCGGGCAGGCGGCGGCGAGTTTTGAAGCTCTCTACGCGCAGAATATGAGCGATTCATTGCATGGCACTGGCACAGAGGCGTTTGAGGCGGTGAAGATGCTGAAACGCGCCAATCCGCAGCAATACCGTCCGGCAAACGGCGCGACCTATCCGCAGAATCCGCTTGGGCAGAGTCTCTTACAGATTGCCCAGTTAATCAAGAGCGATGTCGGCTTGGAAGTGGCGTTTGCCGATGTCGGCGGTTGGGATACGCACGCCAATCAGGGCGCGGCACGCGGGCAACTCGCCAACCAACTGCGGCAGTTTTCGCAAGCCATCGCCGCACTCTACAAGGATTTGGGCGATAGGATGCAGGACGTGGTTATCCTTACCATGACGGAGTTCGGGCGGACGATTCGCCAGAACGGTTCCGGCGGCACAGACCACGGACACGCCAGCGTCTCATTTGCGCTGGGCGGCAAAGTGCAGGGCGGCAAAGTCTATGGCAAGTGGAACGGGTTAGCGCCGGAAAATCTTTACGAAGGGCGCGACCTTGCCGTAACGACAGACTTCCGCGATGTCTTTGCGGAAGTAGCGGCGCGACACCTGGGCGCAAGCAACGTCAACAGCATCTTCCCCGGATACACGGTCAATCCGGCGAACTACAGAGGCTTCATTCGCGGCTAAGTTGTCGCGCCGGCATTGAAAACGCGCACTCGCCACCAAGGCACAAAGACACCAAGGTTCACAAAGATTCTTCGTGTTGCTTTGTGTCTTTGTGGCAAAAGATTTCCCCCGGAAGTAGCAATGATGACTTTCGCAAAAAGAATCTCTTTCGCCCTCAATGTTATTTCTCTGCTCCTGGTTTGTGCCGTTTACACGCAGGCTCAGGAAGCGGAGCCGTCAATTAAGATTGAATCCACGCTGGTCAGTGTGCCGGTGATTGTCAGCGATAGAAGCGGACGCTATATTGCCGGATTGAAGCAAGCCGATTTTACGCTATACAAAGATAATGTCAAGCAACCCATCGCCTTCTTTACGGCAGAAGAAGAACCGCTCAACATCGCCTTACTGCTCGATACCAGCCAAAGCGCCAAATCGGTTCTCGATGACATTAAAGACCGGGCGAAAGACTTTCTGAAACAGTTGCGACCGCAGGATAAAGCGATAGTCGTTACCTTCGATTATGACGTGCATATTCTCAGCCCGTTGACGGCGAATCGTAAAGAGTTGGAGAAAGCCGTCAAACGCGCTGAGATTGGCGACTATGTTGGCACGACGCTACGCGATGCGCTGGCTGCGGTCTTCAATGATGCTTTCAAATCCATTCAGGGGCGCAAAGCGATTATCTTATTGACCGATGGCAAAGACCACGGCAGTCGCATTCCGGTAGACGAGTTGTTAGACATGGCAGAAGAGTCCGATACGATGATCTATTCGATCTTTTACACGACCAAAATGCCGACTTATATTCAGAGGATGCCGGGAAGAGGACGGCTTGAACCGTTCCCGCGTCGGGGTCGCGGCGGGCGTTTTCCCTTGCTGCCTGAAGCCTCTGCACAACAATTTCCCGACCGCCAGCAACGCCGCCAGCGCCGTGAGCAAATGAATCAGGAAGCGGCAGAGTTTCTCGAAGAGTTATCGAATATCTCGGCAGGGCGTTTTTATCGCAGCGAGGTCAAAGATTTGCAGAAACAGTTTGAGTTGATTGCCGACGAATTGCGCCATCAATACCGGCTGGGATTTTATCCCGAAGGCGACAGGCGCGAAGGCACACTCCACCGGCTGCGCGTCGAAGTTGCGTCAACCGATGCCGTTGTCCGCGCCAGACGCAGCTATATTGATTAAACTCAGCCAATAGATTACAGGTTTTGCAGCGCCATAATCATTTTTCTCCTGCCCAAATCCGCTTTTCATTTGTGAACGTATGTATAAAAAGCGTGTGTTAGCTATTCAATCAATCTGAATGCAATTCGATTTGTTTACCTCTAACAATCGTGAATAGCCTCTCTTGCTCATTTACTAACAGGAGGAAACGATGAAATACGAAAAACTTTCTGCTCGTATGGCATCACTGCTCAACGAGTATCGCGTCTCTGGTTCAGCTTCCATGATGACAACAACGAGAGCCGTGCCGCTTGCCGCCGACCATGGGACAGCAGCGCCTAAGGTTTTTGTGTATCTGCGCTGTGATGAGAATGCCGTCATTGCGCCGCTAGCTGGTGTAGACATTCACGCCGCAAGGGGCAAAGTCCGCACCGCTCTGGTCTCTTTGGACAGCCTTGACCAATTAAGCGAACAAGATGAAATTTACCGCATCTCGCCGGCGGTGCGCTTCAAACCACTCAATGACGTAGCGGCGACGAAAACCAATTTGATAGCGTTCAAAAATAATAGCGGGCTGACCGGCAACGGGGTTGTCGTCGGAGTTGTGGACACTGGCATAGACCCCAACCATCCGGCTTTTGCCGGACGCCTCCACAGCATCTGGGATCAGGACATACCCGGAACCGGCTGGGGCAATACCAACTATGGTAAAGTGCTTGCCGGAGCGACGCTTGCCGTTGCTTCAGACTTCGATGGACATGGGACGCACGTTGCCGGAACGGCTGCCGGCAGCGACCCGCATTTTGGCGGCGTTGCGCCAAATGCCCAAATGGTCATTGTGAAGACCGATTTCACGAATACAGGAATTGGCGACGGCATTCGCTACATCTTTGCGGTTGCCGATGCTCTGAATAAGCCTGCTGTTGTCAATCTCAGCTTGGGCGGACACTTCGACGCTCACGATGGTTCAGACGACCTTTCGACATTGATAGATCAGGAATCGGGCAGCGGGCGCATTGTGGTTGCGGCTGCCGGCAACGAAGGCAACGACGATATTCATGGAATGGCGACAATTCCTGCCCAACAGACGGTTGACATTAGATTCACCGTGCCGCCGACAAGCCAGCCGGGAGCTACGCCATGGGTAATTCTGAATGGCTGGTACGACGGGAATGCCAATTTAGAAATCAGTGTACGGACATCGAGCGGCGGCAGTACGCCGTTTCAACCCATCATTTCCGGCGCTCAACCAGCCCAAACCTATATCGTCAACAGTAGCAGAATTCAGGTGACAACGCCGCCCGCAACTTCGACGCCGAATGGCGACCATCAATTCCTGGTGGAATTGACTCCGCTGCTGGCGACCTCGGCGGTGCAGGGTGGCAACTGGCGTTTGCGAATTCATAATCCGGGCGCTACGGCGGTTCGCGTAGATGTCTGGTCACTGGTTCCTCAAGGCGCACACGATGTTCTCTTTCGCGCCGCCTCAAATAGCCCGGATATGAAAATCGGGTCGCCCGGTTGCGCCGCCGAAGCCATCACGGTAGCCGCCTACACGACGCGCAATGCCTGGACGGATATTGCCGGGGCGAATCAGTCGGTTGGCTTGCTGCTTGACACCATAGCCGACTTCAGCAGTCCGGGTCCGCTTCGCAATCTGGCGAGAAAACCGGATGTTGCCGCGCCGGGAGCAATGATTATCTCTTGCCGGTCGTCGCCAGCGTCGCCGCGTCCTACCGATATTATCAGTTCGACGTTCCGCGTTGACGCCGGAACCAGCATGGCAGCGCCTTACATCACTGGGCTGATTGCTTTGTTGCTGGAACGAGACGGAATGTTAGACCCGGCGGCAATCAAAGCATTGTTGCAGGCTAACAGTTCGATTCCGAACCCGGCAGGCGGAACCTTTCCGGTTGGAACCTTTAATGAACAGTGGGGCTTTGGCTTGATTGATGCTGGCAACCTGTGAGCGCACGGCGTATAATTTCATTTTATCGGGGAGGTGATGAGATGAATTACGCCAAAATGGATGCCGCTTTATCGGCGGCGATAAGTGAACAGCCGGTTTCTGATAAACCCTGTCTTCAGGTTTCGGTTCGCACCGTTGCGCCGCCAGACGCCAAGCAGCAACGCGAGATGGAACAACTAGGGGTGCGCGGGGTATCGCCAAAAGGCAAAATCTTTTCGGCGGAATTATCGCCGCGAGCGGTTTCTCAGTTGTCGGAAAAGCCTTGGGTGAGATTATTATCGCTTGCCAGACGATTAAAGCCGTTGTAATTCCGGTGATTGGCATTGTGGCTTGTCAAAAGGGGAGGCAAAAACGCTTCCCTTTTTCATTTCCGGCGCAAGTCAAAGAGTCGTAAAATATCGCCTGCCAATTCCCGTGTAGGCGAGTCGTCAAAGCCTTCCTGCCAATAATTTTCAGATTCTCCTTGTTTTCATTAAATCAAGCGAAACCCGCCTTTGCTTTCCGGCGTACTTGCTTTTAGTGCGACTTGTCAGGGACTGCAATCATTGACCGTCTTCCCTTTTGCGGTTATATATCGGATGAAGGAAATGGCGACTACACCTATTGTTCAGGTCAAGCAGACGACGACCTCTGCCCCGGAAAAGGCGCGGGGCTATGCCGGATTTATTGAATATATCGGCATTGCCTTTGACTCGTTGCGTTCCAATAAGTTGCGCTCCTTTTTAACCCTGCTCGGCATTATCATCGGCATCACTTCGATTATTCTAGTAATTTCGATTATCGAAGGCTTAAATCTTTACTGGAAAGAGAAGATCTCGAATTTTGGTCCCAATACCTTCGTTGTCAATCAATTTCCTATCATCACCAACCCGGATGAGTATTTCAAGGCGTTGAAGCGCAACCCGGAGATTAAGAATAAAGAGGCGGAGGCGATAGCGCAGAATTGCACTTCCTGTGAAGCCGTCGGCATGGAGACGCACAAGATCGTTACGGTCAAAGCCAAAGGCAATTCGATTGACTCGGTTGATCTGGGCGGCATTACGCCAAACATCATGGAGATTGAAGGCAAGCATACGGCAATCGGCAGAAATCTGCTCGATTGGGAGAACGATCATTCGCGCTTTGTGGCATACATCGGCTGGGACATTGCCGAAAAACTCTTTCCGGCAGTAGACCCGATTGGTAAAACGATTCAAATAGACGACCATCAATATACGATTGTCGGCGTCGGTGAAAAACGCGGCACGGTTTTCGGACAATCGCAGGATAATTACGTCAAAGCGCCGATTCTGACCTTTCAGAAAATCTACGGCTCGCGGCGCACCATCAACATCAGCGTCAAAGCCAAAGAAGGCGAGCTCCAACAAGCGCAGGATCAAGCGCGGTTGATTATGCGAACTCAACACGGCTTGGGCTACCACGAGGAAGACGATTTTGGCTTGCTCACCTCCGAAGGCGTCAATCAACTCTTCGCCAGCCTGACCAATGTAATCTTTTCGGTCTTTCTTTTCGTTGTCGGCATTTCGCTGGTGGTTGGCGGCATTGTGATTATGAACATCATGCTGGTTTCGGTAGTCGAGCGCACCAAAGAGATTGGCATACGCAAAGCCGTTGGCGCACGGCAGCAGGATGTGGTCAATCAATTCCTTGTGGAATCGGTGGTCTTGTGCAGCGTTGGCGGTATCATTGGCGTCGCCATCGCTTATGGTCTATCGTTGCTGCTCGCCAATTTTACGCCACTGCCGGCAGCCTTTCCCCTCTGGGCTCCTATTCTGGCAATCGGTCTGTCGTCTGTCATCGGCGTCTTTTTTGGCATCTATCCGGCGCGACAAGCTGGCAGCCTCGACCCGATAGAAGCGTTACGGGCGGAGTGAGGTGATGATGAACACGGCGGGCATAAAAGAGAATACAAAACTGGCAATGGCGACATTGGCGGCGCATAAATTTCGTGCGGCGTTGACGATTCTCGGCGTTTTCATTGGCGTTCTGGTAGTTGTCGAAATGGCAGCCGTATTGAACGGTTTTCGTCAGACCATAGTTGACCAGATGCAGGGCTTCGGCACACGCAATGTTTACATCTGGCGTTACCCGTTTATTCAGGCGGGCGATTTGCCGGTTGAAGTGAAGAACCGCAAGCCGCTGACTTATGAAGACGCCATGAGCCTCAAGGATATGTCAGCAGTGGAGTATTCCGCGCCGGGGCTGGCGTATATCATCATGATACCGGGGCAACCGCCGCCCGCGCCGCCGGAGATTAAGTACCGCGATAAGTCTATGTCGCGTCCGCAATTTATGGGCGGGATGCCGATTGGCGAAATTGTCATGAATGTGACGATGGCGCAGGGGCGTTATTTCAATGACAGCGAAAATGAACATCGCATGAATGTCTGCGTGCTGGGGTTCAATGTAGTCGAAGCTCTCTTTCCGAACGAAGACCCAATAGGCAAAACGGTCAACTGTCTGGGGCAGAATTTCACAGTGGTCGGGACGTTCCAAAAGTTCAAAGCGGGACCGTTTGGCAGTGAAAATCAGGACGACAACGATTTCATCATTCCGTATTGGACGTTTCGCAAGATGTTGCCGACCATTGACGACCATTTCATCATTGCCCGGGTGCGCGAAGGACAGATGAAAGAGGGTTTGCAACAGATTGAAGAGAAGTTGCGCTTGCAGCGCGGTGTGCCGTTAAAAGCCGATAATGACTTCGAGACGATGACCTCCGATTCGTTCATCAAGACCTTCGATGAAATTCTATTCGGAGTTTTTGCGGTGGCGATTGCGATTTCATCGGTTGGCTTTATGGTTGGCGGCGTCGGTGTCATGAATATCATGCTGGTCGCGGTAACGGAACGCACCAAGGAGATTGGCATTCGCAAAGCGGTAGGAGCGCGAAAGATTGATATTATCTGGCAATTTCTGACCGAAGCGGTGATCTTGACCGGACTAGGCGGCGCGGCAGGACTGATCTTCGGCAGAATCTTAGCGTGGGGCATTACGGCGCTGATTCCCGATTTGGCAATGGACATTCCGCTATGGGCAGCCGCATTCGGCTTTTTTGGCTCGGTTGGTGTCGGCTTGGTCTTCGGTTTATGGCCCGCGATGAAAGCGGCAAATTTAGACCCGATTGCCGCATTGCGCCATGAATGATCAAGAAGCGCTTTTATAGAGTCGTGGGTTGTCCTATGATATAGGAAGATTTGGGAGAAAGCATGATTGTTCCGATAACTGAAAATTATTATATTACTGCCGACGAAAAGATTCTGGGCGGTGAGCCAATTATTCAAGGTACGCGCACTGCGGTTCGGGCGATTGTCGAAATTTGGCGACTTGGCACACCCGCAGAGGAAATACCAACGAAACTACCACATCTAACTTTAGCCCAAGTGTTCGCGGCTCTCAGCTATTACAGCGACCATCAAGAGGAGATTAACACTTATATTCTTCGTAATCGAATTCCTGATGAAATGATTGATCCTCTCGTGCAGAATGTATGAATTCTTCTCTTTTTATTGAATTATACTGTGATGAAGATGTAGATGTACTTGTGGCGGACCTGATGCGAGCGCGTGGCTTTCGTGCCATCACTACGCAGGAAGTGAATCAAAAAGCTCAAACAGATGAGGAGCAATTAGCTTATGCTGGCAGTGAGCAATTGACCCTGTTGACGCACAATCGCATTGATTTTGAGAATTTAGCACAACAGTATTTGAGTGATGGAAAAACTCACTTTGGGATTATCATTGCCTCACAGCGTGACCCTTACGAAATTGCCCGCCGATTATTCGTCCTTCTCAATCAGGTCACTGCCGATGAGATGGTAAACCAAATCCGCTATATCTGAAGAGTTGAAACGCATGACGATACTGAAGGGGAAAAAGTTTTGGCTCAGACTTGTTGCCGGTTTGCTGATTGTCTTGGTTTTCTACTTGGCTCTCTTATGTTTTCCGCAGCCGTTTTTTCGTTGGGCGGTGAGCGCCGATAATTTGGCGCTCTATTCCGATAGACCGTTTGCGCCGGAAGACGGCAAAAAGATTCTCGAAATCGCGCAGGCAAAACTGGCGACTTCGCCAATCTATTCGAGTCAAGAGCCGCATAAAATCTTTATCTGCAATTCGCGCTGGCGCGAGATGCTTTTCTTTAACTGGAAGTCTGGGGTTGGCGGCTTGAATTACTATCCGCTAACCTCAAATATCTTTCTGCGCGGCGCAGTGATTGAAGAGAACCGGCTGATTTCGCCTTCGGGTAATCCCGTAGCCGGTGAGCGCACACTCGATTATTTCATCACGCACGAAATCGCTCACACCATCACCACGAAAGCCGCCGGGTGGTATCATCACTGGCGCTTGCCGGAATGGGTGCGCGAAGGCTACCCGGACTATCTCGGCAGGGGCGATGCTTTTCATTACGACGAAGCGCGACAGGCATTTTTGAATGATGCCCGGGAGATGGACAGATGGAAGTCCGGGCTATATTTGCGCTACAACCTGTTGGTCGCTTATCTGTTGGATAAGGAACATTGGAGCGTCGAACAGTTATTGACAAATGCCATTGACCAACAGACTATAGAGGATAAAGTGAGAGCGGAGAAATCCGAAGAGTAACGCAGGTTGGGTGGCGCATTATTTTGGTAAAACAAGGAAAGTATTATGGAAAGGGCATCGAGAAAAACCCGACTTCGCGTATTAATTCTGATTGAGATTATCATTCTTGTTCTCTTAATGATTTTTATTTATGGGGCTGATCGTACCATAACTGCTGCTCCACAAGCGGAAACAGAATCGAATTCGAGCGTCTTAGTAACATTGTTACTTTTCCTATTAAGTTGGATTTGGATTGTGTCTCAATTCCTTGGGCTAATTGGTATGTATAAAGAGCAAAGATGGGGGAAAGTGGTCTTCTCAATCAGTATGGGAATAGCGATTCTCACAAGCATTAGTGGAAGCAGCGGCATGGGAGGAGGTGGACTTGTGATGCCATTGAGCGCCAGTTATTGGTTAGTGGCGGGGGCGATTATTGCTTTGAGTTTTGAGAAACAGACTTCTGATGAGGGAGTCAGTGATACGATTCAATAAGAGTATCAACCTCGAAAGCTGAGAATAGCCCATGCTTCATTTCGTATAACTATCGGCTCCGAGAAAATGCAGCGAGACATACGGCTCATCGCCGACGACCCAGCTATCGTGCGGCGCGGCGGGGACATAGAAAATCGCGCCTTCGCTGAGTTCGTAAACCTCGCCATCCTTCATAGCGGCAGTCGCTTTGCCGGAAATGACCATGCCGATATGTTCGACTTCGCAGAAGTCCGTTCCGGCTATCGGGCTGACGTGCGTAGACCATTGCCATCCTGGTTCGTAAGTGGCTCTGCCAATGGTCATACCGGCAATATGGACAATCTCAAATTTGCCCTTCTCAAAAACCCGAACTTCATCAGGGTTGTCAAAGTGTTTCAACACAACATCCAGCATGGCGATTCTCCTACTCAATAGTGGCTCAGTCGAAGAAAAAAAGTTCAGAGTACAACCAACATAGGTTGACTCTGAACTTCTCTACAGTGAGCCGCTAGCTGCCAATCTACTGCTTTTGATTGATGGTAATGATAAGCGGTTGTTTGTTACGAATCACTTTTAAGGTCAGTGATGGCTGCGCCTTTGAGAAGATGGCTTCTAGTTGGCGGCAACTTAAAGCGTTCTGCACATCGCCGACAATGACATCAGCGGCTTTGAGTCCGGCGACTTCGGCGGCGCTCTGCGGCAGCACCTTTTTGACAAATAGACTTTTCGGCGCTCCCATATAGTCAGCAAGCTGTTTGGTCATTTCACTGGCGGTAAAGCCTGCTGGTAGCGTACAGGTGACAGGCTCTTTGCTGACCTGATCCGCCTTGATGCCCTCCTCGGAAGGCTTGGGAATTTCAGAAATTTCCCGCATCCGGTCGTAATAATTTCTGATCTCAATATTTAACTCGCGAAGCGTTTCATTGCGTTCTCGGGACGGCGGCTCTTTCAAATGAGCGCGATATTGCGCCTGTAATTCATCTATACGACGTTTCAAGTCCTCAACTTGAGAAGCGCCGCTTTCCACCTGTGGCTCAAAGGTTTGCGTAAAAACAAAATCGCTAAGGGAACGAGCGCCGAGCGTAACGGGAATCGCCAACGGTTCCTGTTTTCTCAAAACTTGCAGTTTAATCGCTTTGCCCGCCGGCATAGCTGACAATACCGCGCCTAAATCGCCGGTACTGTTAATCTTGAAATCATCAAGAGCCGTAATGACATCGCCTTGTTTAATGCCACTGGTTGCCGCCGGACTTTCCGCCGTTACATCGCGCACCAGAACTCCCGCTTTTGCCTGCACATTGTACGTGGCAAGCTGTTCGGCGGAGAGTTGATTGAGATTCAAACCGGAAACGCCCAGCCAACCTGCCGGTACGCTGTCCCGTTTGTCAAGGACTCGCTTGGCGATGGTGTCGCGGATTAAGCCTATCGGAAAGAGGTCAGCGCGTTGATAACCGGCGTATCGGGCGATGCCAACTAATTGATTATCGGCGGTCAGCGCCACGGCGCTGTCATTTTTGGAGAGCAGATTCGTTGCCCGCAGTGTCCACACGCCGCGCTCTTTGGCAAAGAGGTTGCCGGGTTCGATTTGCCCGCTTAATGTCCTGATTTCCGGTTCGACATAAAAGCCTGCCCGGTTGTCCTGAGCCGCGTCTTTCCGCACAAAGTCAACGCTGAGAATTTTGACCGACTGATCTTTCGCGGGAGCAGTCGCCGTCGGCGGCAAGGCGACATTGAGGTTCGCCACTTCCAGCACGGCAAAGCCCGAAGCATAGTCCAGCCCAATCAATTTTGCCGGTAGCATTACGCCTTCACTGGTCTTTATAGAAATGGTCGGCTCTTTATCCTGCGGGTCGAAATTCGACAGGCGCGTGACGATGTGACCTTTATCGTCAATCACCATGCCAGTAGCGAGGTTGAAGTTGTACTCCTGCATGGAACCGGGAACACCGACTTTTCCTCTCGTCTGCTTGCGGGTACGCTCGATGAATTTGTGAGCATCAAGGCGATGGATGACCGCAACGACCCAGGGAACATTCGGCATCATTTTGTTTGCCGGTTGCAGTTGGACGATCTGACCGTCCGGCGCTTGCCGATTGGGCGACGGATTGATGCGTCCTTGCGCCTGCGCCAGAGCAGTCGCCGTTAAAAGAATGCCGATAGCGATTGGAAACTTCTTCATCATCACTCAATCAATACCCTTAGAACGACACCGCTAACGATTTCGGCGCGGAACGGCTGGAACGCATCATCATCTGTTGTTGAGCGCCGACACTGACAGGCATCATCGGCACCGAGAGCGTCTCTCGCTCATCCACCTGAATAATGATGGGCGTACCGTCCACAGCAAAATCATTGATGGATTTCGGGGCGCTTGGCATTCGTCGCCCCCTGCCCAATGCGGAATACGCAGCAACAGTTGTTCTACCAAAGCCATTTTCATTGACTTGGTTACTGGTCTCGACCTCTTCAACAAACAAACGAATAGCGTTGCGGTCAGGAATAAAAACTCCGGCGGTGAAACTACTGGCAGTTTGCGGCGTCACATTACCATTGCTCAGATACGGCGCACTTAATACCGCAATGAGAGCGACGGCTGCCACCGCGCCGAAACGCATGGCAAAAACCGGCGTGAACCACGAAAACGAGCGCGTAGCTTTGGATTCTGCCAGCCGCATTTTTAACAATGCGTCAAAATTCGTTGGCGCATTGATACGCGGCATCTCACTTAAAAAAGCCCGCACTTTGGTGCGCTCTTCGGCAAAGCGATTACAAGCCGGACAGTCAGCAAGGTGACTGGCGGCGACAAAAGGCAACGCCTCAGCTTTGTCCGCTTCGTCTATCAATCTTTGAATACGATTGCAGGTCATCATAATACTTCTCATTTCAATTTAACTATCAATCTAAAATTCGCTGGCAAAAGCCGCGCTTCTCCTGTTGAGGAGAGCGCGACTTTAGGCTTACATATAGGCGCTCAATTTATCTCGCAATAGATTGCGGGCGCGATTGATGCGCGATTTGACCGTGCCTTCCGAGAGCTTCAAGGTTTCGGCAATGCGGTCATAACTAAGTCCTTCCACATCGCGCAGCACAATGGCGGCGCGGTATTTTTCCGGCAACGACTTAATCGCCCGGGCTACGGCTTTGCGGCGTTCATCGTCAATCAGCGTTTCGTCCTGTAACGGTTTCTCATCGCTTGGGTCAATCTCAACCGGATCGCCGTTGTCGTCGCTAAAAGGCGACAAAAAAGAGACAAAGCGGCGACGTTTGCGCCTTCTGAGTTCGCTGATTGCCAGATTGGTGGCAATGCGATAGATATAGGTTGAGAAACTGTAATTGGCTTCGTAACGCGACGCGCTGGTATAAATCCGCAGGAATGTCTCCTGAGAGAGTTCACTGGCTCTTTCGTAATCATCTAACATCCGATAGATGAAATTGGTTATCGGGTTGCGATAGCGGCGCACAAGTTCCTGAAAGGCGAGTTCGTCGCCTTCACGGATTGCCGCCAGTATCTCGTGGTCACTTGCTGATTCAATTGACTTTACACTGCCGACCTCTACCGATTGCGCCTGTTGAGTGACAATTGCCATCCAGCCCATTGTTGCCTTTTGTAAATGAACTCCTCCCTATTATACATCCAGTCTCACGCCAGGCTAAAGGCAAAGTTCCCGAAAGATTGGCGCTTCAAAAAACCTGTTGACAGCCGGAAACAGACTTTTGCATACTTTTTCTTTTGACAAAATCGCTAACGCGATAACCGGGGAGCAATCGGAGTTGCTGTTTTATGCTCTATTGCTCAAGGCGTTGGAAGTTATACCCTGTCCTGTATCCTCCCTCACTGTACTTCCTCGGCGTGATTGCCTCCCTCAAAACTTGAACTGACGACAGCAGAGTCTTCGTGTGGGCAAGCTCTGTCCGGCAGTCAGTAATTTTACGGTGTAGGAGTATTTTTTTGTCTAATTATCAAAGATTTGGTCGTACTACAAATCGTTTCGCAGTTCGTCTGCTGGTAATGTTATTGATTGCCGGCAATCTTGTTTCATTGTCGCCGGTGCAGGCGGAAATCGTCGGCGAGCAGGTGCGCTCCGATTTACATTCCGCTTTTACGGCAACCAGAGATTTGCTCAACAGCAATCGGTTATTAAAACCCAAACCGCAACAGCCATTTGCGGCGCAGCAGGAGAAAAGCCCTGAAGACCGCGCCGCCGATGTTCATAAACTGCGGCTCTGTCCGCGCAAATTGACACTCTATGTGGGCGAAGAGTTTGCCCTTGTGCCATTGGCGCTGAATCGCAATGACGAAGCGGTGCAGGGCGCAAAGATGGCGTGGTCAAGCAGCAAACCTGATACCGTCACGGTCAATGATTCCGGCGATGTGACAGCGATTGCTGCGGGACACGCGCAGGTCGTCGTGCAGTCGGGCAATGCCAGAGCGCACGTCAATGTCGAAGTCCGCGCCGGGGTGCGGCGTCGCCAGAGCGATGCGGAATGGGATGAGGAACACGCCAACGATTGCGACCAGCCGGAATCGTCACAACTACGACGCGAAGAGAACGACAGCATCGCCACAACTGACGAAGCCGACGACGAAGCCACGAGCGACAGCCGCGACGTTCAGGCAACCGGCAGACGCTTTAGCAAAGCCGCGCTGCGAACAACCGCGCCGCGACTGAACGCCAAAAAAGCAGCGTTGACGAAAGCGACGGCAGGCAGCAATCGCGCCGGAGGTTATTATTATCTGGTTGACCCGTTGGATGGCAGCAGCGGCGACAGTTATGCCGGAGCCGCCGCCGCGCCGCTTAATGCGACTGGCAATCCGCGTTTTGCGCCGATGGAAGCCAGCGATGGACCGACGAAAACTAAGAACAATCTCGCCAATTACAATTACAACTTCACGGCTCCGGTGTTGTCGCTGGGCGGCAGAAACAGCAGCGTGGATTTAGCGTTAATCTACAACAGCCGTTTGTGGAGCAAAGAAGGCAGCACGATTATCTTCAATTACAACAAAGGCTATCCGGCTGCCGGCTGGTCTATCGGTTACGGGCGCATGGTGCCGAATTATGAC
>Ga0187894_10002025_pt1 | contig 24880 bp, 24 predicted proteins | sample GBC1701081metaG_FD_136650 | JGI IMG/M metagenome (GOLD analysis project Ga0187894, IMG submission 136650) | White microbial mat communities from a lava cave in the Kipuka Kanohina Cave System on the Island of Hawaii, USA - GBC170108-1 metaG ... | reverse complement strand
GTGATCATCGTTTCGGCCAGCGGAAAGGAAAATGTAGGAAAGGAAAATAGAGGATTTGTTATTTTCCTTTCCTACATTTTCCTTTCCGCTGGATTGGATGGCCGAAACGACGATCACGGCCCAAATCGGGATTGGAAGCGTTATTTGCATGAACGCTCATACCGCTTTCACGGAGAATCATTATCGCGGGTTGCGCGACGGCAGCGACCGCGACGCTGCTTCCGTTCGTCGAGGAAGCTCTGCTCGCCAGCGTGGACAACGGCTCTGTCGCGCGCGCGGTCACGATGTCGGAGCCGCGTTCGGCGCATACGGCGACGTTGCTGCCCGGGGGACGTGTGCTGCTGATCGGCGGGATGATTTCGGTACGCGGCGATGAAGTCGCGACCGCTTCAACCGAAATCTATGACCCGAAGACGGGCGCGGTCGTGCCGGGCGGGAAGCTGTCTGCGCCACGCGCCGGGCATACGGCAACCTTGCTGGCGGGCGGGCGCTGATCGCAGGTGGCGCCGAGTCACTCGAAGCGGCGTTGAGCGGCGTGGAAATCTACGACCCGGCCAACAACTCATTCGCTGAGGCTGGGCGGATGCAGGCGAGCCGTTACAAACATTCCGCCGCGCCGCTTGAAGACGGCAGGGTGATGATCCTCGGCGGCTCGGACAAACGAGATTGGGATGGTCGCCGCCAGAGCGTCGAAATCTACAACCCCGCAAGCGGTCGTTCGCAACTCATCGCCACGATGAACCGCGCGCGCTTCAAATTCCCGAACGCGGTCGCGGTCGCCGGAAACGGGAATGTAATTGTCAGCGGTTGATGATTTCGCGCCCTCGCCGCGAATCGAGGTGATAGGCCTCCTATCACCTCGATTTCTGGCCCGCGCCGGCGAACACCCTCTCCCGGACCGAGCTATGATTCTGGGACGGTGGCTTGGCCGCATCGTGCGGCGCGTGCCCGGTCTCGATCATCGTCTTCATCCTCAGCAAGTCCGCGTCCATTTCGCTCTTCGGGTCTACGCCGAAGAATCTGGCCAGCGCGTGTCCCACGGCGCCCATTATCGGGTTATACAGGAGCTTGATTTCCACTTGCGCGCCGCCATTGTTATTGGGCCGGAACTGAATTGTCCCGGAGCTTTTGACGAGCGAACCGGGCATGGTCTCCCACGCGACGCGTTGGTTCGGTATATTCTCCGTTATCTGCGCGGTCCATTTGATGGGCAGACCCATCGGCCCGGCGACGATCCAATGCGAGCGGCCCGTGCCGGTTTGGCGGACTTCACGCACCTTGGTCATGAAGCGCGGGAAGTTCTGGCATTTGGTGAAAAATTCATAGACCCGCTCGACGGGCGCGTTGATATTGATTGTTTTCTGCGCCATAACCGCGCTATCGCCGATGCCGACCAGTCGCTTCGTCTCCAGATTGGTCAGCGCTCGCACAACCAGCCCGAAGCCCAATGTGCCCAGGCCAGCGGCCGCCAGATCGCGCCGTTTCATACAGTAGCTCATGAGCGCGCCGCCCGCAGCGCCCGCAAACAGCCGTTTCGTTGGCGTCCAGTTGGTCCGGTTTCGTGTCCGCGGCTTGCCGCCTTGCAGACCGGGCGTATCGCCGGCCTGCATGTGCGCCATTAACGCGTCCTTTACCACTCGCACTCCCGGAATTTTGGAAACGCCCTTGAGCAATCCTTTCACTTCGCCGGCCAGAATGGGGCCGGAAAGCGCCACGCGACCCTGCTTGACCGCGACCGCGATCGCATGCGGATGCGAAACGGCTCGGCCCAGCTTCGAGCGCACGCGCGCCTCAAGTTCTTCATCAGAGACTTCCTGGTCACTGAACAGATGACTGCCTTCCGCCAGGAGGCCGTGAACGCGGTGGCTGAGATCGCGCGCCGTGGTGTCCGCCGCGCCGCCCAGAACGTTGGCGGTGTGCGCCATCCGGTCGCGCGCCAGCGCGCGGCGGCGGCGGCCACGATCAGGGTCCAGGAAATACATCAGCCCGGCGCCAAGTCCCAGATAGGCGAGCGCGCGCATTCCGGAATCTATCTGTGTCCGGTTTCGCGCACGGCGTTTGTCATTCAATAGGTTTGTCAAATTTAGCCATTGAATCATCGCTCACTCCTCTCCATTCTTGTTAATTATTGCTTGCGCATCGGTTGTTACATAGCAAGACGCGCTCCGCCCGGCGTTATACACCGATGCGAAAAAAAATCCCTCCGCCCTCCTATGGACGGTGTGGCAATGTAGGCGCCAGTGCGCGCGCGTCGCTGATAATGATGGTAGAGTGTGAACAACGAGCGTTAGACGAGTTTGAGCCTTTTCATTTGATCTCGTTTTGGCTGGAGATATGTTTAGCTGCGAAATAGGCGTCGAAGGGTGAAAGCAAAATGATCATCAACCAAATCGGAATCGAGAGCAGCACCGAGAGCGACCGCCTGACCAATTGATTGTGGAACTTGCCGAAATCTTGCGCGCTGATTCCCACAGTCACAGCTTCGACCAATGGCCTGGAAACTTTGTGGTAAGTATTCACTTCCGACAAAGCGGAAGTCGGAGCGGCGGAAAGAGGTTCGATGAGATTGCTTGCCAAGACGCCGCTTACCGTAATGACGTTTGTCGTGATAGTGGTTGTCACGGGCTGTCTGGCTCCGCAGCGGCGACAGTATTTGTCGCGTTCCAGCAAATCCGCGCCACAAGCGCCGCAGATTTTTACCTCGTTTTTCAGATTCGCCTCTTCCATAACGGTTAGGTGAATAGAGCGTCGAACGCTTGACGCGCCTTGGTCTGCGGCGCCGCCCGGCGCTCGGTGAGCCATTCTCTGACCATCTTGACCGTCGGTTTTGCCGCTGGTTTCGGCGGCGCCGACGCCGCGATGCTTTTCCGCTCGGACGCCGTCCCTTGTTTGATCAACCTGGCGCGATTCATCTTTGTTCCTCTGTTCAGTTGACCTGAATTACTGGCTGACCGCTGACGCGCGCCAAGTCCGCCGCCGTGAGCGGTAGCGAGAGTGGCCCTCCAAAATCCCCGCCGCAGACCAAACCCGCTACCGTTCGCGGCGGCGGACTCAGCGCACGTCAACTTCCTCCATGCAGTGACCCATAATAACTCCGTTCCCGACCGGAGTTCGGCAATTGCCGTGCCCTCGCAAATGATCGAGAAACTCGGCAAGTTTCATAGGCGGACAAAAGTAGATAACAGTTTCAACACAAAGGGACAAAGGGTCCAAGGTGAAAGGGGGGTCAAAGAAGAGTTGCAGGCTTGATTTGGTTTGTTTTCTTTGACCCCCTTTCACCTTGGACCCTTTGTCCCTTTGTGTTGAAACTGTTATCTGGGAAATGAAACTTACCAGAAACTCATTATGTTTTGCCGGATTCCGGAGCCTGACGCGGCAGGGCGGGAAGCGGATGTGGCCATACGCCACAATTGTTGTGGCTCAAAGCCACAAGCCATATATTCTGAGGATCTCTACATGTCGTTTGGCGACGCCCTCAAACAATGAAAATCCGTGCGGGATTGGCTTGGTTGCTTCGGTGAAATTGCGGAATAAAAGTTGCTGCAATCCTACGGTTGTTCAGTAGTTGATATAGCATTCAAGAAAATGTTTGTTCGTAGTCCCGCCTTTAGGCGGAAGGTTTCGCCGGCCAATTCTTCCGCCTAAAGGCGGGACTACGAACTTCTTTTTCTTAAAGTCTATAGGCTTCCTTTAAAGAACAACGGCGCAGAGGTAAGGGGAAATCATCGTGGTGATGACCGCCGAGACACACAAGTTCCACTTCCTGGCGGAACGCGACTAAGAAGAAAGCAGACAACAGTTTCAACGCAAAGGGACAAAAGGACAAAGGGACGAAGAAGAGTTACATGCTTGAGTTGGTTTATCTTCTTTGAACCTTTGTCCCTTTGTCCCTTTGCGATAAAAAAAGCTCGATTTCGATATAGGCTCGATATAGGCTTACCATGGTCTTCGGCGCCCTCGGTTGGCCATCAGGTAAGCAGTGATTAAAGACGGCTTTGTAAGAACCCTGCTCCCGGATGCTGTAGGAGACAATTTGTGATCTATCAGTGGCACATAGAGAAGAATCGAATTACTGGCATGCGCGGCGCCGTCGCCTTGCTCGGCTATGCTCCTCCGGGAGCGGGCTTCAGCCGCGATGACTGGATCGAGCTGATTCACCCTGAAGACCGGGAAATAGCGCGGGAGCGCGTCGCGGCGGCGATGGAGAAAGAATGCGAGAGCTATCAGGTCAGGTATCGTCTACGCCAACGCAGTGGCGATTATCTGCCGGTCTGCGAGGTGGGATGGATCACACGTGATGAGGAGAAGCGTGCGCTGCGCGCGTTGTGCCGGGTTACCGAATTCACGGAGCGTCAGCGCGAGGCGGAAGAGATAATCCGGCGCGGGCGTGAATTCAAGTTGCTGGCGGAGAATTCTCCGGACAATATTTCGCGGCTGGATGCTGAACTGCGGCACATCTACTTCAATTCGACTCTTGAAAGCGTCTTGGACGCGCGCGCGCAGGATTATCCGGGCAAGAAAGCCGGGGAGATGGAGCTACCGCTCGGCGCGCCGCAGGTTTATGAGGATAAGCTCCTCTCCGCGCTCTCAAGCGGCGAGGAGGAGCGGTTCGAATTCAGCTTCTCAACCAACGAGCAAACGCGCTACTACGAGACCCTGCTTATCCCTGAGCTGGATGAACAGGGAGCGGTGGAGTCGCTGCTCAGCGTGACCTCCGACATTACGGCGCGCAGGCAGGTCGAGGAGAGGTGGCGCGAGAGCGATGAGCGCCTGCATCAGATTTTGGAGGCGGCGGAAGTCGGAGCGTGGCAGTGGGACTTCCCAACCGGCGGTGGCGCCTGGTATGGAATGAACGTGGCGTTGCTCGGCGTACATCCTAAAGAATTCGCCGGAACCTACGAAGCGTCTCTCAAGACAGTGCACCCTGATGATCTAGGCGCCATCAATCACGCCGTCAAGCGCAGCATCGAAACGGGCGTGGAGTTTCGCGTGGAATTCCGCGTGATTCGGCCTCAGGATGGCGTGCGCTGGCTGCTGGCTAAGGGCCAGGTCTACACGACCGCGGAGGGCGTCCCCGAACGGATGATGGGCGTCACTTATGACATCACACCGCGCAAGCAGGTTGAAGCGGCGCGCCAGGAGTTGTTGGAGCGCGAACAGGCCGCGCGCGCCGAGGCCGAAGCGGCCGCGCGAGCGAAGGATGAATTTCTCGCCGTCATCTCGCACGAACTGCGCACGCCTCTGAGCGCCATGCTCGGTTGGGCGGAAGTGCTGCGCGCGCGGCAGCCCGGGGATCCGGTCTATGAGCGCGCGCTTCAGACCATCGAACGCAACGCCGAGCGCCAGAGCCGCTTGATCGAAGACCTGCTGGACACGACGCGCGTTTTGAGCGGCAAGTTGCGCATCGAGATGCAGCCACTCTACCTGGACGCGCTCCTCGAAGAATCGCTCGATGTCGTGCGCCCGACGGCGGAGGCCAAAGGGATCGAGCTATGCGCGGCTCTCGACTCGGATCCCGGTCTGGTCATGGGCGACGCGAATCGTTTGCAGCAGGTCTTCTGGAATCTGCTCTCCAACGCGATCAAGTTCACTGATCCGGGCGGGCGCGTGGAGGCGCAACTGAAGCGCGACGACGCGGAAGTCCGAGTTATCGTGCGCGACACCGGCAAGGGCATCACACCTGATTTCCTGCCGCACGTCTTCGACCTCTTCCGCCAGGCCGATTCATCGAGCGCGCGGCGTCAGGGGGGGCTCGGCCTCGGTCTGGCGCTTGCAAGGCGTTTGGTTGAGATGCATGGCGGCGCGATCAAAGCGGATAGCTCGGGCGAGGGACAGGGCGCCATCTTCACCATCACTTTGCCGGCGCGTTCAGGACACCGGACAACCACTGAAATGCAAGCGGTCGAAATCAAAAAGGCGCTTGATGCGAGCGGCGGCGCCAGCCTCGCCAGCCTCAATGGATTGCGCATCCTGGTGGTGGATGATGAAGCGGATGCGCGCGATCTGTTGGCGATCAGGCTGCAGCAATATGGCGCTGATGTGATCACGGCGGCTTCCGTTGACGCGGCTATGGAAATACTGGCGCAACAGGGATCGCGTCCTGATCTGATCGTATCGGACATCGCCATGCCCGGAGAAGACGGCTACAGCCTGATACGCAGGGTGCGGGCGCTCGGTCCGGAGGCGGGCGGACGGATTCCGGCGATTGCGCTGACGGCCTACAGCCGGACCAAAGATCGCGTGCATGCGCTGGCCGCGGGCTTCCAGATGCACGTGCCCAAGCCGGTGAACGCCTCGGAGCTGGCGCACGCGATTACCAGCATCATCGGACGGTTCAACCATCAGTAGATCACGAGATCGGAAAGCATATTCCATATTCCATATTCCATATTTCATATTCCATATTTCAATGGCCGATCGCTGTGGCGATCTTTCTTCAATGACATATGGAATATGGAATATGGAATATGAAATATGGAATATGCTTCCATCGTCCCAAAAAGCCTCAACATTCATTGGCCAGCAGTGTTGCTTCTCGCAACACCGCTGTGGGATGTCGTCCCGCTCAGCCTGATTGCGGGCGTTTGTTTATCCCTCTGGAAACGGGCCGTGGATGTGTCAATAACCCGAAAAACAAAACTTGTTGCGGCGGCACAAAGCTTGCCTTCTCGGTGTTCGCGGGTCACAAGGCTTTGTCAGAAAGAGAGAGAGAAATGGACGTATCACCAAACAGAGAGCGAGCGCGGCCAGCGCGCGACGCCTATTTCAGACGAGGTGGGTTTATGAAACGGACTAGCCTGATTCTCCTATTGGGGCTGCTGGCTCTGGTCATAGTGGCCGGGGTTGCCTGGCGGGGCCAAATCTCCGTCCCGGACTCAGCGCGCGATATGTTTCGTGAGGTTTCCGACGCCACAATCACCGGGCAAGTAAAAACGGCGTTTGCGCTCTCCAAGCGGATCTCGGCTTACGAGATCGGCGTTGACACCAAGGATGGGATGGTCACGCTCACCGGTCAGGCGCCGTCGGAGATCGATCGAGAGCTTGCCGGCGCCATCGCCAAAGACACGACCGGCGTGAGGCAGGTGGACAATCAAATACGGGTCGAGCCGGGGTTGAAACCTTCGGACGCCAGCCTGCGGGAAAGTTCTCGTGTTGCGGACCTGGAGATTCACGCCGATCTGCGCGAACGGCTGGCGGCCAGCGAGCATCTCTCGGGCAGTGAGATTCACGTGAGCGTCAAAGACCGCGTCGTGACCCTCACCGGGCGGGTACAAACGCCGCACCAGAAGACCGGCGTCGAGCAGCTTGCCCGCAGCCTGCCGAATGTCGCCAATGTGGCCAATCAACTGAATGTCGCCAATCCCAACGCCGCACAGGCTGAAACGCCCGGCGTCTCGGAGCAGGAGAGAAAAGATAAGGAATTGGCCAACCAGATCTCGTTCGCGCTCTTCATTGAGCGCGACAACTTCGCCAATGTAGCGGCGATCGAAGTTGAAAACCGCAATGGCGCGGTGACGCTGTCAGGCGCGGTCGCCTCACGCGCCGAGCGCGCGCTGGCCGAGCGCGTGGCGCGCGGAGTGAAGGGCGTAAGCGTCGTCAGCAATCGGCTCAGCATCGCCAGCAACCGGCAAGCATTGTCGCTGTAAATGTCGCGATGGGGTATACGGCCAAACACGTCATTCTTATGGTTGCGGCGAGCTTCATAATCATGGCTGCCCTCGCGCTGCTGCTGGCCATTTTTCAGTTGGCCTTCTATGCGCGACGTTGCGCGGCTCCGGTTTCGCCCGACCGCCCCGAGGCTCGCCACTCCCCGCGAGCCTCCCCCGAAATCGGTTCATCCCCCTCGCTCCCATCCCCCCCGCCTCCAACGCCGCCGGTCGGCCAGGAAACGCCTGAAAATCGCGCCGCGGCTGGGCCAATGGAAACAGTGGCGTTGATCAAGCCAGGCGCGCTGATAATCCCCGTCACCGGTGTGCGCCCGGAACAATTGCGCGACACCTACAGCGAGTCGCGCTCTGAAGGCCGCACGCATAACGCGCTGGACATTATGGCGAATTGCGGCGCGCCGGTTGTGGCGGCGCTCGCGGGCAAGATCATCAAGCTGTTCCACAGCGACCGTGGCGGCGTCACGGTTTATCAAATGGACGCTGACAATCGGACGGTCTATTACTACGCGCATCTCGCGCGCTACGCCGACGGCTTGGCCGAAGGACGCTTCGCGCGGCAAGGCGAGGTCATCGGCTATGTCGGCGACACGGGCAACGTCACCCCCGGCGCCTGCCATTTGCATTTTGCGATCTGGACCGTGGCTGACCCGAAACGGTATTGGAATGGTGAGAACATCAACCCTTATCCCCTGCTTCGTCTATCCCCATAGAATGGAAAATGTTCTTCCTCCCCGATTTCGTGATCTACTGATCGTACAGTCGTCGTCGTCAAGACAGGAAAGTGGAGGTTGAGGATGGGAAAAGAAACGCGAATATTTGTAACTGCGTCCGTCATCACACTAGCCATAGGCTTCGGCGCATGCGTCACGTCACAGACGGAGCCCGCCGGCGCGACTGTTACTCCGGCGCCGGCGTCAACACCGTCGCCAACGCAGGCTTTAACTCCCTCTCCTACTCCGGCGCCGGACATCGATTATCTACCCGTCCTCAACGCATTATTCGCGGAGGAAACATTCCGGGCGCAGTTGAAAGAGCGGCTCGGCTTGGGCGACGAGCAGGTCATCCGGCTCCGCGCGGTTGCGCGCGAGGAAACCGCATCGCTGCGTAGGGCAGCGGATGAACGCAGCGCCACAGACGCCTTGACACGCGCCCAGGAACGGATCACGGCGATTATCGGGGCGCGGTCGACCGCGCAGCTTTACGCGCTGGCGCGCGAGCGGTGGAGCGACGAAATTCGCGGCGCGAACGGACGTGAAGATCCGCCGCCGGGCGTAACGCCGGTTGTCGTGACCACGCCTGGTTCCGCCGCGCCCAACGCTGTTCCTGGTGATACACGTATTGTCATCAATGCGCCCGCGTATCGAATGGACGTTTTTGATAACGGCGAACTGGTGAAGTCCTATCAGATCGGCATCGGCTACCCCGAATTCCCGCTGCCTGGGGGGATGCGGACGGCGAATGCGATCATCTTCAACCCGACCTGGACGCCACCCAACGAGCCGTGGGTCGAATCGCCGACGAGCAAAGTCAAAGTTGGCCAGAAAGTCGAGGCAGGCAGCAGTCTCAATCCCCTTGGGTTGGTTAAAGTCCCTATTGGTTCGCCGTCACTGATTCACGGCGGCAAGTCTCCAGCCAAACTCGGCGGCTTCGCCTCGCACGGGTGCGTGGGCTTGACCAACGCGCAGGTCATTGACCTCTCCAAGCGGCTGGCGCGGCTGGGCGGAGTTGAAGTCACCGACGATCAAATCGCAAGGTACCGGCGGAAGCGCACGGAGACGAAAAACATCGCGCTCCGGCAGCCGATTCCGGTTGAACTGCGTTATGAAACGATTGTCGTCGAGGACGGCAAGCTGTACATCTACCGCGACGTTTACGAACGCGGAACCAACACGGAAGAGAATCTGCGAAGCGTGCTCGGCGTTTACGGCGTGGCGCTTGAAAACCTGAGCGAGAGTGAACGCGCGCAGGCGCTGGCCGCGCTCGACCAGATGGGGCGCAATGCTCGTGGAGAAAAAGTCCCTGCCGCGGCGCCCACGCCGCACGCCGCCGGCGCCGACGGTCCATCACCGAGCGCCACATCATCAAAACTCCGGAAAGCAGGTTCCACGAGCAGGAGATTGACGCGCCAGGTCAAAGGCGAAAAAGAGATGGTGATTGAGATTGCAGCGCTCGCAGGCAAAGGCTACTCCACGCCGGTTGAGCTTGACACCGGAAGAGAGAATCTCCACGCGGCGGCGGCGCGAAAACAAAAATAGTGAGCCTGACAGAGAAGTCGCACACCACGTAGTAACGAATTTATTCGTTACGTCGCGTAACGAATAAATTCGTTACTACGTGGGTAATTCCGCGGCCGCCGGGGCCTGGGACTCGGCTTGTGATCCGACAGACTGAAGCCTATGCTCCGACGGTCTGCTTTAACTTTAAGGAGGTAGTTATGGCAAGTCCTGCTAGGATTAACGGACACCCGATCCATCCAATATTGGTCGCTTTCCCCATCGGGTTGTGGGTGTTCTCTCTGGTATGCGACGTCGTCTATATTATGGGCTGGGGAGGCTCAATCTGGAACGACGTGGCTTTCTACTCAATGGCTGGAGGCATCGTCGGCGCGCTGCTCGCCGCGGCGCCGGGTCTGATTGATCTGATCTCCATTTCCGATCCCAAAGTGAAGAGCATCGGGATTCGGCACATGACGATCAATCTGATCATCGTCGCGCTGTTCGCGTTCAATCTCTGGCTGCGTATGGGAAGCGCTCCCGGCTCCCAGGTACCGATGGCGCTCTCCGTGCTTGGCGTCGTCCTACTGGGCGTCTCCGGCTGGCTCGGCGGCGAGATGGTCTTCAAGCACGCCGTGGGAGTCGAACCGCAGCCCGATGCGAGGCAAGAAGGGAGAGACGCGCGCGCGGTCTGACTCGCGCCTGACACTTTAAAATGGACATCATCCTGGAAGAGCTGATTGCCGGATTGCCTGACACGAGACAGGCCGTGCGCATGGTTGTTCGGCTGTTGGTGGCAATGTTGCTGGGCGCGGTAATTGGCGTCCAGCGGGAGCAAACAGGCAAGCCGGCGGGATTGCGCACACATATGCTGGTCGCGCTGGGCGCGGCCCTATTCGTGCTTGCGCCCGTGGAAGGCGGAATGACTTCGGCTGATTTATCACGGGTGATTCAAGGGCTGGCTGCCGGCATCGGCTTTATCGGGGGCGGGGCCATTCTCAAGCTGAGCGAGGAGCGTGACATTCAAGGGTTGACGACGGCGGCTGGCATTTGGATGACGGCCGCCGTCGGCGTGGCCGCGGGGTTAGGCCGCCTGGGAGTGGCGCTGTTGAGTGTCGCGCTGGCTTGGGTAACTCTCGCGGTTATCGGCAAGATCGAACATCGGATCAGCGCAGGGCAAGCGGCAAGAGCCAACAATGCTGAGAAATAAAGTAAAGAGAGTACGGAACAAACGGAAATAACGGAACAGACGGAAGCCGTTCTGGTTTTTTTCCGTCTGTTCCGTTATTTCCGTTTGTTCCGTACTCTCTCTTTCTCTTGTTAGTCACTAATCACGGTTAAGTGTGGCCCTACCTTTTCCACGTGTTCCGCGTTTTCCCCGCATACTGCCCTGAATAGTTACCCTGATTATTTTCAGTAAACCGGGCAGTTACAAGAATCGAGATAGCGCTGCATTACCCATCCCTTAAGCCATCCCTGATTGGTCGGCGCCATTACTTCAACCCATGCCTCTCCATCAAGGGTGATATGTAGCTGCCTGAGAATCGCCACCTCCCAGTTCCTGGGTAAAATACTGATGACGCGGTACTGAACGCCGGGCCGCGCGCGAAGGTTGAGGCTTTCAGCCGCGACTCTCGAATAACCCATAATATCCGATTGTTGTTCGACAGTTATTTCCGGCTGCTGTTCGACGGTTACTATTGGAGCCTGTTCGACGGTTAGCTCAGGGGAAATAACCGGCGCTGTCTTAATTTCGACAGGAGACACGCTTCCGGGCGTCGGTACTCCAACACTTATTGATTTCCCAAAAACCTCCACGCCTCTGTTTCGGTACATCCATATTGCCACCAGGGCAAGAACCAGGATGAACACCAAAGACCCTCCGCCTGCCCATCTTCGCCCGTACAGGTCACTGCCATCAGTTTCCACCACCTCAACATCCGGTCTTATTCGATCCATTCTTGCATATGCGGGCGAATCGATCACTCTTACACTACGCGCCATAAATACTCCTTTCTTCAGCAAGTCATCTGATATCGACCGAACGCAGCATGTTCTGAAACGTTCTTTCGTAGCCGGTGTACTGATTCTGGGGGGCGACATTGACGCTATAAAACAGCAGGCCGTTGCTTAGTAAGGTGGTGTAAACCGTGACCGCCTCCATTCGGCCAGTGACAGGCGATCGGCCCGCCATCACCAGTGAGAGCGCGTTGCGCCCGTCAATTGTGGCGCGGCGATAATTGGCTTGCGGCGCAAGATAGGAATTACTCCGAATCAAGGCGTTGATATAACGGTCAGAAGCTTGCCGCAAATCGCGGCTCTGCGCGTCAATCACACCGACCACGGCCCCGTGAGTAAAGACCGCCTGTCCCTGATGAGCGCCATAAGCGCCGGGCGGGGCAAACGTCACCGAGTTCCGATCCGCAAACTCGCGCCAGTTTTCCGGGACGCTGATCTGAAACAGATTATCGCCTCTGTAAGTTCGATAGCGGCTGGAAGGCCCTTCGATTCTTGCGCTGATCCGGCTGTCGTCAGGGTAACGCCGTCCTGCCTGCGGATCAGGGCGCCTGCCGCGCGCAATCTCTGTCATCGCCGGCGCCGGCGCCATCCGGCGCAACCCTGATTGAATCAGGCTGAAATCAGATGTTTCGCCACTCGTCCGGGCGCGATAGCCGCGCAGCTTTTCCGCCTCCTGATTGATGCGCGCATAACGGTTGCCCGGATTCGGATGGCTGCTCAGCCACTCCGGCCCGCCGCCGCCGCCCTGGCGTTCGATGGTACGGAACATGTTCGCCAGATCCCGCGGGTCGTAGCCCGCGCGCGCCATAATTTGCGCTCCCAGAATGTCGGCTTGCGTCTCATACTCGCGGCTGTATTTGAGCAGATACGCGCCCAGCCCCAACTGCGTGCCCTGAGCAATGACGCCGCCGACCTTGCCGCCAATGATCGCGCCCAGGATTGCGCCGCCAATGGCGCCGAGCTGAACACCGGGACTCTGCGCCCTGGTGGCCTGCGCCGTGCCGTGCCGCAGCGCGACGTGACTGATCTCGTGCGCCATCACACCGGCCATCTCGCCTTCGGTACGCGCCGCCTCGATCATGCCGCGGTTGACGTACATCGGGCCGCCCGGCAGCGCGAAGGCGTTGATCTCGCGCGCATTGACCACATCGAACTCGTAATTGAACTCCGGATGCCGAAACTCGCGGGGGATCGCCGCGACCAGCCGCCGTCCTACGCGTTCGACGTAAGCGTCGACCTCGCTGTTTTCCGGCAGGGTCGGCAATTGACGTTCGACCTGTGCGACAGCCTGCCGGCCAAACCGCACATCATCGCCGGCTCCGTATCTGTTCCTCGGCGCTACCACCCTGCTTCCTTGGGCCAGCGCCGCCAACGGAAACATCATCGCGATTGTGATGAGCCAGATGGTCGCCTGACTCGCGTGTCGCCCACATTGCCCACATCGACTGATTGATTTCATCTCCATCCTCCTCCTCAAAAAATCAACCACGAAGAAAAGAAGCAAACGAAGAAAGAAAAGAAGGAGTCTTCGTTTGCTTCTTTTCTTCGTGGTTGATTTTCATTCTTTCAGGGCGTCGCTCACTGCGACATGAACGACGCCTCCGAAAACCCTGGGTACGCATCGCTTCCAGCGTGCCAGGCTTCGTTCGCCATGAATCATACGACGCCGGACGTATTTAATCGCACCATCGCCGAATAAGGCATCTTCTTAAAACACAACTCGCGGGTTTCATCGTCCACGTCAACGCAGACCACTTCGCCCCCCGTAACCTGCCTGGTCGCGATCAGATTCGACAGTGGGATGATGAGATGACGCTCAATGGCGCGTTTGAGCGGGCGCGCGCCGTAACGGCGGTCGAATCCTTCGGCGAGCAGAAAATCTTTCGCGCCGTCGGTGCAATTGATCACAAAATTGCTTTTCCCGGTAGACAGGATGCGGCGCTGCACCACCATCAATTCAAGTTCGATGATCTGGCGCAACGATTCTCCGGTCAGGGAACGGAAGACGACCACTTTGTCGAGCCGGTTCATGAATTCGGGCGAGAACTTGCGCCGCGCGGCCTCGATGCCGATCTTCTCCAACCGTGAATCGAGTTTCGGAGTCACGGCGTCGCGGCGGGAGAAGCCAATCTTGCCTTCCGTCAGCTCGCTCATCTCCCTCGCGCCAAGATTCGAAGTCATGACCACCACGCAGTTGGAGAAATCCACGCGCCGGTTGTCGCCCAGCGTCAGAGTCGCTTTGTCCAGCACGCCAAGTAGAAGTTGCCAGAGAGAGTCCGAAGCTTTCTCGATCTCGTCAAAAAGCACGAAGGTGAGTTTCGCGTCCGCCGTCTGGAATCGCTCCAGATTCTCCTGTGTCAACAGCGGCGGGGTTTCGCGATGGCCAAGATAGCCTGGCGGCGAGCCGATGAGCTTGGAGATTTCGTGTGAGTGCTGGAACTCGGCGCAGTCAATCTTGACCATCGCGTGCGGGGCGCCGAACAGCGCCTCGGCCGCGGCCTCGACCGCCCGCGTCTTGCCCGATCCGGTCGGCCCTAGAAAGAGCAGCGCGCCGAGCGGCTTGCCTGGCAACGTCATCTTCGCCAGATAAACCTGGTAGATTTGCGAAAGCGCCAGGGCCGCCTCATCCTGCGCCACGATCCGCTGGAAGAGTTCCTGCTCGAATTCACTGGCCTCATCGCATCTCCGCTTGATGTTGAGCGAGGCCAATCCTGATTTTTTACCGACGCCAGCGGCGGCCTTCAATGTCTTCTCATTCCTGATTAACATAGCTCCTTATCTCCTCAATTGCCTTCGGCGCCTTCTTCGGGGCGCCCCTTACGACAACCTCACCCCGGATTTTCAATCTCTCTTTCAGGCCGGAAGAGCAAGGACGGCGCCAAACGCGGTCGCCGAAGCGATAGCCAGCCAGAAGGAAAAATTTCGACCTGTGCTGACGGGAATAGTTGGATGTGGGACGCTACTTTGTCCCAAAAAGCCTCAATTTACCCTGTGCGTACTGTTGCATTTCGCATCAGCCTGTCGCCTTAAATCCTTAAATACATATCAAACCCACATCCATCTTCATTATCCGTAGTGGCTTGAGACTTGCCCTTTGAGCGTCGGATAAGTAAGGGCGCCAAAGGCGCCAGACAGAAATCTTCGCGCTCAGGCGCAACGCTAAGGAGGAAGGACATGCTATTTCCAATCGGGGACGATAATTCGTCGAGGCGAACCATGCCGGTGGTCACTTATGGTTTGATCGCGCTCAACACGCTGGTCTTTTTTATAGAGCTCAGCCAGGGAGAGTCATTTATCCGACAATGGGCGGTTGTGCCGCGCCAGTTGATAGCTAACCCGTCGGCCGAGCTTGCGACGGTTTTGACGGCGATGTTCATGCACGCCGGCTGGGCGCATCTGCTAGGCAATATGCTCTTCCTCTGGATTTTCGGCGACAACGTCGAAGGCCAGTTAGGGCGGGCCAAGTTTTTGGTCTTCTATCTGGTCTGCGGGATTGCGGCCACTCTCGCTCAAGTAGCGGTGAGCGCGGAATCAAGCATTCCCAACCTGGGCGCGTCAGGCGCCATATCCGGTGTGCTCGCCGGCTACCTGGTTTTCTTCCCACAGGGGCGAGTCAAGGTGTTGATGCGCGGCGGCGTAGTGGCTGTGCCCTCGTTGGTAGTGATTGGTCTGTGGATTGTTTTGCAGCTCATCAACGGCATCGGCTCTATTACGCAATCAGCGCAGACAGGCGGAGTCGCTTATATGGCGCACATCGGCGGGTTCGTGGCAGGGTTGGTTCTCGCCTTTTTGTTGACAGGGAGAAGCCTGCGGATAGCGACCTCGCGGTAGGATGCATTTCGGCTGGCTGGAAAATCAGGGTCATCTCCTCTATGCTACGGCAAAAGCCTAGCCCAGCGCCTCATTGCGCTAGATTCGGGTTCGGGAGAACTAATGAAACAATCACTTGAGAGAAATGTAATTGCCGGGCTGATCGTCGTGTTTTTGGCTCTGATCGCGAATGCCGTCCTGTCCAACCGCGCGGCCAACACACTGGTGAGAAATGAGGAGCTGGTCGCTCACACCCGCGAGGTGCAGACGCAGATCGGATCCGCGCTTTCGACCATCAGACAGGCCGAGAGCAGCGCGCGCGGTTACGTGATTACCGGCGAAGAGCGCTACCTGGAACCATATCAGCAAGCCATCGCTGAAATTGATCCGAAGCTGAAGATCCTCGGTCAGTTGATGACGGACAGTTCCAGCCAGCAACAACGGCTCGCGCTCTTGCGTGACAACGCGCAGCGAAGTCTCAACATGCTCACTGATCTCATCAAACTGCGCCAGCGCGGCGGGTTCCCGGCGGCGCTGGCGGTGGTGAAGACCGATCGCGGCGAGCGGCAGATGGACGAAATCCGCCGGATCATGGCGGAGATGGAAAAAGAAGAAGCGGCCTTGCTCAAGTCTCGGGATGCGGAATCGCAGGCCGGCCACAGCGATGCGCGGCTGACTTTTGCCATTTCCACTCTCACCTCCGTGGCTTTGGTGGTTTTGATGGGGTGGGTGTTGATGCGCGGGTTGGCGGAGCGCCGGCGCAACGAGGCGGCGATTCGTGAACAGCGGGAGTGGCTGCAAATCACGCTCTCCAGCATCGGCGACGCGGTGATTGCGACTAACGAGCGCGGGCACATCCGGTTTCTCAATCCGGTGGCCGAAGCTCTGACCGGATGGACTCAGGCGGAAGCGCAAGGCAAAGCCCTGCCTGAAATCTTCAAGATCATCAACGAGAAGACCCGCCAGCCTGTTGAGAATCCGCTGACGAAAGTGTTCCGCGACGGCCAGACGGTCGGGTTGGCTAATCACACGCTGCTGATCACCAGGGATGGCAGGGAAATCCCGATTGATGACAGCGGAGCGCCAATCAAAGACCATGAGGAGGAGAGAGTAGGCGCGGTGCTCGTCTTCCGCGACGTAACCGCGCGCCAGCAGGCCGAGGATGAGTTACGCGCCAGCGAGGAATTCAATCGCGGGATACTGGAAAGCGCGCCGGATTGCGTCATTGCGCTGGACCTGGATGGCCTCCTGCTCTCGATGAATACGCCGGGCATGCGCTTGATGGAGGTTGACGACTTCAGATCGTTTGAGGGCGGGTATTGGATTGATTTCTGGCAGGGCGCGGATCGCGATGCGGCGCTGGCCGCCATTGAAACCGCTCGCGGAGGCAAGGCGGGACGTTTTCAAGGCTTCTGCCCGACCGCCAAAGGGGCGCCCAAATGGTGGGATGTGATCGTCGCTCCGATCCTCAACCGGCAAGGCAAGGTGATCAAGCTGCTCGCCACTTCGCGCGACATCACCGCGCAGTACGAGGTGGAGACAGAGCGCCAGCGGATCGCGCAGGAGCGCGCCCGGCTGCTTAAGGTTGAACAGAGAGCTCGCGCCCAGGCGGAAGAGGCCAATCGGATCAAGGATGAATTCCTGGCGAACATTTCGCATGAGCTGCGCACGCCAATGAACGCCATCCTGGGCTGGGCGAACCTGCTGCGCGGCGGCAATATGGGTGAAGCGGAAACCCATCGCGCCTTCGAGACAATTGAGCGTAACGCGTCAGCGCAGGCCCGGCTGATCGAAGACCTGCTCGATGTTTCGCGGATTATCACTGGCAAGCTGCGTCTGGAACGACAGACGGTGGACCTCGTGAGAATCGCTGAAGCCGCGCTGGAAGCCATCAGGCCGGCGGCCGAGAGCAAGCAGATCACGATGGAGTCGAGCCTCGACTCGCAGGTTGTAAAAGTCTTCGCTGACCCGCAGCGTTTGCAACAGATCGTCTGGAACCTGCTCTCGAACGCGGTCAAGTTTACTCCCAGGGGCGGGCGCGTGGAGGTGGGGTTGAGCGTTCGCGAGTCGCAAATTGAAATCACCGTGAGCGACACCGGGCAGGGCATCAATCCTGATTTTCTGCCGTACGTCTTCGACCGCTTCCGTCAGGCCGAAGGCTCGACCACGCGCAAGCACGGTGGTTTGGGGCTGGGGCTGGCGATCGTGCGCCACCTGGTCGAACTGCACGGCGGGAAGGTCGCGGCCAACAGTCCCGGCGAAGGACAGGGCGCAATCTTCACCGTCAGTCTCCCGATCCCTCCGGTGTATCGTGAAGCGCCGCCGGAGCCGAAAGCCGTGGCGACTGACGAAGAAGAGGATCGCCTGTTGCTCGCGCAAGCGCCGTCATTGGAGGGGCTGCGCGTGCTCGTGGTGGACGACGAGCCGGATGCGCGCGATCTGCTAGCCGTCGTCCTCCAACAGCGAGGCGCGCTGGTCACGACAGCCGACTCCGCAATCACCGCGTTGGAGACGCTCAACGCTCAACCGTTCGATGTCTTGATCAGCGATATTCAGATGCCGGAGGTTGACGGCTATGAGCTGATCCGCCGCCTCAGGGCGAAAGAAGCTGGGCTTGGCAAATTCATCCCCGCCGTGGCTCTGACAGCGCATGTCCGCGCGAAAGATCGCGCGCGCGTGCTCGCCGCGGGTTTTCAAATGCATGTCTCCAAGCCGGTGAGCGCCGCCGAACTGGTGATTGGAGTGGGAAGCCTGGCCGGGAATTTGGGCCGGGCATGAACTGAGCTTTCTCAACACAAAGGGACTAAGGGTCAAAGGGTCAAAGAATTGGACATGCAGGAGCAGTTTCCATTTCTCCTTCTACCTTTGATCCTTTGATCCTTCGTCCCTTTGTGTTGAAAAACGTTCTCACAAGGTGAATATTCAATGAGCGCACAAAACATTCGGGCTCTGGTCGTCGAAGACAACGATGACATGCGCGATCTGATAAAACTGCTGTTGGACGAAGCGGGCTATGAGACGCTCACGGCGGCGGATGGGCGCGCGGCGCTTAAATACATCGAAGACGATCGGGAGTTTATTGATCTGGTCGTCACCGATGTGCAGATGCCCCAGGTGACAGGGCACGAGATTCTGGCCGCCGTCCGCGCGCGGCGCGGCGAAACCCCCGTGATTGTCATCACGGCTTTCGGTTCCGTCGAGCAGGCGGTCGGTATGGTCAAGAGCGGCGCCTTCGAGTACCTGACCAAACCTTTCAACAAGACGAAGCTGCTGAGCCTGGTGGAGAAGGCGCTCGATCATAGCGCCCCGCATCGCGAGCAGGCGCGGCTACGGCGTGAATTGCCTTCGGCGCCGGCGCGCATTATCGGCGCGTCAAAACCGATGCGCGGGCTGTTTGAGCAGATCGCCAAGGCGGCGCGCAGCGCAAGCACCGTGCTCATCACTGGCGAATCGGGCACGGGCAAGGAACTCGTCGCTCGCGCGATTCACGACGCGTCGGGGCGCGGCGGCGCTTTCGTGCCGGTCAACTGCGCGGCGATTCCGGCGGAATTGATCGAGTCGGAATTCTTCGGTCACACCGGCGGCGCCTTCACCGGCGCTAAAGGGGCGCGGCCCGGGCTGTTTGAAGCCGCCGATGGCGGCACGATCTTCCTTGATGAAATCGGCGAACTGCCGTTGACCATGCAGCCGAAGCTGTTGCGCGTTCTGCAGGATGGCACGGTGCGCCGCATCGGCGCCGACCGCGAACGCCAGGTGAAGGTGCGCGTGGTGGTGGCTACCAATCGTGATCTGGAAAGTGAAGTGCGGACGGGCAAATTCCGTGAAGACCTCTACTGGCGCTTGAATGTGATTCAATTGAGCCTGCCGCCATTGCGCAAGCGCCCGTTTGATATTCCGCTGCTGATCGAACACTTCGTCGCCAGATACGCCGAAGCTTCCGGCTCGCCGCCGCTCGAAGTCTCGGCGGAGGCGCTGGCGATTCTCACGGCTTACGCGTGGCCAGGTAACGTGCGAGAGCTGGAAAACGTGATTGAGCGCGCGGTGGCGATGACTGGCGGCGCGGCGCTGACGCCGGATGATTTGCCGGAGCGGCTGCGCGCCGGCAATCACGTGGTTTCGGTGTTGAATCAGGCGAGGGAAAACCAGATGACGCTCCGCCAGTTGGAGCAGATCTATGTGGCTGAAACTCTGCGCCGCGCGGGCGGCAACAAATCACGCGCGGCGGAGATGCTCGGTCTGGATCGCAAGACGCTCTATCGCAAACTCGAAGAATGCCGCGAAGCGGGATTACTGGATGAAGTGTGATCAGATCGCCATCTTTTTATGCGCCAGCAATCTTAACAACCCATTGATCGCCAGATGCAGTAGCAGGTAGACGATCAGCGCAAAAACGTAAGAAAGTCTGAGTTGAAAATTCCCGCTGCCGATGCTGGGCATGAGGCTCTTGAACGGCGCCAACAGCGGCCCGCACATGGCGTCTATGAAGTTCCTGAAGCTATTGCCGCGATGCGCCCCCAACAGATCAAGCGTGATTTCCAGGGAGATCAAGCCATAAATCAGATAAAACAGGTAATCAATAACCTGCGAGACCCGGGCGATCGCTTTCGACTGTTCCAGCTCAGTTTCCGTGTTGACTACCTCGTCCAGGGCTTTGCGTTTCAACCGTCCGCCGACAGCCGCGGCTCGCGCCCGTTCGGCTTCGTCAAGACGATTCGCGTGATTCGCGATTTCCGTACTGACATCCTGTTGGACTGTCCCTTTGATGGCTTCGTAGCTGGTCACGCGATTGGATTCATCAATAGTCAAGGGGTTTTTATCAGCCATTACTTTCACCTCCTTTATAAAAAATATAGTTCATTCCATTCTTCTCTAGGCAAACGCCATGCCTCGGACGCCATTCGCTTCCTCGGAAAATAGCCACGTAGTAACGATTTATTCGTTACGTGGCGTAACGAATAAATTCGTTACTACGTGGTGCGCTTTCTTTCTTTCAGGACATCGTAGCGGCATGAATGACTCCGCCGCAGCCCGTTCAGTCAAGGCGCATTTCAACCCGCGCCGGCTGTCGCCATTCACCACAACCTTCGTAGCTCTTCTCCACAAGCAATCACGATATTCGTCGGCGGAAGGGCCGTTTGCCCCTGCCGGAAGGCGATTCTGACGACTGCTGAAAAATTTAATGCGGCATACCGGTTGCTGAATGCTGTTTAGCTGAATGCTGTTTAGCTGAATGCTGTTTAGCTGAATGCTGTTTAGCTGAATGCTGTTTGGCTGAATGTAGGTCAGAGGCTTTGGCTGACAAATAGCTTCAGACAAGGAGTGAAGAGATGAGCCTGAGACAAGGAGTGAAGAGATGAGTCTGGTGAGATTCATGGATCATCTGTTGACGGAGAATGGAGAAGAGGAGAAATCATTGGCCCATCGGCGGCGCCTGCGCGGAAGCGTGGAGCGGTTACGGCTCTCGCTGTGCGCGTCGCGCGCCGGATCGTGGGCTTTGGATCTGGCGACCGGCGAGGCCTATTACTCTGATGAATTATGCGAGGCTTTGGGGGTGAAGCCATCCGATGTCCATTGGCTCGAACGCCTTCACCCCGATGATCGGGAACGCGCGCGGGCGGACTTACAGCGCGCGCTCGATGAACGCCGGGACTTCGAAAGCGAGTACCGCATCCTTCGCTCCGATGGCGGCCTGTGCTGGGCGCAGAGCCGGGGCTGGATTCTTTATGACCGGGATGATCGTCCCCGGCAGATGATCGGGCTGGGCATGGATATCACCGCGCGCAAACAGCAAGAGGCGGAACGCGAAGAACTCCTGGCCGGAGAGAAGGCGGCGCGCGAGGCGGTTGAAGCCGCCAATCGCGCGCAAGGTGAATTTCTGGCGCTCGTCTCACATGAGCTCCGTTCGACGCTCAATGCGATTCTTGGCTGGAGCCATATCCTGGTGTCAAAGCAGGCTAACGCCGAAGTGGCGGAACGGGCCGCCGGCGCCATCGAGCGCTGCGCCCGAATGCAGGCGCGATTGATCGAAGATCTACTCGACACGGCTTGGATCAGCAGTGGCAAATTTCGCCTGGACATGCAGCCGGTTGATCTGCCCGCGGTCATCACCGCGGCGCTTGATATGGCGCGTCCGGCGGCGGAGGATAAAGGGGTTGAACTCCGCGTCCGCATGGCTCCGGACATAGACCGGGTCAATGGCGATCCGGCGCGTTTGCAGCAAATTGTCTGGAATCTCCTTATCAATGCGATCAAGTTCACTCAGCAGGGCGGGCGCGTGGAATTGGAACTCAGGCGCGAGAGCGAGCAGTTGTCGCTCATCCTGCGCGACACGGGCCGAGGCATTGCGCCTGATTTTTTGCCTTATGTCTTTGACCGTTTCCGCCAGGCTCCATCCGCCGCCGCTCAAAGTGGCGGAGGACTGGGACTGGGATTATCGCTCGTGCGCGAGTTAGTCGAGCTGCACGGGGGAACAGTTGACGCGGACAGTCCGGGCGAAGGTCAGGGCTCGACTTTCACCGTCAGGTTGCCGCATCTCTCGAAATCAATCGCTGGAAAATTAACCACCGAGAAGTCAATCGCCGAGGCACACTGGTTGCCACTTAAATCGTCGAAAAGTTTGCATGTGGCTAGTCACTGACTGGCAGAGCGAAACGGTCTTAATCGGTAAGAGATATGCGGAGACAATTACAAAGGCCGGGCGCAGGATTTGAGTGACGGTCAATAATAACCAGATCGACTGACTGTGCTGCGTGCGAATGATGCGCTGCTGATCCCGACCAGCCGTACCATCCCTGACGGTGGGAGAGTGGTTGCGCATCATCTCCGACACTGCATTTGCTGCGTAAGCAAATAATGTTCAGGTTGTCGGAGCTGGACGGGCGGAACATTGGATAAATGTTCCGCCCTTTTTTGATGTCAGGTGTGGAAGAGCGCCACACAGATCGTTTCTTCCTGACACAATTCCTACCCAAAGACGAATAAAGCGCTAAGAGATTATGAGCTGAAAGCCGGTAAATGCCCGATGAAAATGCGCGGCACAGTCTTTGCGACTGCATGCGATGGAGACAATAAGCTGATGAATAACAGCGTTGGCTCGTAAGAAGCGTGATGCGGGAGGAGGATTTATGTTGTGGACAATTTTAGTTATTGAGCTAACGCTGGTGTTGATCGTTATAGGGCGGGTAGAAAGCGGGTTGATTCACTTGCTGTTGGCTGTGGCGACGGTGATTTTGGTCATTCAGCTTTTCTCCCATCTTTTTCCCGGGGATGGAACTGTGACTTAACGGTAATGAAAATCGGTAGGGCAGGTTGGTAACCTGTCCCACCGATTTTCAGAGACGTTTGATCGGGCATTTTTTGATTCAATTTTGACGAAGGAGGGATGAATTATGTCACTGGAATCACTTCTTATTTTGTTGCTGCTTACCGGAATCTGCGGGGCCATTGGACAAGCGATTTCGGGTAGTTGGAGCGGCGGGATTCTGGGTTCCATCGTGATTGGTTTCGTTGGGTGGTTGATAGGGACGTGGCTGGCCGGGAGGCTCGGACTGGGTGAACTGCTCCCTCTGAGCATCGGCGGATGGTCGTTCCCTATACTCTGGTCAATCATCGGCTCAGCTCTGATAGGTCTGCTGCTCAATCTGTTCATTGGCCGCGATCGCATCATCGTGCGCCGCCACCCCGACTACTGAGGGGACGCCGTCAACTGCGAATCGCCGACCGCCGCGAAAAGGTTTTGAAGCCGGAGGGCGCCGGAGAGAGATGGACGCATTTATCCACATTCAGTCTTCAAGGAGAAAAGCTATGACACTGTTTTCGTTTTTGGTTCTGTTGCTGATCGCGGGAATTTGCGGCGCAATCGGCCAGGCGATTGTCGGTTTTCGGGGAGGCATTTTGGTTTCGATCGCCATCGGTTTTATCGGCGCCCTGATTGGCATGTGGCTGGCGGGAGCGGTCGGCTTGCGCGAGATGTTCGCGGTAAATATCGGCGGAAAGACGTTCCCAATTATCTGGTCAATCATCGGGTCGGCCTTGTTTGTGGTCTTAATCGGGTTTTTCAGAGGCCGCCGATACGGCCGGTACAGCCGATACGGCCGGTCCATATGAGGATAAGGCGGTAATCCGGAGATGAATCCGGCGGTTGTCACTCATGTCAGCCATAGCGAATACAAAGAGGGAGAATCGCTGGCGGAGATGATTCGTGAGGATCTGGTGGCGGAGCGAATCGCGATTGAAACCTATCGCGAGGTGGTCAGTTTCTTTGGAGAGAAGGATCCGACTTCGCGCCGTCTGATCGAAGAGATCCTGGCGACGGAGGAGGAGCATGCTGATGAGTTCGCGAAACTCCTGGCTAAAATCGAACCGGCGCCCAAGCCGGAAACTCACGAGAGCGTAAAGCAGGCGACTTCTCACTGATGGTTTTGTTCGTAGCTCCGGCTTGCGGCCGGAAGCGCGCCGATGTTTCGTTCGTAGTACCGGCTTGCGGCCGGAAGTGTGCGATGAAAGCTATTTCTGAACAACAACAGCTTCTCTGTGGGCCGCAAACCGGTACTACGAACTCCCTTTCTTGGCGGCTACTTCCGGCCGCAAGCCGGAGCTACGAATTCTCTTTCTTAAGATGTACCGTAGACTGCCCCGGCCTGCGGAGGCCTTGGTTACTCAAACATTGACGGTGTTGGTTACTCAAAAGTTGACGAAGAACGAGCGTTTTTCGCCAATATGCGTGTTGCCTTCGATGTTTTGGGCATCTGAGATCTCCGCAGGCCGGGGCGGGTTACGGTACATTTCTCGTTATAGCGCTAAATCTACAAACTGAAAGCTACTTGCGGGAAGGGTAGCTCCACACTTAACCGTGGCGCCTCACTAATGAAGGAAAAGAGAGATTACGGAAAAAAACCAGAAATTTTTCCGTTTGTTCCGTGTTGACTCCTTTCAGTTGAGTTACCGCTGATATGTCCCGCAACCCAGGCGCCAGAAGATGAATTCTCAAATAAGCAGCCAGGCAAAGATTTTGAGTTATTTTCATTTTCCATTTGCCATATTACGTTTGGGCCGTGATCGTCGTTTCGGCCATCCAATCCAACGGAAAGGAAAATGTAGGAAAGGAAAATAACAAATCCTCTATTTTCCTTTCCTACATTTTCCTTTCCGCTGGCCGAAACGATGATCAAG
>Ga0187894_10002023_pt1 | contig 24892 bp, 20 predicted proteins | sample GBC1701081metaG_FD_136650 | JGI IMG/M metagenome (GOLD analysis project Ga0187894, IMG submission 136650) | White microbial mat communities from a lava cave in the Kipuka Kanohina Cave System on the Island of Hawaii, USA - GBC170108-1 metaG ... | reverse complement strand
GAGAAGCTTCGCGACATCGCGGCGCAGGTACGCGCCGTGATGCAAGCCAGCCCCTTGATGAGAACGACCAACAGCGATTGGGGCGAGCGCGTGCCCACGCTTCGTTTTGCGCTCGATCAGGACAGGCTGCAGAGCATAGGTTTGACGTCCAGCGACGTGGCCCGACAGCTTCAGTTCCTCCTGAGCGGCATCCCGATCACCGACGTACGCGAAGACATCCGCTCGGTGCAGGTCGCGGCCCGCTCTGCGGGAGGAGCCCGGCTCGATCCGGGCAAGATCGCCGACTTCACTTTGGTGGGCACGGCGGGTCAACGGATTCCGCTGTCGCAGATTGGCACCGTCGAGATCCGCATGGAAGACCCGATCCTGCGTCGCCGCGATCGTACGCCGACGATTACCGTGCGCGGCGACATTGCCGAGGGCTTGCAGCCGCCGGACGTGTCCACCGCCGTGTGGAAGGAGCTCCAACCCATCGTCGCGAAGCTGCCGTCGGGCTATCGGATCGAGCAGGGCGGTTCCATAGAGGAGTCCGGCAAGGCAAATCGCGCCCTGGCTCCGCTGTTCCCCATCATGATCGCGCTCACCCTGATCACGATCATCTTTCAGGTCCGCTCGATCTCCGCGATGATGATGGTGTTCGCGACCGCACCGCTGGGACTCATCGGGGTCATTCCGACCTTGCTGCTGTTCCAGCAGCCGTTCGGGATCAACGCGTTGGTCGGGCTGATCGCGCTGTCCGGAATCCTGATGCGTAACACGCTCATCCTGATCGGCCAGATCCGTCAGAACGAGAAGGATGGATTGGCCCCATTCGATGCCGTCGTCGAGGCCACCGTGCAGCGCTCCCGCCCGGTCATTCTGACGGCGCTTGCCGCGATGCTGGCGTTCATTCCGCTCACCCACTCCGTTTTCTGGGGAACGCTGGCGTACACCTTGATCGGTGGAACCCTCGGCGGGACGGTTCTGACGCTCGTGTTCTTGCCGGCGCTGTACGCCATCTGGTTCAGGATCAGGCCGGCCGCGAAGGGCGAGCACGCCGCTCCCGAGCTTCGAACGGAGCCTGCCCCTGCCTAGCAGAAGAAATCTCATTACCACCGCCCATTGAAAGGCATTCCCATGCAGATCGGAAGCAAGGACATTATGCAGAGTAAGACAGCGCTTGTTACAGGCGCTTCGTCAGGCATCGGCGAAGCCACGGCGCAACGCCTCGTGATGGCGGGCTATAAGGTCTACGGCACCAGCAGACGGAGAGCTCCGGTGGGGCAGCGATCGTTCGAGATGCTGGCCCTCGATGTGACAAGCGATGAGTCAGTCGACGCCGCAGTCAGGGACGTAGTGCGCTTGGGCGGCCGCATCGACCTGCTCGTGAACAACGCCGGCTTCAGTATCGCGCCCGCGGGAGCGGAAGAGAGCTCGATGGAGCAGGCGCGGTCGATCTTCGATACGAACTTCTTCGGCTTGGTCCGGATGACGCGCGCCGTTGTGCCCCACATGCGACGGCAAGGCGGTGGCCGCATCATCAACATCGGCTCCGTGCTGGGTTTCCTGCCGGCGCCCTACATGGCGCTTTATGCCGCAACCAAGCACGCGATCGAAGGTTATTCGGAGTCGCTCGACCATGAGTTGCGCACGAAGGGCATCCGGGTCTCGGTCATCGAGCCGGCGTACACGAAGACGCAGTTCGACGCGCACCTGCTGGAAGCGGACGCGAAGCTCGATGAGTACCGCGAGGTTCGTGCGGCCATGGGCAAGAAGCTGAAGCAGGTACTGGCGGCAGCAGAGAAACCGGGCATCGTGGCTGACGTCGTGCTGGAGGCTGCTAGCGCCGCTCGCCCGAAACTGCGATACACGGCCGGTCGCCTCGCGAGCCGCGTGCGATTGCTCCGCAGATTTGCGCCCGCTGCCTTGCTGGACTCTGGGATTCGAAAAGACCTGGAGCTCGACGCGCTGCGCGTTCTATGACCTAAGACACCATCGCGCGTTGGCACGCCGAGGAGCAGGCGGTGCGCGCGCAGCGCTGCAGGGTCGGCAGCACGTGCTCGAGGAGGTCGTAGTTGTCGGGGCGGCGATAGCGCTCCGACAGCACCGCCCGCACCTTCCCGTCGAGGGTCCTGAGCAGTTGACGCTCGCCCTCCTCCCGCTCGAGCCACGCGTTCACGTTGCGATCGAGAAGCTCCGGCTGCTCGGTCCGCATGCGCTCGAAGTACGCGTGCGGGATCTTCAGCTTCTCCGCGAGCTGCCGCCGGGCAAGCGGCGTGATGCCGTACCGCTGCACGCCGGCGGGCTCCTCGACCTCGAGTGCGCACTCGCCGTCCTCCGCCGTGCGTTGATGCGTGTGCGTCGTCTCGCCCGGTGCTGAAGGCTCTCGCCAGGGCGTCGGCATTGAGGTTTGCCTAGCCGGCGGCCTCCGTGGCGTCAAGCGCGCGTACGACGTCGTCGACGGTGGGATTCACGTAACGACGAAGCTGCGACAAGCTCCTGTGGCCGGTGATGAGCTGCAGAAGGAAGATGTCACCGTGGAGGCGCTTCGCATAACGCGTTGCGGCCGTGTGCCGCAAGTCGTGAATATGCAGGTTCTCAATGCCGGCGCGCTTGCACGCGCGCGCCCAGGCGGCATCGAGCGCGTCCGGACTCAACGGAAAAATCCGCTCGTCCGGTCCACCACCAGGAAGCGCCTGTAGGATGGCCAACGCGGCACGCGTGAGCGGCACTTTCCGTGGACCTGTCTTCGCCTCGACGAGTTTCAAGGTGCGACGGCTCTCGTCCAAGTCCTTCCAGCGCGCGATGAACAGGCCTTCGCTCTTTCGGACGGCGGTCTCGATCGCAAACCACACGAACGGCGCGACAAGCCGGTTGCGACAGTCGAGCAGCGCTGCGGCAAGCCGCTGCTCTTCGAGGGCGCTCAGCGTGCGATCGCGAGCGCTGCCCCGCGCCGAGGGCCAACGGACCGCGTGCGCCACGTTCGGCAGCTTGCCCCACTCCCAGACTTCGGTTGTCTTGAAGAGCGCGGACAGCAGCGCGAGTTCGATGCGGATCGTGGCCGGCGCATTGCCTTCGGCAAGCATCGCCTTGACGAGTTCGTTGATGTCATAGGCAGCGATGCGGGCCACCGGCAACGTCGCGAGGCGTTGTCTTGCTGCCGTGCTGCGCGGCCGGGCCGCAAGCCGCGCCTGGCGGTGTGTTTCGAACGGGCGCGGCAATGGATGCGCGCGACTCGCCGGTCGTTCCTCGAGCGTGAAGCTCCAACGTGGCGTGTCGCCGCCTGTGTCCACGCGCTTGCGGACGGCTTTGAGGCGCGGCAGCTGCGCGAGGGCGAGATAACGGTTGATCCGAACGACTTCCTGCATGCAGCCCTTCTTCTTCACCGAAAAATCCTCAGCGTACATGCGAAGCGTCATCGCCAGTGTGGTTTGCTGCGGTCCGAGCCCTTTCGGCTGTTTCGTCTTGGCGACGGCCGACTCGGTTTCGCGGCCCCACTCGCGCGCCTCGGCATGCGTGCGGAAGCCACTCTTGTAGCGGCGGTGTAGGCGGGTGCGCACGCGCACCGCCCAGCCCTTGCCTTCCCTGTAGATGCTCGCCATGGTGTGCCCTCCGTGCGTGCTCGAGTGAAGCCACTCGCTGCGAGAGGTTGCCACCACCAAGGCGCTGAAACTCAGCGGGCCGCCAGACCGCGGCCAGAGCTGTCTCAAGATGAACGTGTCCTCGGCGCCGTGATGAGCGACTCGGTGTCGAGGTGTGGAGATTGGCGCTTACCCGCGCGTTGTGTGCCTCGCGTAGCGTCTTGCGCGGAGCATCTGGCAACGCCGCGTGTCAGAAATCGGTGTCAGAAGCTACGCAGCGCGCGGAGTAGGGACCGAAACGCAAAAGGGCTCGCCGATACAAGCCCTTGTCTGCGTTCAAAATGGTCTATGGTAGGGCGTGCAGGGGTCGAACCTGCGACCAACGGATTAAAAGATGCAGCACTTTGCGCAGCTGACTCACGCAAAACTCACGCACGGCGTTTAGGGCTATCGATGAGTGTGATGGTTCCTGTCGAGAAGTCGAACTCGGCTTCAGGACGAGGTCAACGCCCAAGGTGGCGATCGCCGTTCATTGATACGGGGTGGTATGGCGACACTTCCGGAAAAGACCGGCGCTATATGCAGGGCGCTCCCGGGTTCAAGCGAGTTCTAGCACCCCCCCGCACCCCATGCAGTTCTGAAGCGAGCCGCATCAGACATTCAGATCCAAGTTGTCCCGAACACTCCCCGCTTTTACCCTATTGTCGATCAATCAGTTGCGCCTTTCGGACGATCGGTTCGGGACAAGTTCCTCGATCACCCGGAAGCCGCTCGCGATCACATGCAAGGGCGGGCCACCTCCTCAGTAATCAGAATCGCCCGAAAGTCGTTGACGTTCGTGAGCGTAGGCCCCGTCACCACCGCATCACCGAGCGCCTCGAAAAAACCGTGCGCGTCATTGTTCGCGAGGCTCGCCCCCGGTTTTATGCCGAGCCGCCACGCACGCGCGAGGCTGTCGGGCGCGGCGTAGGCGCCGGCAGCCTCGTCGAGACCGTCCACGCCGTCGGTGTCGCCGGCCAGGGCATAGATGCCGGGATGGCCTTCAACGGTGATCGCGAAGGAGAGCAGAAACTCGACATTGCGACCGCCGCGTCCCGGTCCCCGTACCGTGACCGTGGTCTCGCCGCCGGAGAGGAGCACGCACGGCGGTTCGAACGGTTGCCGATGCCGTGCGATCTGCAGCGCGATCCCCGCCATGACCTTGCCCACGTCCTTGGCTTCACCCTCGATGCTGTCGCCCAGAATGTGAGCCGGGATACCCGCGTTGCCGGCGACGGCGGCCGCCGCCTCGAGCGCCATCTGTGGCGTGGCGATGACGCGGGTCTCGGCCTTGCGCAAACGTGCATCACCGGGTTTGACCGTCTCCCCACGCCCGCTGGTCAGCGCCTCCAAAGCCGCGGGCGGAAGTTCGATCCCGTACCGCCTGATCACGTCGAGCGCATCGGAGCAGCGCGTCGGGTCCGCCACCGTAGGCCCCGAGGCGACGTCGATCGGGTCGTCGCCAGGAACGTCGGAGATCAGCAGCGTCACGACCCTTGCCGGGTGACAGGCCGCCGCGAGCCGTCCGCCCTTGATCGCGGATAGATGGCGCCGCACGCAGTTCATCTCGCGGATGCCTGCTCCGGAGCGAAGCAAGCCATGATTCACCGCCTGCTTGTCTTCCAGGGTGAGCCCTTCGATCGGCTGCGTCAGCAGCGCCGAACCGCCACCCGAGATGAGGCAAAGCACGAGGTCATCGGGACCGAGGCCTGCGACGCGTTCGAGCATGCGGCCGGCGGTGCGCAGACCCGCGGCATCGGGTACTGGATGCGCAGCCTCCACAATCTCAATGCGGTCGCACGGCACCCCATGGCCATAGCGGGTGACCACCAAGCCGGACAACGCGCCCTCCCAGTGATCTTCGACCGCTCTGGCCATGGCAGCCGACGCCTTCCCGGCGCCGATCACGACCAGCCGGCCGCGCGGCCGCGGCGGAAGATGGGCGGGAACGCAGCGAGAGGGTTGCGCGGCGTCGATGGCCGCATCGAACATCCGCCTCAGCAAGTCGCGGTGGTTCTCCATCCTCAATCCTCGCCGCCGCGGCGCGTCGCCCGCCCGAGGGCCGGCGACCGAAGCGATTCAGGCCGGCAGGTGCTGCAGAATGCCGTCGAGCATCTTCTTTGCATCCCCGAACAGCATCCGGGTGCTCTCCTTGTAGAAGAGCGGGTTGTCCACTCCGGCGTAGCCGGTGGCCATGCTGCGCTTGAACACGACTACGGTCCTGGCCTTCCATACCTCGAGCACCGGCATGCCGGCGATGGGACTGTGCGGGTCCTCGAGCGCACCGGGGTTCACGATGTCGTTGGCGCCGATCACCAGCACGGCGTCGGTCTCATCGAAGTCGCCATTGATCTCGTCCATCTCGAGCACGATGTCGTAGGGCACCTTGGCCTCGGCGAGCAGGACGTTCATGTGCCCCGGCAACCGGCCGGCGACTGGATGAATGGCGAACCGCACGTTGACGCCCTTGGCACGCAGACGCCTGGTCGCCTCGCTGACCACTCCCTGGGCCTGCGAGACCGCCATACCGTAGCCGGGCACGATCACGACTTCCCTCGCGTTGCCCAGCAGATTGGCGACTTCCTCGACGCTGGTGGCCACCACTTCTCCCTGGGGCGCCGCCGCCGCGGTGCCGCCGGCGGTGCCGAAGCCGCCCATGATCACCGCGAGGAAGTGGCGATTCATCGCCTTGCACATGATGTAGGAGAGAATCGCGCCGCTCGAGCCCACGAGCGCTCCGGTGACGATCAGGAGATCGTTGGACAGCATGAAACCCGTCGCCGCCGCCGCCCAGCCCGAGTAGCTGTTGAGCATCGACACCACCACCGGCATGTCCGCTCCGCCGATGGCCATGACCAGATGCACCCCCAGCAAGCACGCGATCGCGGCCATGACGGCCAACGGCACCAGCCCTCCATGGGGTGAACCGGCGGTGAGGAACAGGTACCCCAGCCAGACGCTGGCCAGTATGCCGGCGAGATTGAGCCAGTGGCGCGCCGGCAGCATGAGCGGCCTGCCGCCGATGATGCCCTGCAGCTTGCCGAACGCGATGACGGAGCCGGTGAGAGTGACCGCGCCGATGAATACCCCCAGATAGATCTCGACTTCGTGGATCGTCCTTTCCGTCCCTTCGAGGTGCGCCTCGGGATCGAGGTAGCTCGCCACGCCGACCAGGACCGCGGCCAGACCGACGAAGCTGTGCAGCGCCGCGACGAGCTGCGGCATCTGCACCATCGCCACCCGCGCGGCGACGAACGCACCGATGACCGCGCCGATGACGAGTGCCGGGGTGAGCACCGCGAGACCTCCGGCTCGAATCCCGGGCACGGTGGCGAGCACGGCGATCACCATGCCCGTTACCCCGAAGAGATTGCCCCGGCGCGCCGTCTCCTGCTGACTCAGACCGCCCAGACTCAAGATGAAAAGAATCGCTGCGGCGATGTAGGCGACCGTCACCATTCCCGAGGTCATGCGCAGCCTCCCCTCACTCCTTCCGGAACATGCTGAGCATGCGCTGGGTCACCCAGAATCCGCCCGCGATGTTGATGGTGGCGACGAGCGCCGACACGGCGGCCAGCGCCACGACCGCCATCGATGCGCTGCCGATCTGCAGCAGCGCGCCGATGATGATGATGCCGGAGATCGCGTTGGTGACGCTCATGAGCGGAGTGTGCAACGCCGGTGCCACGTTCCAGACGACCTGATAGCCGACGAAGATCGCCAGCACGAAGACGATGAGGTGCTGCATGAACGCGGGCGGCGCATAAGAGCCGATCAAAGCGAGCGCCGCCGCACCTGCGAGCAGCGCAATGAGTGTGCCGGCCCTCCGTGCACGCCGTGGCGTTCCGGGTTCGATGGGCACAACCGGCGGCGGGGCGGCCGGGGCGATGGGTTGGACCATTGGCGGTGGCGGCGGCCAAGTGCCGTGGCCATCCTTGATGACCGTCGCCCCTCGAATGACCTCGTCTTCCATGTCCACCACGAGCTGGCCATCCTTGGCGGGAGTGAGCTCGGTCAGGAAGTGGCGCAGGTTCGTCGCGTACAGCTGGCTCGCCTGCGCCGCCAGGCGGCTCGGGAAGTCGGTATAGCCGACGAGCGTAACGCCGTGGCGCACGACCACGTCGCCCGGTTGGGTGAGCTCGCAGTTGCCCCCCTGCTCGGCTGCAAGGTCGACGATGACGCTCCCCGGCTTCATGCTCTCGACCATCCCGGCGGTGATCAGTTTGGGCGCTGGCTTGCCGGGGATGAGGGCGGTGGTGATGATGATGTCCACTTCCATCGCCTGGCGCGCGAAGAGGTCCATCTCCGCCTTGATGAACTCCGCGCTCATCTGCCTCGCGTACCCGCCGGTGCCGGAGCCTTCCTCCTTGAAGTCGAGCTCGAGAAATTGCGCCCCCATGCTCTCGATCTGCTGCTTCACTTCCGGCCGCACGTCGAAAGCGCGCACGATCGCGCCCAAGCCGTGCGCTGCCCCGATCGCGGCCAGGCCCGCCACGCCGGCGCCGATGATCATGACCCTGGCGGGCGGGATCTTGCCGGCGGCGGTGATCTGACCGGGAAAGAAGCGACCGAAATGCTGGGCGGCTTCGACCACCGCACGGTACCCGGCGATGTTCGCCATCGAACTCAAGGCATCGAGCTTCTGCGCGCGCGAGATCCGCGGCACCGCGTCCATGGCGATCACCGTGGCCCTGCGTGCCTTGAGGCGCTCGAGCAGGTCGAGGTTCTGTGCCGGCCAGATGAAGCTCAGCAACGTGCCACCTTCGCGCAGCAGCTCGGCCTCGTGCACGCCCAGGCGCGGATGCGGCTCGGGTGCGCGCACTTTGAGGACGACGTCGGAATGGGCCCACAGCGCGCGCGTTTCCGCGATGACCGCTGCGCCCGCCTCGCGGTAGGCCTCTTCGTAGAACTGCGCCGCCGCGCCTGCGTCTGCTTCGATCGCGACCGTGTAGCCCAGCTTCGCCAGCTGCTCCGCCGTCTCCGGGGTGGCGGCGACCCGCTTCTCCCCGGTATGTATTTCTCTAGGGATGCCGATTCTCATTGTGAGCATCTCCCTGCCGTTGGATGCCGGATGTGAGAGCGCGCGAAGCGCGCCCGAGGAGGCGCCGCACTGCGCGCGGCGCGCCTCACGCGCAATGATGGAAGAAGCACAAAGTCGGGAGATTGACTCCGGATAATGCTTGCACCTCCGCATCCAGCGTACTTTTTCCGGGAACAGAGCGTTCGTTTCGTATTCCGGAATAGAGACGGAGGGCATTGCCGTGGCGAAGATGACTGCCGCCGAGGCTGCAGTGCGCGTGATGGAGAGCGAGGGTGTCGATCTTGTCTTCGGCATCCCCGGGGCGGCGATCCTGCCGCTGTACGACGCCATGCGGCACACCAAGATCAAGCACGTCCTCGTGCGCCACGAGGAAGGCGGAGCCCACATGGCCGAGGGCTACACGCGCGCAACGCCGGGGAAGATCGGCGTGAACATCGGCACCTCGGGGCCGGCGGGTACCGACATGATCACCGGGCTCTATTCGGCAATTGCCGACTCGATCCCGATCCTGTGCATCACCGGGCAGGCGCCGAAGGCGAAGCTGCACAAGGAGGACTTCCAGGCCGTAGACATCGCCGCGATCGCGCGGCCGGTGACGAAGTGGGCGGTCACGGTGCTCGAGGCGGCGCAGGTGCCGTGGGCGTTCCGGCAGGCCTTCCAGATCATGCGCTCCGGCCGCCCCGGCCCGGTGCTGATCGATCTCCCGCTCGACGTGCAGCGCGAGCTGATCGAGTACAACCCGTGGTTCGATTCGCCGCTCGAGGTCTACAAGCCACGTGCGCAGCGCAAGCAGATCGAGCACGCCCTCGATCTCCTGAACGAGGCGAAGCGGCCGGCCATCGTCGCCGGCGGCGGCGTGATCAACGCCGACGCGTGCGACCTGCTCGTCGAGTTCGCGGAGCTGACGAACACGCCGGTCATTCCGACGCTCATGGGCTGGGGCGCGATCCCCGACGACCACCCGCTGATGGCCGGGATGGTCGGCTTGCAGACCCAGCACCGCTATGGCAACGCGACCTTCCTGAAGAGCGACTTCGTGCTCGGCCTGGGCAACCGCTGGGCCAACCGCCACACCGGCTCGATCGAGGTCTACGCCAAGGGGCGCAAGTTCGTGCACGTCGACGTCGACCCGATGCAGATCGGGCGAGTCTTCGGCCCCGACCTCGGCATCGTGTCGGACGCGGGGGCGGCGCTGGAGCTTTTCGTCGAGGTCGCGCGCGAACGTAAGGAGGCGAAGCAGCTCGCCGACCGCAGCCGCTGGGTGGCCGAGGTGCAGAAGCGCAGGCGCACGATGCTGCGGCGGAGCGACTTCAAGAACACGCCGATCAAGCCGCAGCGCGTGTTCCACGAGATCAACCAGGTCTGGGGGAACCAGCGCGATCGGGATTCGACCTGCTTCGTCAGCTCGATCGGCCTCGGCCAGATCGCGTCGGGCCAGTTCCAGAGGGTGTTCCGGCCGCGCAACTACATCATCTGCGGCCAGGCCGGCCCGCTCGGCTGGATCATCCCGGCGGCGATCGGCGTCAAGCTCGCCGCGCCGGAGAAGGAGGTGGTCGGCGTCGGCGGCGACTACGATTTCCAGTTCCTGGTCGAGGAGCTGGCGGTCGGTGCGCAGTTCAACGTGCCGCTCGTGTTCGTGCTGGTCAACAACTCCTACCTCGGGCTCATCCGCCAGGCGCAGAAGGGCTACAAGATGGACTACGAGGTGCAGCTCTCGTTCCGCAACATCAACTCGCCCGAGCTCGGCGAGTACGGGGTCGACTTCGTGAAGGTGGCCGAAGGCCTCGGCTGCAAGGCGATCCGCGTGTTCGACCCGGAGAAGATCCAGGAGTCGCTCCAGGCGGCACGGAAGATGACGAACGAGCTGCAGGTGCCGGTGGTGGTCGAGGTGATCACCGAGCGCGTGACCGACATCGCGATGGGGCCGGAGATCGACAAGATCACCGAGTTCGAGGAGTTGGTCGACGTCGAGGAGGAGGAAGGCTTCCTCGAGCAGCTGGCCGCCTAAGGGCCTGCCGTGCCGAAGTTCTGCGCCAACCTGACGATGCTCTACAACGAGGTCGACTTCCTCGATCGGTTCGAGGCCGCTGCGAAGTCGGGCTTCCGGGGCGTCGAGTACCTGTTCCCGTACGCCTACCCCGCGGCCCAGCTCTGCGAGCGGCTGGACCGGCACCGGCTCGCCCAGGTGCTGCACAACCTGCCCGCCGGCGACTGGGCGAAGGGCGAGCGCGGGATCGCCTGCCACCCCGACCGCGTCGGCGAGTTCCAGGACGGCGTGGGAAAGGCGATCGAGTACGCGACCGCGCTCGGGTGCAAGCAGGTGAACTGCGTCGCCGGCATCGCGCCGCAGGGCGTGGCGGAAGAGAAGCTGCGCGCCACCTTCGTCGCCAACCTGCGCTTCGCCGCACCGAAGCTCGCCGCCGTGGGGATCAAGCTGCTCATGGAGCCGATCAACACGCGCGACATCCCCGGTTTCTACCTGACGCGGACGAAGCAGGCGGTTGCGCTCATCGAGGAGGTCGGCTTACCCAACCTCTTCGTCCAGTACGACATCTATCACATGCAGATCATGGAGGGCGACCTCGCGCGCGGGCTTCAGGAGAACCTCGGGCGCATCGCCCACCTGCAGCTCGCCGACAACCCGGGCCGGAACGAACCGGGCACCGGCGAGATCAACTACCCGTTCCTGTTCGACTGGATCGACCGTGTCGGCTACCAGGGCTGGATCGGCTGCGAGTACAAGCCGAAGGCCGGAACGGTCGAGGGCCTCGGCTGGATCACGCGGTACCTCTAGGAGGAATCAGATGAAGATCGCATTCGTCGGCCTCGGCATCATGGGCGCGCCCATGGCCGGGCATCTCATCAAGGGCGGCCACGAGGTGTGGCTGTCGGACATCAAGCCGGTCCCTGCCTCGCTCGTCGAGGCCGGTGGAAAGGCCGCGAAGAGCGCCAAGGAAGCGGCCGAGAAGTCGGACCTCGTCATCATCATGGTGCCCGATACGCCGCACGTCGAGAGCGCGCTCTTCGGCGAGCTCGGCGTGGCGAACGGCCTGTCGAAGGGGAAGACCGTCGTCGACATGAGCTCGATCTCGCCCCTCGCCACCAAGGAGTTCGCGCGGCGCATCAACCAGCTGGGCTGCGACTATCTGGATGCGCCGGTGTCCGGCGGCGAGGTCGGCGCGAAGGCCGCCTCGCTCACGATCATGGTCGGCGGCCCGGAAGCGACGTTCGAGAAGGTGAAGCCGATCTTCCAGCTCATGGGCAAGAACATCACGCTGGTGGGCGGCAACGGCGACGGCCAGACCTGCAAGGTCGCGAACCAGATCGTCGTCGGCATCACGATCGAGGCGGTGGCCGAGGCGCTGCTCTTCGCCTCCAAGGCCGGCGCCGACCCGGCGCGGGTGCGGCAGGCGCTGATGGGCGGGTTCGCCAGTTCGCGGATCCTGGAGGTCCACGGCGAGCGGATGGTGAAGCGCAACTTCGATCCCGGGTTCCGGATCGAGCTGCACCTGAAGGACCTCTCGCTCGCGCTGACTGGGGCGCGCACCCTGCAGCTGAGCCTGCCGATGACCGCCGTGTGCCAGCAGGTGATGAACGCCGCCGCGGCGCGCGGCGGCGGCAGTTGGGACCACTCCGGCCTCCTCCGCGCGCTCGAGGTGATGGCGAACCACGAGCTCGGCCAGAAGAGCCGGGCGGAGGAGCTGGGCTAGCCCGGCCCGCGGTCGAGCTCCCTCCACGTCCCATGCGACGCCGGCGCAACGCAAAGATCGTCGCAACGCTCGGCCCCGCGTCGAGCTCGCCGGAGACGATCAAGCAGCTCTTCCTCGCCGGCGCCGACGTCTTCCGCCTGAACTTCAGCCACGGCTCGCACGCCGACCACCGCGCCCGGGTCGAGGCGATCCGGGCGATCGAGCGGGAGACCGGCCGCCCGATCGCGATACTCGTCGACCTGCAGGGCCCGAAGCTCCGCGTCGGGACGTTCGGTGGCGGTCCGGTCACGCTGAAGGCGGGCGAAGCGTTCCGGCTCGACCTCGACGCAAGACCGGGCGATAGGCGTCGCGTGCACCTGCCGCACCGCGAGATCTTCGCGGCGCTACGCTCCGGCGCCGCCCTGCTGCTGAACGACGGCAAGGTGCGGCTCGAAGTCGAGCGTTGCGGCGCGGACTTCGCCGAAACGGTCGTGCGCGTCGGGGGCGAGGTCTCCGACCGCAAGGGCGTGAACGTTCCGGGGGTCCTGCTGCCGCTTTCCCCGATCACCGAGAAGGACCGCGCCGACCTCGCCTTCGGCCTCGAGCTCGGCGCCGACTGGGTGGCGCTCTCGTTCGTGCAGCGCCCGGAGGACGTCGACGAGGCGCGCCCGCTGATCGGCGGGCGGGCCCCGGTGATGGTGAAGCTCGAGAAACCCGCCGCGATCGACCGCCTGGAAGAGATCGTCGCCCGGTGCGACGGCGTCATGGTTGCGCGCGGCGATCTCGGCGTCGAAATGCCGCCGGAGAAGGTGCCCGTCGTGCAGCGGCGGATCCTGCGCTGCTGCCGCCACGAGGGAAAGCCGGTGATCGTTGCGACCCAGATGCTCGAGTCGATGATCTCGGCGCCGGTGCCCACGCGCGCGGAGGCCTCCGACGTCGCGACCGCGGTCTACGAGGGGGCCGACGCGGTCATGCTCTCGGCCGAATCGGCGTCGGGGACGTATCCGGTCGAAGCGGTGACCATGATGGACAGCATCATCGGCGAGGTCGAACGCGATCCGCACTATCGCGCCCTCACCGACGCGAATCACGCCGCGCCGCAGCCGACGATGGAGGACGCGGTCTGCTCCGCGCTGCAGCGGACCGCGGAAATCATCGGCGCGAAAGCGACGATCACCTATACGACGTCCGGTTTCTCGACCATCCGCGCCGCGCGCGAGCGGCCGGCGGTGCCGATCCTCTCGCTCACGCCGAACGTGGCCGCCGCGCGCAGGCTCGCGGTCGTGTGGGGGGTCCATTCGGTGCTGTCGACCGCGGCGCCCGACGTCAACACGATGACCGACATCGCCTGTCGCGCTGCGCTCGCCGAGGGTTTCGCGCAAGCCGGCGACAGGGTCGTGATCGCGGCGGGCGTTCCCTTCGGCGTGTCGGGCACCACGAACCTGCTGCGGCTCGCCACCGCGGAGCCGACGCCGGCTGAAGCCGGTTCCGGGTGACGATGAGCACAAGGGCGACTCGACGCGACGGCAGGACTCGATTCACCCTCGCGCAGATAAACGCAATGCCGCGACGGGACTTCCAGCGTGCGCTCGACGGCATCCTCGGGCACACGCCCAGGGTGCTCGAGCGCGTGTTCTCCGCTCGCCCGTTCGCGAGCATCGGCGCGCTGCACGCCGCGGTGGCGGACGCCGTCGGGGACGCAAGCCCGGACGACCAGCTGCGCCTCCTGTGCACGCATGGCGAAGGCGCCGGCGACGAGGTGCGCACGGCTGCGCCTGTCGCCGGCTCGCCCGCTGACCAGGGGGACGCCGCTCGATCGGATCTTTCCCCCAAGGAGCAAATGCGCATCTTCCGGCTCGCGTCCTACTACCGCGCGAGGTTCGGATTCCCGCTCATCATCGGTTCCCTCGGAGCCACTCAAGCGGGCGTTTTCGCGGAGTTCGCTCGCCGCATGCAGAACGACTATGCGACCGAATTCGCAGCCAGCCTCGAGCACCTCTTCCCGATCATGCGCGTGCAGCTCGAGCGACTGTTCGGGACGCTGTCCGAGCGGCCGCCCGAGCTCCAGCGCGATTCGCGAGCCGCCCGTGTCGGCCCAGTCGCCAGGCCGCGAGAGCAGTGAATACGGGCCCTGGAACCCGGGCGTCCGCTCCGACCTCCCGCGGTCGCTCATCCAGCACGCCACGATCTTCCGGCCGGAGAACACATTCACCAGCGCCGACCACGTGCATGAGGTGAGCGACGTCACGGGGCTCGACGTCGACGTGCTCGTGGTCTTCCGCCCCCAGCGGCTGGTAGTGCACGAGCTGCTGATTCGCGTGACCGCCGACCTCTCCGTGCCCGACGGCCTCAGAGTCGAGGATCTCGGTATCGCGTTCCGCCGGATGACCGAGACGATACTCACCCGTTACGTCGCCCCCCACATGCGCGAGATCGTCGACGCGTACGACTCGCTGCGGCGGGCCCTCTCGACGCTGATCGAGGCGGAGCTCCTCGCGAACCTTACCGCACCCGCGACGGCCCCTGCGGCCGCGCCCGCAACGGCGACTCGGCACGGACTGCTCGGGCTGTTCCGCCGCCGCAAGACCGGCGGTCTCGAGGCGTGCGCCGAGGATGCCTGGCAGCGCGAAGAGCGGATGGTCCGGGAATGGGAAGCGAAGGCCGGGACGGACGAAGACCCGTTGCGCAGAGCCGCCTATCGAGCGCTCGCGAGAGTGACGTCCGCGGTTCGCGCCCGGCACGGCCGGGTGTGGGGCGACACGGCGCTGCTCGCGCCGATTGCAGCCGGCATCGCCTGCAACGAGCACGGCACCGAGGTGATCGGCCGGTTGATCGACCCGCACGTCCGCGAGGGCGCGGCGAAGGAAGGCTACCGTCTGCTGCCCGCGCAGGAGCGGCCGGTCGTCATGAATACCAAGGGCGCAGCCGCGTCCGGCAAGAGCACGATGCGCCCGCTCCAGAAAGCGCTCGCGGCGGACATCGGCCTGCGATGGGATGATTTCGCTCTCATCAGTCCCGACATCTGGCGCAAGCACCTCCTCGACTACGGCTCCCTCGGCGAGGTCCACAGGTACGCCGGTGCCTTCACCGCCCGGGAACTCGCCATCGTCGACCAGAAGCTCGACCGCTACATGGCGCGCAAGGCGGAGCGCGGCAGCATGTCCCATCTCCTGATCGACCGTTTCAGGTTCGACAGCTTCGCGCTGGACTCGGACGAGGCGGGCAGCAATCTGCTCACCCGCTTCGGGCACCTCGTCTACATGTTCTTCATGATCACGCCGCCGGACGAGACCGTTGAGCGCTCCTGGAAGCGCGGTCTCGAGGTGGGGCGGTACAAGGCCATCGACGACCTGCTCGCGCACAACGTCGAGGCCTACACGGGCATGCCCGAGCTCTTCTTCACCTGGGCGCTGCGCACCGGCAAGCTCGTCCACTGCGAGTTCCTCGACAACGGCGTGCCGCTCGGCGAGCGGCCACGAACCGTCGCCTTCGGCTGGAACGGCGAGCTGAACATCCTCGACGTCAAGTGCATCCTCGACGTCGAGCGGTACCGGAAGATCAACGTCAACGCCGCCGGGCCGGAAGCGGTCTATCCGGACAGGGGAGCGATGGCTCCGGAAAACAACACGCAGTTCCTCGTTCAGTGCGCCCGCACGATTCCGACGGTGAACTTCGCGGATCGCAGAACCGGTCGCATCTACGCACGCGTCGAGTCGGGGGAGCTCGCGTGGACCGATCCCGACGCGCTCGCGAAGGCGGTCGAGGACGCGGACACCCGCGCGGGAGTCCTCGCCGTCGCGCCGGATCTCCTCGACGGACCGCGCCGGGACGGCGTCAACCCGAAGCGGCCGGCCGAGGTGTTGTCGGCGGACCGGTACCACACGCTAGGTCGGTGGGGCGAAGGGACTCGGCGCGACGACGCGGCGGGAGCGAGTGGCGGGCGCACCTGAGCATGCCGGCCGTCGCCAGCCATCCGCAGCGCGATGCGCTACGCCTCGAGCTCAAGCAGAACGCGGTCCTCCGCGGGATGAGCCGGCGGACCTGGGAACGGTTCGAGGCGCGCCTCGAGGTCGCCGAGTACCGGAAGGGCGAACCTCTGCTCCGGCAGGGCGCCACCGACATAGAACAGTTCTTTGTGATCGACGGCATCCTGAAGCGCGTCGTCGCGAACGCCGAAGGCAAGGAGATGATCCTGCGCTTCGCGGCCGAGACGGAGATGGACACCTCCTACGCGGCGTGGCGGCTCAAGACCCCGGTTCCTTACAGCGTCGTCGCGGTCACGAAGGTCCGTGTGGCGAAGCTACCGATGCGGCAGTGGATCGACTTCCTGGAGCGCGACCCGCAGCTCAAGGCGCGATTCGAGTACGAGATGATGCGACTGATGAGCGAGATCATGGCGCACTCGATCACGCTGCATCTCCTCGATGCGCCGGGGCGGCTCGCGCGCTTCCAGCGCAAGCATCACCAGCTGGTAGGCCGCATTCCCGGCAGGGAACTGGCCTCGTACCTGAACCTGACGCCCGAGACGCTGTCCCGCCTCAAGCAGCATCGGCGATAGCCCCCTGGGAGACGGGCTCCGGAAGGCTCCGGGTGCGGTGCGGAGTGCCGGGTCTCAGGCCCGCCGTCGCCCTCGCGGCGCGAGCAGCCGCTCGAGGATGGTGCCGCCCTCAGCCGCCAGGAACGCCTTGAAGCGCTCCGCGGTCGGGGCGAGCTGCTTGTCGCGCAGGTGGACCAGGTGCCAGCTGCGCATCACCGGGAAACCCTCCACGTCGAGCGCGACGAGCGTCCGGGCGTGCAGCTCGACGGTCATCGTGTGGAGCGACAGGAAGGCCACCCCCAACCCTTCCACCACCAGCTGCCTGATGGTCTCGTTGCTGCGGATCTCCATGGCGATCGCGGGCGCGACACCCCTCTCCCGGCTCGTTTCCTCGAGCGCAAGGCGGCTGTCGGAGCCGTGCTCGCGCACGACGAGCCCGAGCGCCGCGATCTCGGGCCACTTGATGCGGCGCCGCGCGGCGAGCGGATGGTCCGCGCGCGCCACGATGCCGTAGGGGTGCGCGGCGAACGCCGCGTGCGCGAGCGCCGCCTCCTCCGGCGGGCGACCCATGATGGCGAGGTCGCTGACGTTCTCGCGGAGCGCGCGCAGCACCTCGTCGCGGTTGTGCACGTTGAGCTCGGGCTGGACGCGCGGCTCGCGCCGGAGAAACTCCGCGAGCAGCCGGGGCACGAAATGGTTCCCGGCGCTGATCACCGCCAGGCGCAGCCTGCCCGCACCCTCGCCACGCAGTAGCGCGATCGCTTCCTCGGCCTCCTGGTAGCGCTCGAGGATCGCCCGCGCATGGCGCAGCGCCTCCACGCCGGAAGGCGTCAGGAACAGTCGCCGCCCGACCCGCTCGAACAGCGGGAACCCGACGTGGCGTTCGAGATCCCGGATCTGGATCGAGACGGCCGGCTGGGTGAGATGGAGCGCACCGGCGGCACGCGTGAAGCTCAGCTGCCGCGCGGCCGCATCGAACACCCGGAGCTGTCGCACTGTGGCGTGACGCATCGCAGCTACATTAGCATAAGTAAATGCAAACGATAAATAGCTCTAAGTAGTGTTTATGTACGGCGTTGGGTAACGTGGTTTCGCGGCCGGGTTTCGTGGTCGCGACCGGCGATGAGCGGTGAAGGCGGCCAGAACAAGCCCCAAGCGATTTCCGTCAGCCATATCCCCGGGGGGCATTCGAGCCCGGGCAGGAGGAGGAACCGAGATGAGGTACAGGTGGAGCGCCCAGACGGGCGCCTTGGTCCGGGCAGAGATTGCGCCGGCCGTCGTCGAGGACGCCCTTGCGAAGCACGGGTTGAACCCCGGCGGCCCGGTGGTCGAGGTGACCCGGGCAGGCGGCGACGCCCGGTTCCTCGCCGGCGAGCGCTACGTCGTCGAGTTCAACTCGACCAACCCGTCAGCGCGCGAGTTCGTCCGCTTCGCCCGGGCGCATGCGCTCGTGAGCGCACAGACCCGTCTGCCGCTTCCTCCGATCGTCGCCATCGACGGGGACCGCGATGTCGCGCCGTTCGAGTTCTGCATCACCGCGCGCCTGCCCGGGATCGACGGCGAGACCGTCTGGCCGCGCCTCGGGTTGCGCGAGCGGACCGAAGTCGGGAAGGCGGCCGGCGAGGCGCTTGCCACGCTGCACGGCGTCACCGCCGCGCGGTTCGGCGATCTCCTCGATCCGCGCGGGCAACGGGACACCTGGTTCGACTACATCGCCGATCGCACCGGCGCGGCCTTGCGGGGGGCGATCGATTCCGGACGTCTCGAGCCGGCGAACGAGGCACGCGGCAGGGCGATCCTCGAGCGGCTCAAGCCGTACCTCGACCGCGTGCGCACCGCCCACCTCGTGCACGGCGCCTTTCGCTTCAGCGAAACCCTGTTCACGGGCACCCGCTTGTCGGGGGTGCTCGGCCTGAGGCACAGCCTGGGGGGAGACCCCGGGATGGACTTTTCCCTCGTGCTCCAGGCGAACGCGGTGCCGCTCGGGGGTCCGCTGCCGTTTTGGGCGGGGTACGATCGAGCCCGCTGGCGTGATCGCGGCGCCGACCGCATCAAGGTGCTGTTCTACCGGTACCTGTTCGTGCTCGAGCTGCTCGCCGGCCATCCCCAGGCGCCCGCCGGCCCGTGCCGGCGCTGGGAGCGCGCGGTTCGTTCGCTACAGGCCGCCGCCGCCCATCGGGAGGAAGCGCTGCTGCGCACCCCGAGGCTCAGGACGTGGCGAGCGGGACGGAAAGGCCTCCCCGCGCGCGGGATCGCGGGCGAGACGATCGGCCCACGGCGCATCCACCTCCTCTAGGATCGCCGGGGGCATCACCTGCGCGGTCGCCGGATCGTTCGGAGCTCGTCGACGACGGTCGAGACGCCGTTCACCTTGCCCGCCACGGACACCGCGCTCGCCCGCTCGGCATCGTCCTCGACCATGCCGCGCAGCGCGAGCCGACCGCCGTCCGCGACCACGGTCACGTCGACGCTCTCGGTCTCGGGAGCGTCAGCCAGCGCCGCGCGCACGCGCGCCTCGAGCGCGAGGTTCGCGAGCTTCGCCAGCGATGCCGGCGTCTCGCGGAACTCCGGCCGGCGCGTCAGCGCGACGATCTGCTCCACGCACGACTCGATCGACGCGCGGCCGGTGTTCAGCGTCAGATCGTAGAGCGTCGGGTCACCCCACTTCACCTGGAACCGGCTTTGCATCGCCGCGGCGTGCGCCTCGTCGCTTGCCTCGATTTCTTCGCGGACGTAGGCCTCGTCGTCCGTCTCCAGGCGCGCCATGAGCGTCTTGATCCGCGCCTCCATCGGCGCGCAAACCCGCACGCAGGGGATGTGGGCAACGGGCCGGAGCAGCATCGTGGATCCCCAGCCGTGAACGAGCACGCCTCCCGCCTGCGCGAGCGCAAGCACCTCCTCCGCGGTGATGAATGCGAGCTCTTCCGCCGGAGCCGAGATCCGCTCGAGCAGCGACGCCTTGCCGGCACGGAGCCGCTGCAAGACGCCTTCCTTGACCCGCGCACGGCCGGCGACGCGCTCGCCGAGCTCGTGGGAGACGACCTTCAGACCGAGCGCGCGCGCCACCCCCGCCGCGACGTCGTTGCCGCACACGCCTAGCTCCAAACTCATCGCGATCACCGCCATCTCATGCCCCCTTGGCCTTGCGCCAGCCGGCTGACAGCATCGGCCAGGCGAGCAGCACGAGCGCGAGCGTCGTCATACCGCCGACGAGCGCCTTGGAGAAGAAGACGGAGACGTTGCCCTCCGACACCAACATCGCCTGCCGGAAAGCGCTCTCCGCGCGGTCGCCGAGCACGAGCGCGAGGACGAGCGGCGCGAGCGGGTAGTCGAGCTTGCGCAGCACGTAGCCCGCGACGCCGAACACCAGCATCAGGTAGACGTCGAACAGGTTGTTGTGCACCGTGTACGCGCCGATCGCACAGATCACGATGATGACCGGCGCGATGATCGAGAACGGTATGCGCAGGATCGCGGCGAACAGCGGCACGCAGGTAAGCACCACGATGAGCCCGGCGATGTTGCCGAGGTACATGCTCGCGATCAGTCCCCAGACGAACTCCTTCTGCTCCTGGAAGAGCAGCGGTCCCGGCTGCAGGCCCCAGATCAGCAGCCCGCCGAGCAGCACCGCCGCGGTCGGCGACCCCGGCACGCCGAGCGTCAGCATCGGCAGCAGCGCCGAGGTGCCGGCGGCGTGGGCGGCGGTCTCCGGCGCCACGACGCCCTCCACCTGGCCGGCGCCGAACTTCTCGCCGTCCTTCGAGAACCGCTTGGCCACGCCGTACGCCATGAACGAGGCCGGCGTGGCGCCGCCGGGGACGATCCCCATGAAGCAGCCGACCGCGGAGCTGCGCAGGCTCGTTAGCCAGTAGCGCGGCAGCTCGCGCCAGGTCTCCATCACCACCTTGAGGTTGATCTTCGCGCTCGCTCCCTTGAAGGCGAGCCCCTCCTCGAGCGTAACCAGGATCTCGCCGATACCGAAGAGGCCGATCACGGCGATCAGGAAGTCGAAGCCCTGCAGGAGCTCGGTGAACCCGAACGTGAGCCGCAGCGTCCCGGTCACCGTGTCGAGACCCACCGCGGCGAGCGCAAAACCGATCATCATCGCGACAATGGCCTTCAGTGCCTGCCCCTTGCTCATGCCGACGAAGGCGCAGAACGTCAGCAAGTACACCGCGAAGAACTCCGGCGGCCCGAACGCGAGCGCGAAGTTGGCGATGATCGGCGAGAGGAACGTGATCAGGACCACCGCGACGAACGCCCCGACGAACGAGGAGGTGAAGGCGGCGGTCAGCGCGGTGCCGGCGCGCCCCTTCTGGGCGAGCGGATAGCCGTCGAAGGTGGTCGCCACCGACCACGGCTCGCCGGGGATGTTGAAGAGGATGCTCGTGATCGCGCCGCCGAAGAGCGCCCCCCAGTAGATGCACGACAGCATGATGATCGCCGAGGTCGGCGGCATCGAGAACGTCAACGGCAGCAGGATCGCCACGCCGTTCGCGCCCCCCAGCCCGGGCAGCACGCCGATGATGACGCCGAGGAGCACGCCGACGAACATCAGCATCAGGTTGAACGGCGTCAGCGCGATGCTGAACCCTTGAATGAGCGAGCTGATCTCTTCCACGGTTGTCCTTTCGTGCCCGCGCGCCGTCCGGTTCAGTCGAGACCGAACCAGGACTCGAGCGGTCCCTTCGGCAGCGGCACCTTGAACCATCCCTCGAACAGCGCAAAGAAGACCACGCTCACCCCGACGGACACCCCGAGAGTGATGGGCCACCCGTACTTGCCGAGGCGCCGCATGAAGTAGGCGATGAACACCGTCGAGGCGACGTAGATGCCGATGTACTTGATGAGCACGACGTAGACGATGGAGGGCACCAGCAACTGCAGGATCTGGGCCAACGCCTCACGCGTGACGAACGCTTTCGCCCTGCTCGCGACGTCGCGGAGCGCGCGGCCGAGCACCAGCGCGGCGGAAAGACAGAGCAGGAGCCCGATGTAGAACGGAAAGTAGCCGGCTTGCGGCCCCTCGTCCGCCCACCTGATGCCGAGTCGCAGGCTGTCATAGATCACCACCGCCCCCAGGAGGAGGATCAGCGCGGCGACGACCAGCTCCACCGTGCGGGTGGAGGCTGCCGGACGAGCGTGTTGGTCGCTCATGGGAGACTCGCTCTCGAAGGGCGCCACCGGCGGCGGCACCGTGGTTTTCTGTGGGAACCCCGTCCAGCTGGGCGCGTCCCTCCTCAACGCGGCGGCGTGGCTGCGAGGAACCCGGCCTCCTTCATGAGCTGATAGTGGCGCTGCTCCTCCTTCTCCACCCACCTGCGGTAGTCGTCCCCGCTGAGCGCGGTCTGGTTGAAGGCCCCTTTCTCCATGAAGTCCTTCCACTCCGGCGTCGCCCGCACTCTCTTGAACAGCTCGACGTAGTAGTCGCGCTGCGCGTCGCTGACGCCGGGCGGCATGAAGATGCCGCGCAGCATGAGGTACTCCATGGCGACCCCCGCTTCCTTGCAGGTCGGAACGTCAGCCCAGGACATCGCGTCGGTCACTTTCGCCTTGTAGGCGAGGCGCTGCTCGTCGAAAACGCAGAGGGGGCGCAGCTTGCCGCCGCGCCACTGCGCGACCGCCTCGATCGGATTGTTCACCGTCGAATCGACGTGCTTGCCCACGAGTTGCACCGCGACGTCGCCGCCGCCCTTGAACGGCACGTAGATGAACTTCGTGCCAGTCTGCTTTCCGAGCGCGAAGGTGATGATCTGATCCTCCTGCTTGGAGCCGGTGCCGCCCATCTTGAACTTGCCCCCGGCCTTCTTCGCCGCCTCGATGAACTCGGCCGCGGTCTTGTACGGCGATTCGGCGTTCACCCACAGGATGAACTGGTCGAGCGCCAGCATCGACACCGGGGTCAGGTCCTTCCAGCTGAACGGCAGCCCGGTCGCGAGCGGCGTCGTGAAGAGATTCGAGAGGGTGATGACGATCTTGTGCGGGTCGCCCTTGGCGTTTCGCACATCGAGGAAGCCCTCGGCGCCGGCACCGCCGCCCTTGTTGACGACGACGATCGGCTGCTTCATCAGGCCGTGCTTCTGGATGATCGCCTGGATGAGGCGCGCCATCTGATCGGCACCGCCGCCGGTGCCGGCCGGGACGACGAACTCGACGGTCTTGGTCGGCTCCCAGCCCTGGGCCTGGACGGGGGTTGCGACGAGCGCGACGACGGCGAAGGAAGCGATCGCCGCCAACGTGATTGACTTCAGCGTGCCAACCATAGTGATCCTCCTCCAAGCGGTTCACACTGGGACCGGCTGTCCCCCGTGCGTGGGAAAACTCGCCGACCGGGTTCTTCGAGCTTGTTGTCCGATTCTTTCGCGAGTGCCAACGCGATTGGCATGATTCACGTCAACACTTGCAATTCATGACAGCTTGATCCTCGTCAATACGGATCACGACGTCGCTCTTAGTCAGCCTCGCGTAGCGGCCGGTACGCGGCGACCTTGGGCGGCTCCTTGCTGAAGGCGCCCGCCTCCTTGAGGGTGGCGGCCTCCGGCTCGCTGTAGCCGAGCACCTCGCGCAGGATCTCGTCGGTGTGTTCGCCGAGCAGCGGCGAGGACCGGAGCTCCGCGGGTGAATCGGAGAGCTTGATCGGCATGCCGACGTTGAACCACTTGCCGCGCTGCGGATGGTCGAGTTCCACCCACATCTCCCGCCCCGTCACGTGCTCGTCGTTCGCGAGGTCCTCGGTGGACATGATCGGGCCGCAGGGGACGTCGATCTCGTTCAGGATCCCCATCAGCTCGCGCTTGGTGTGGCTCGACGCGAACTCGTTCAGCAGGCGCCACATCTCGCTCTGGTTCCTGCGCCGCTCCTGGATCGTGGCGAAGCGGGGATCCCGCGCCAGCTTCTCGCCGCCGATCCGGCTCGCAAGCGCGTTCCAGATCGCCTCCTGCACCACGACGTAGAGCCAGTCGTTCGGCCCGCCCGGCTTGCAGCGGATCGCGTTGCCGAGCTGACCGCCGCCCGAATCGTTGCCCGCCCGGGGCGGCGCCTTGCTGCCTTCCGTGGACACCGAGTACTCCGCGAGTGGGCCGCGCGCGAGGCGCTGGTGATCGCGGAACTTGACGCGGCAAAGATTCATCACGCTGTCCATCATCGCGACTTCGACGTACTGCCCCCTCCCGCTCGCGTTACGGTGGTGCAGTGCGGCGAGGATGCCGATCACAAGGTGAAGCCCCGTCCCGGAATCGCCGATCTGCGCGCCGGTCACGAACGGCGGCCCGTCGAGTACCCCCGTCGTGCTCATCGACCCGCCCATCGCCTGGGCCACGTTCTCGTACGCCTTGAAGCCCGCATAGGGGCCGGTCGAGCCGAACCCCTTGATCGAGGCCATCACGATCCGCGGGTTGATCACGTGGATCCGCTCCCACGAGAACCCGAGCCGGTCGATCACGCCCGGCCCGAAGTTCTCCATCACCACGTCGCACTTCTTCAGTAGCCCGATGAAGATCTCCTTGCCCATCGGATTCTTCATATTCACGGTGATCGACCGCTTGTTGCAGTTGAGCATCGTGAAGTACAGGCTGTCGGCGTTCGGCACGTCCCGCAGCTGCCCGCGCGTCACGTCGCCCGTCGGCGGCTCGAGCTTGATCACATCGGCGCCCATCCACGCCATGAGCTGCGAAGCCGTGGGCCCCGCCTGGACGTGGGTCATGTCGAGGATGCGGAATCCGGAAAGCGCCTTGTCCATAGCCTGCCTCCGTGGAGAGCTGCTCGGCGTCACTTGTACGTGGTCTGGCTCAAGCTTCCAGACGAGGGGCCGTCGCGTCGCAATCAATCGCCACGTCCGCCAGCGCCGTCGGCAACGGCGTCTGTCCACCGCCGTAGCTCGTGCGCACCGGGTGCGCACCGCCGCGCGTGACGCGCACCGCGCAGTACTTGAACTCCGGGATCTTGCCGAACGGGTCGAGCGCCGGGTTCGTGAGCTTGTTCGCCGCCGCCTCGTAGTAGCAGAACGGGATGAACACCGCCCCCTGCG